>OGRU01000670.1_pt1 | contig 30811 bp, 19 predicted proteins | sample 1553541 | NCBI WGS metagenome assembly OGRU01 (sample SAMEA2580068, study PRJEB22360) | human gut metagenome | biome: human gut; feature: human-associated habitat; material: faeces | place: Denmark | collected 2008/2010
ATTAAAGTAGTATTAGGTATGCATCCGCAATTGATTTCTAGCGGATATGATGATATGAGTTTGTTCAAGGCATTGTTTCAAAGAAGTCATTATATTGGTGAAGTGGGGCTGGACTTTAGTAAAGAATATATTCAGACTAGTGAAGCGCAAATACGTGTATTTCGTGATATTGTCAAGTTGTGTGAGCAATGTGGTGAAAAAGTAATTTCCGTTCATTCTCTAAAGTCAGCAGAAAAAGTGATAGAAATTCTGAGAGAATACAAGGCACAAAAAAACAATAAATATATCTTCCATTGGTTTACAGGAACAATACCACAGTTGGAGAAAGCAATAGAATTAGGGAGTTATTTTTCAATTAATCCGCGCATGTTAAAAACAAAATCAGGATTAGCGGTAATAAATACTGTACCTGCTGAAAAAATGTTATTGGAAACAGACGCACCATTTACGTTTAAAGTCCAACATGTGAGCAAAATAGAAACAGAATTAAAAAGATTGGTATTACAAATATCAGAGATAGTTAAGACAGATATGACAGATGTGTTTTACAGAAATTCTATAGAAGTGTTCAGATTTTAGAAAGTAAAGATGGTATTTACATAGAAGAAAATAGAATGAAATAACTTTAGTTTTAAAGAGTTGATACAGACTGTTGGTGTAACGTAAGTTGTTTTGTTATAATCCTTCACATTATCTGATGGAGAACGGATTATAACAAGTAATGTGTAATAAAACCAAGCAACGAATCGTAGTGTATGTGAAAACTACAGTTTCAAGTTTATGCGGCGCCCATTCACATTCTGTTATGCCGTCGATGTATTGATTGCAGAAACAAGCAATTTTAAGTATGCAGATTTAAATGTACCGTAATAAGGAGCAATAGTGAACCAACTAAATAACATTTCAACCCCAAAGGGAAGAAAAGTATTTTCAAGAAGAATACTTTTCTTCTCTTTTTTTATTTTAGCAGTCGTTGCTTTGGCTCTGGGGCTTTGGTTAAAAAGAAACATGGATCAGGAGATAAAGCAGGACAACATAGAAAAAGAGATTACCACGGAGAAAGAAAAGGGTGGTGTACGGAACCTCCACAAAAAGTACAAAGATATGATCGGGTGGCTAGAAATCAAAGGCACCGGCTTTTCTTATCCGGTTATGCAGACAGGTATCAAAGGTCATCATGAAGGTGACTGGCAGTATTATCTTCACCGAGATGTGCATGGTGATTACAGTTTTTACGGGACACCATTTTTGGATGTCCGCTGTAAGACAGACAGTGACAATCTTATCATTTATGGTCACAACATCAACGGGAGACGGTACTTTGGCTATCTGCAAAATTTCCGTGAGGAAACATTTTTTAAGGAACATCCCGTGTTTTCGTTTACTCCGGTAGAGGGAAAGAAGCAGGACTATCATATCGTATCCGTTTTGGAGACGGACAAATATGCAGATTACTATTCTTTTACGGATTATGGAAACGAAGAGGACTATTACGGGATGGTAGAAAAAATCCTAAGTCACAGCAAGTTTCAGAGTGAAGCGGCAAAGAAGATGAAAAAGGAAATGGATGAAAGTGATGCAGAGGCATTTTTTCGGAAATATAAGTTTGTAACGCTTTCCACTTGCCGGACGATGGATGGGAAAGATAAGCGGCTTATGGTAATCGGCTGCAGGAAACGATAACAGGAAGCAAGGAGGACAACAATGCATAAGGAATTAGAGGTTATGAAACCACGCTGCAATGGATTATGGAAACGGGGGGCTGGAACGGCAGCATTGATCTATTTTTGGATACTGACAAATGTGCCGGTTGCAGCACTGGCGAAAAGTGAAAAAGGGAAAAGTGATGCAACAGATACCGGAGTGACGGAAGTTACGGACGGCATCAATGTAATCAAGGACTTGGTTCTTGGCTGTGTTGGTGGAGTTGGCGTGATTTTTCTTGCCTGGGGACTGTTAGACTTTGGTACCGGGTATTCGGCACATGATACAACACAACAAAGTCAGGCAATCAAAAAAGTAATTGGTGGTCTGGTTATGATTGCAGTTCCGGCAATCCTGAAACTATTGGGCGTTTCATAATGAAGACTTGGAATCCTGAAAGGAGGTGATGATGGTGGGATTGTGGGATTCTGTAACGGGATTTTTCTCAGATTTAGGAGACTTCTTTAGTGGTAAAGACTTTTTTGAAGCTGCCGGGTATGCATGGAATGACATGATGAAACTGGCAGCCGATGTTTTGACGAAAAATCCATCTTCCGGCACCTATAAAGATGTCTGGGAAAATATATCAACGATCTATACCACCTTAAATGTAGTTGCAGTTTCCTTGCTCTGCATTTTTTTCTTGTATGGATTTTGCAGGGACAGTTGCGATTTACATGCAGATCTGACATTTGAACGAACGATAAAAATGTTCATTCGGTTGATTATAACCGCAAATGTAATGAGTATGGCATTAAGTTATATGCCGAAGTTTTTTGCATGGGGCAAGAACCTGACCTCCGCAATTTTGGGAGAAAACAAACTGTCAATGATTTATGACTTTGATGGCGTAAAGGTGTATGAAAATATATCCAGTGCAGACTTTGGAACGATGACCGCTTTTTTGACGAGTATCCTGTTTTTCTTATTTACCGTGGTATGCGGATTTATTGTGGTGCTGACGGTGTTAAATCGTATTCTGAAGATTTACATGATTGCTCCGTTTGCAGGTGTGGCATTGTCTACTCTTGCCGCAGGTGGTCAGACGGCAAATGTGGGTTATTCCTATATACGCACCTTTTTTGGATATGTGTTTTCTGCACTGCTTATTGCGGTAGTGATTGTTATCAGTGCCAGTTTTATCAATACCGTTGCAATCGACACGAATAATGCAATCATACGGCTGTTGGAGTATTGCTTGAAGATGGGTGTCATTTCATCCTCGGTAAAGATGTCGGACAGCGTTATGCAGAAAGCATTTAATCTATAGAAATGGAGGAAATCAATGACAAAAACAATCAATCCGGATGTGGCTGCCTTTAAGGATGATTTTTTCAAGGGATTGTCTTTCAGGGAGTGCGTATTCGGAGGAAGTGCATTATTTACAGGAGTGGGAGGAATCCTGCTTCTGCATTTTTACTTTGATGTAGGGATCAATACAGCCATTACACTGTGTATGCCGGTGATCGGTATCATTGGACTGTGTGGATTTTACCAAAAAAACGGATTGACATTGGCTCAGCTTGTGAGAAGGAATATAAAGCTCATATTTCAAAAGCCCTATGTCTATGAAACAAGAAATCAATGAAAGGAATTGGAGGTACAGACAAATGGAAGCAGAAAAAAACGAAGAAAGAAATGATGAGAAAATGAGGATGGATATTGAAAGGAATACAGACAGTGAAAAAAGGCTGATGGGGTACATAACCGCCATTGCAGAAAGCAGGAACCAGTAACAGCAGCGTTTGGACATTATGTCTAAACCAAAGCAGGTGCAGGAGGAAAAAGTAATGACGAAATATATAAAAATCTCTGTTCTAGCACGAGAGACCGCAAAGAAAGTCTGTCGTGGCAGAGAACAGTGGATTCGATACCTTGATGTTGCGTCAAGGTTATATAAGTATCCCTTTGAGGACCAGCTACTCATCTATGCACAGCGACCGGACGCAACTGCCTGTGCCTCGCTTGAAATGTGGAATGAGAGGATGTTTTGCTGGGTAAACCGGGGAGCAAAAGGAATTGCCCTTATTGATGGGGAAAGTGAAAGACCAAAACTTCGATATGTCTTTGATGTGTCCGATGTTCATAAGGCAAGACGGATTGGCAAAGATCCGTTTATCTGGCATTTGAGGGAAGAACATAAAGAAGTGGTTCTTGCCGAACTGGAGCACATTTATGGCAGTACCAATGATGCCCTTCCTTTTGAAAACCGTATTTATGAGATTGCCGAAAGAATAGCGGAAGATTTTTATGAGGAAGCGGTCGATGAGGTGATTGAGGAAGCGGCAAACAGTTTCCTGGAAGATCTGGATGGGGATGCAGTTGCTGTCCGGTTTCGGGAAATGCTGGTGCAAAGTGTAAGCTATACCATCTTGAAGCGATGTGGATGTGATATGACAGAGTTTGCTGATGATTTGACCTTTGATTACATCCATGAGTTTAATACACTCAGAACCTTGTCGGTGCTTGGCAGTACCACTTCGGAGTTATGTGAACCGGTGCTGATCCGGATTGGCAGAACGATTGCAAGGTATGACAGGGATCTGTTGCATAATAAATCAGTTGCAAAGAAAAATAAGACTACGGAACGAGTTATCCGTGAAGAAGATTTTGTGATGGGAATAGACTCCAATACAGGTGATTGGTTTATTTATGATAATGTTACAACAAGCAATATTTGTTATTGCGATTCGGAAGAACATGCAAAGGAACATATCCAATGGATGGTAGCGAACAATCAATTTTATAAAACAGAAAGGGCGGTAGCAAGGCATGAATCTGACATACGAAAGGAACGGGGACTATCGGATTCCCAATCTGATACCTTCGGAGCAGGAAGGAACAATGCTGACGAAATACGGAGTGTTGCGGAAGAATTATCTGAAAAACCACAGGAGGGGAATTTACACGGGACTTCTTCTGAGCGGAGAACTGCTGACACACTGTCTGGAGATACAGGAACAGGCAGAGGAGAGGTTCGAGGTGTTGACACAGAAATTGACGAAGAACCAGACCATGACGGAGGAACTGAAACAGAACGATCCGTTGCAGTGGACGAAAGAGATGAACCGGATCTATCAGCAGGCGGAGGAGATCGTTCTGAAGGAACTGGTTTATCAGTAGCAGAGTTAGAGCAGTATGAACCGCCTGCAGACAGTCCCTATCGACAGATGGATTTATTTTCTCTTATGTCGGAGCAGGTGGGAAATATTGCGATGGCACAGGCAGAAATGCCATCGGACAGATTTCTTTTCGGCACGATAACTGCAGGGCAGATCGAAGAGATTCTTCGTACCGGTGGAGGAAAGGAAAACAACCGGAAACGAATTTATCATAAGTATCAGACCGGAAAAACACCGGAAGAAATGGTGATTTTTCTTCAGAAAGAATACGGAGAAACCGGCAAAGGATTCCGACTTGGAGGGGAACAGATTTCGGTTTGGTTTAATCAGGACGGAATGTATGCGGCACATGGCACTTCTGCTTTTGAACATACGGAGGTACATCTTTCGTGGAGTGCGGTAGAGTCCGTGATTCGTGGACAGATCGAAGCAGGTAGTTACATTGACAGCAAGGAAGCATATCTGGCTGACCAGTTTGTAAGAAATGAGTTAGCCGATATGCTTTTCTTTTATTTCCGGGATTCGGTTGGAACATTTCCAGAAGAACTGGGAATCAGTGGATATAATTATCCGGGGGAACATGAATATATTGTCGATATGTTAACTCAAGAGGATGAAGTCCGAAAGGTGATTGCACAAATGGACAGAACCATTCAAAGAGTGGAAAAAGGCGAACTGGAGTACCGATTCCGGTTAGCAAAAGATCCACAGGAGCTGCGGGATGACCTTGCAGATCTTTTGAATGAAAGAGTTGAGTTCCCATTACTGGAAGAAGTAAATGTTGTCACAGAAGATTTTATCACCGCAGATGAGATTGATCATACATTATCAAAAGGTTCCGGCTTTGTTCATGGCAGCTTTCGTATTTATGACTTTTATCATCAGGAGCATACTTTAAAAGAAGCTGCTGATTTTCTGAAAAATGAGTATGGAACCGGAGGAGCTAGTCATGCGTTGGCTGGTTCCGACCATAGTTATAAAGACTATGATGCCAAAGGAATCAAACTAAGTAAAGGGTCTATTTTTACGCCGGATGCGGAAGTTCTTCTTTCATGGAATGTCGTAGCAAAACGGATTGAAAAGCTGATAAAAGAAGATCGTTATCTTACATCAGCAGCGAAAGAAAAGTATATCCAGTATAAACAGGAACAGAAAGAGAAGGCGCTGCAGCAGGCAAAGAAAGAACTTGGGTCCGTGAAGGATACTCCCGAAATGGAAGAATCTGTTCCGGTCAGTGAGAGTGATATTTCACAGGAAACAGAAAGCCAGTTACCAATACAAAGTCCGTCGGACATTTCAGCAGAAAACTATGTAATTTCCGACATGGAATTAGGTGTCGGCACAACAAAAGAAAAGTTTCAGCGAAATGTAGAAGCCATTCGTACGTTGGAAACGATTGAATCGGAGAAAAGACCAGCAACGAATGAGGAGCAGGAGGTCCTATCAAAGTATGTCGGCTGGGGCGGTCTTGCGGATGCTTTTGATGAAACCAAGAGTGCCTGGGCAAAGGAGTATGCTGAACTGAAAACCCTGTTGTCAGAGGAAGAGTATATTTCTGCAAGAGAAAGTACCTTAAATGCCCATTACACCAGTCCTGTGATTATTCAGGGGATTTACCGGACATTGCAAAGAATGGGATTTACAAAAGGAAATCTTTTAGAGCCTTCGATGGGAATCGGCAACTTCTTTGGTATGCTGCCGGAGACGATGCGGGAGAACCATCTGTATGGTGTTGAGTTGGATAGCCTGACAGGACGAATAGCCAGACTGCTATATCCGAAAGCCAATATTACCGTGGATGGGTATGAGAAAACGGCATTTCCGAATGATTTCTTTGATGCCGCTGTTGGTAATGTTCCGTTTGGTCAGTACAAGGTGGCAGATAAGAAATACGATAAATTCAATTTCCTGATCCATGATTACTTCTTTGGAAAAACGTTAGATCAGGTGCGTCCGGGCGGTGTAATTGCTTTTGTCACCAGTAAGGGAACGATGGATAAGGAAAATCCAAAGGTGCGAAAGTACATTGCACAGAGAGCTGAATTATTGGGGGCGGTCAGACTTCCCAATACCGCATTCAAAGCCAATGCCGGAACAGAAGTCACATCGGATATTCTTTTCTTACAGAAGCGTGACCGTATCGTAGACATAGAACCGGACTGGGTGCATTTGTCACAGGATGAGAATGGCATTGCCATGAACAGCTATTTTGTGGAACATCCGGAGATGGTTGTTGGCTCGATGGAAATGGTCAGCGGACCGTATGGAATGGAAAGTACCTGTGTGCCGGATGATTCCATTCCTTTCGAGGAGCAGTTACAAAACAGTCTGTCTTTTGTCGAGGGTTCTTATGAGGAAATTGAACTGGAAGAACTGAATGAGGAGTTGACGGCAGAGGTTATCCCTGCCGTGCCGGAAGTGGAGAACTTTAGCTATGCGCTGATCGATGATCGGCTGTATTATCGGGAAAACTCTTTGATGCGTCCGGTGGAAGCTTCTGAGGGAATGCTTGAGCGAATCAAGGGCATGGTTGCCATAAGGGACTGCACACGGGAGTTGATCCGGTTACAGTTAGAAGATTATCCGGATGAGCAGATCCATTCCCGGCAGAAGCAGTTAAATGACCTGTATGATTCCTTTGCAAAAGACTATGGGAGGATTTATTCCAAAACCAATAAGCGGGCGTTTCATCAGGACAGCAGCTATTGTCTGCTCTGTTCACTGGAGAAACAGGACGAGGAAGGCAACTTTCTTGGAAAAGCGGATATGTTTACGAAGCGCACCATAAAGAAAGCAGAAGTGGTGACCAGTGTGGATACGGCAAGTGAAGCATTGGCGGTTTCGTTGGCAGAAAAAGCAGCGATTGATTTTGAATACATGTCGGAACTGAGTGGAAAAGGCGAAGACACGCTGATCGATGAGTTGACCGGCATTATCTTCAAAAATCCACTTAGTGAGGAATGGGAAACGGCGGATGCTTATTTAAGCGGAAATGTGCGAAACAAACTGGAAGTAGCTGAAACTTTTGCGAAGAATGAACCCATGTATGCGGTCAATGTGGAAGCCTTGAAACGGGTACAGCCGAGAGAACTGGATGCCAGTGAGATTGAAGTCCGGATTGGAGCAACATGGATTGAACCGAGATTTATCGAGGACTTTATGAGAGAAGTGTTTGAGACACCGGAGCATTTGTTAAATCGTGATGTAATAAAGATTCAGTATTCCGATGTGACCGGGCAGTGGAATGTGAAGGGAAAAAATGCAGACTTTGGAAATGCACTTGTAAATATGACATACGGAACTAGCCGGAGAAATGCGTATCAGATTTTGGAAGACTCACTGAATCTGAAGGACAGCCGTGTGTATGACACAGTGATCGAGGATGGCAAAGAAAAGCGAGTTCTCAATAAAAAGGAGACAACGATTGCTGCACAGAAGCAGGATGCCATGAGGGAAGCCTTCCGGGACTGGGTATTTCGTGACATGGACAGGCGTAATGAACTCGTGAGTAAATACAATGTATTGTTTAATTCCACCAGACCACGGGAGTATGACGGTTCTCATTTGAAGTTTCCGGGCATGACACCGGATATTGAGTTAAAGGGTTATCAGAAAAATGCCGTGGCTCATGTTTTGTATGGAAATAATACACTGCTTGCGCATTGTGTCGGTGCCGGAAAAACATTTGAAATGGTTGCGGCTGCAATGGAAAGCAAGCGCCTGGGGTTATGTCAGAAAAGTTTGTTTGTCGTACCAAACCATCTGACGGAGCAGTGGGCCAGTGACTTTTTACGATTGTATCCGGGAGCCAATATTTTAGCGGCTACCAAGAAAGACTTTCAGCCGGCAAATCGTAAAAAGTTCTGCTCACGGATTGCTACCGGCGATTATGATACGGTGATCATCGGACATAGTCAGTTTGAAAAGATACCGCTATCTGCCGAACGGCAGACTGCCATTATTGAGCGGCAGATTGCTGACATCACGCAGTCGATTGAAGAAATCAAAGCGGAGCAGGGAGAACGCTATACCATTAAGCAGATGGAGAAAATGAGGAAAACCCTTCAGACACGATTGGACAAACTGAATGATACTTCCAGAAAAGATGATGTTGTGACCTTTGAGCAGTTAGGTGTGGACAGGCTTTTTGTGGATGAAAGTCATTATTACAAAAATCTTTTTTTACATACAAAAATGCGTAATGTAGCGGGGATTGCTCAGTCGGAAGCACAGAAATCTTCCGATATGTTTGCCAAGTGTCAGTATCTGGATGAACTGACCGGCGGAAAGGGCATTACCTTTGCAACGGGAACCCCGATTTCCAACAGTATGACGGAATTATACACCAACATGCGTTACCTGCAGTATGATACGCTGCAGCGGATGGGACTGGGGCATTTTGATTCCTGGGCATCTTCTTTTGGAGAGACGCAGACAGCGATCGAACTTGCACCGGAGGGAACCGGGTATCGTGCAAAAACGAGATTTGCCAAGTTTTACAATCTGCCGGAGTTAATTGCACTGTTTAAGGAGTGTGCGGATATTCAAACACCGGATATGTTAAATCTACCGATTCCGAAAGCAGAGTATGAAAATGTGGTGCTGCAACCGAGCGAACATCAAAAGGAGATGGTTGCATCGTTAGCGGAGCGGGCGGAGGCAGTCCGTGACCGGAGAGTGGAACCGCATGAAGATAACATGTTAAAGATTACAAATGATGGAAGGAAGCTGGCGCTGGATCAGAGATTGATCAATCCGCTACTGCCGGATGAAGAACAATCCAAAGTAAACGCCCTTGTGCAAAAGGCGTATGAAATATGGGACAGGACAAAGAAAGACAAATCCGCACAGCTTATCTTTTGTGATCTGTCGACACCGAAGATTGTTGGAAAAACGACCGCAGCCGATGCAGAAAAGATAGTAGAAGCAGAGGTGTTTGATGATGTTTACCATGACATTAAGCGAAAACTGGTGAACCGGGGTGTACCGGAAGAAGAGATTGCCTTTATTCATGAAGCGAATACGGAGTTAAGAAAGACGGAGCTGTTTGGCAAGGTAAGAAGCGGACAGGTTCGTTTTTTGATTGGCTCTACGCAGAAGATGGGAGCCGGAACCAATGTGCAGGATCGTCTGGTTGCCCTGCATCATTTGGATGTTCCGTGGCGTCCATCAGACATTGAACAGCAGGAGGGACGTATTCTCAGACAGGGTAACAGAAATGATACCGTGTCTATTTTTCGTTATGTGACAGAAGGTACTTTTGACAGTTATTCGTGGCAGGTGATTGAAAACAAACAGAAATTCATCAGCCAGATCATGACAAGTAAATCACCGGTACGAAGCTGTGAGGATGTGGATGAAGCAGCACTTACTTATGCCGAGGTCAAAGCACTTGCTACCGGAAATCCTTACATCAAGGAAAAGATGGATTTAGATATTCAGGTGTCCCGGCTAAAACTGATGAAAGCAAACCATACCAGTCAGATCTACCGGCTGGAGGATAACATTGCAAAGAATTATCCGAAGCAAATTGAAATTCTGCAGGAGCGGATTCGGGGATTTCAGACAGATATGGAAACCGTGCGAAAGAATCTTCCGGCGGATAAGGACAACTTTTCCATGAAAGTGGGAAACCGTATCTTTACGGACAAAAAGGAAGCAGGAACCGCTATTCTTGCCATGTGCCAGGAGATGGATTCCCTGCAGCAGACAGTAGAGATCGGTGAGTATGCCGGCATGAAGATGAAAGTCACTTTTGATTCCTTTAACCGCAAGTTTGTGATGAGTCTGAAAGGAGAACTTAGCCACAACTTTGAACTTGGTTCGGATGCGTTTGGAAATATCACAAGACTTCACAATGTTTTAGGTGGCATGGCTGGGGAACTTTCAGAAGCAGAGACAAAACTTAACAATGTCGCACACCAGTTGGAAACGGCAAAGATAGAGGTGCAAAAGCCGTTTCCTGCGGAGGAAGAACTGAAGGAGAAGATGGAACGGTTAGCGGAACTGGATGCCTTGTTAAATATGGATGAAAAAGGCAAGACACCGGTACTTGAAAATGAACTAACGGTTACGCCTTTGGGCGAATGGCTGTTAGAACATCTTCTGCCGGAATTTATGGAAGAGTATGAAATGACAGAGGAACGGGCGAGAGAAGTGTTGTTAGACGCCCTGCCGGAAGAAGAAAGCGAAGTGGTCTGTTTTTCTTCGGAGCAGAATGCAGAGAGCCTTGATAGTGAGGAAATGCAAAAGCAGATGTCAGAATATATGGATGGTGATTTTTATGCTATACCGGTATCGGATACGGAATACCTGATTGCGCCGAAAGTGGAGCAGGACAGTGTGATTTATCTGCGTTCCATTTTAAGCCAGTTGGGAGATTCGGTATTATCTTCACCGGCAATGAAATCCCATGCTGCGTATGAGTATGATTCCGGAACAAACCGGATGAAGCCGTTTGACCATATGAGAATACTGAGAGGGCTTTGTGCAGTAGGTGAGGAAAGGCATATCTACCATGCACAGTCACGAGAACCAACAGAAACAAGAACATCCAATTTGGAACAAGTACATTAAAGCAGCGTTTGGACATCATGTCCAGACAGAAAGAAAAGAGGTAAAATGCAATGAAAAGTTATAGTGAATTTATGGAGTATATCAAAGAGAATGTAACGGATTATCTGCCGGAACGGTTTGAAGAGGCGGAGATTAGTATTCAGCAAGTGGTGAAAAACAACGATGTTGTGTTAGATGGATTGAGTATTCGCAATCCGGACAGTAATCTTTCACCTAATATTTATCTGAATCCATTGTACGAGCAGTATCAGAAGGGAAGAAATCTGGATGAACTCGTATCCGGTATTGCAGATACTTATATTGAAAATATGGAGCCGATTGCAAACAGAACTTTTCAGGTTCAGATTGAGGATATAAAGAATTATGAGGTAGTAAAGGAAGAAATCTTTCCAAGACTTGTGAATCTCGAAAAGAATACGACCCGTTTGCAGAATGTTCCTTATATGCAGAGAGAGGATCTGGCAATCACTTATCATGTGAAAGTGTCAGGAAATAGAGATTCAATAGGCTCGTTGATGATTACAAATGAATTAATGGAAGTTTATGGGGTGACAAAAGAAAAATTACATACCCAGGCAATGGAAAATATGGAGCGGTTATCGCCACCGGTATTTTTACCACTTGGTGAAATGATAGTTGATGTTATGACAGAAGATTTTGGAAGAAATGAAGGGGTTTCTCAGGAAGAAGCAAAAGAGTATGTAAAAGATATGATTCCGACAGGAGGACCGAACGTATATTGTTTGACAAATCAATATAAAATGAATGGAGCAGTTGGTATCATGAGTGAGAGCATACAGCAGATGGTGGCAGACCGGGTAGGTGGAGATTATTATGTTCTTCCGTCATCCGTACATGAAGTGCTGATCGTACCTCAAAGTGCCGGCATGGATCCGGAAGAACTTACGGATATGGTAAATACGGTGAATGAAGGATGCGTAATGCAAGATGAAATTTTATCGGATCATGTTTATCAATACGATGCGAAAGAACATAAACTTAGTCTTTGCGCTCCGGCAAAAGAGATGAAACAGGAGCAGACAATGGAACAGAACCGGCAGCCTGCGTTTGAAGAAAAGAGTATTGATGCCACAAAGCAGCCGGAACAAAGTCACGAACCAATCAAGCATAGTGGCAGAAGTCATTAGTCAGGAGGGTGTCATATGAGTGAGAGAAAAAGGATAGAAATTGATTCGTTAGAAGAACTCAAACAACTGATTGAAGAAAAGGATGAAGATACCATGCTGGTGATAACAATGGAGGTGGTTTCGGATGAGTCATGAATTAAAGCAGGTGGACGTTCGGTTAAAACTGACCGACAAAGAGAGTGTGTTCAGCAGGGAAGTTATTGATACGCCGGAGAAAGCCGTTTCTGTTTTGGCACCGGTATTAGCAGAACTTGACCGGGAGGAAGTTTGTGTTGTCAATCTGGATGGAAAAGGACGTCCCATCAATTTCAGTGTAGTCAGTATCGGAAGTGTCAATACTTCTTTTGTGACAGGAAGAGAGTTATATAAATCTGCTATTTTATCAAATGCGGCAGCAATGATTATGCTGCATAACCATCCTTCGTCGGATCTTAAGATGAGCATGTCAGACCGCAATATAACGGAGAAAATGATGTACGCCGGCATATTGCTGGACATTGATTTTTATGACCATATCATAGTGGCAGGAAGAACAGGAGAATTGTTTAGTATGCGGGAAAATGTACCAGAATTATTTGATTCAAAGCATTATGCACGTTCCCTTTCTCAGGTGGCAGACAGTGTGAGAGAGGAGGCATCTTATCATGGGATGCCTCCGACTACTTATGAGATTCTGCAGATCAGGGAGGGCAGCAATGGAGAAGCCTATCGCTTTTTTAAAATGAGTCATGTGCAGGCGGGTGGCTTGCAGGTAAAGGCAGAAGATTATGAGTCGATGTATAAGGAAGAATTGAAGCCGGGAGAAACCCTGGACACCATATATGAACGGTTTAATATCCACCGTCCGAAGGATTTTACCGGGCACTCGCTATCGGTAAGCGATGTGATCGTTTTGGAATCCGAGAGTGAGAAAAAAGCATTCTATGTGGATTCCTTTGGCTTTTCTGAATTGAAAGACTTCTTTGTGGAAAGGTTTGAACGGACGGAACAACAGAAGAAAATGATTGTCGGTTTCCGTGAGAAAACAGAAACGTATTTTCGTCCGGTAGAAGGGATGAATGCAACAGAAGTGGAAGATGCAGTTCGGGATTATCTGATGGATACGATAAGACGACAGGATTTATTGATACAGATTGGTGAGGTTATGGTTTATGGAAGCCGATGCCGGGGAACAGAAAAAACGACTTCGGACATCGACATCGTAGTTGAATACAAGGGAGATATTCGGGAAGATGATTTATTTAATCTGTTCCATGAGGATGAATTTCTCCTAGGAAATCATAAGGTGGATATCAATCCGATTCAAGCGGACAAGTCCGGAAATATCGCAGAGTTTTTGCAGCAAGTCACAATTTACATGGAAAGTGAGATGGTGTTTTCTATTGGAAACCGGTATATCTATATCCAGAATGCAACGGAAGGGTATGACTATACCATTTATGGATTGGATATGAAAGAGATTGACGGTGGCGTATATGATGATTCGGACATATCCATCTATGAGGCACTGGATGAAATCGTAGCAGATTTGCGAGAATATCCGGATGGTAACATCGTAAAGGGAAGTGTTAGAAAAGATTCACCACTAGTTCCGGTCAACTTAGATGAATTTGAAGAAGCCGTAGAACGTAGCCGGTTCGTTCCACCGAAAATCACTTATACGGTTGCTGAGTGCGGTGAGTTTCATTCCATGGGAAGATACCAGGATGATATAGAAAACGTCAATGAGGCAATCGCACTTTGGAATGAGTATAAGAAAGGAACTCTTAATGGCGTTCCGAGCATTGGCATTTTGGTACATACACCCGGACAAACAGAACTGGAAGATGTGCAAGTGGATCTGGTGTCCGGCAAGACAATGGATTTGGATATGATACGGTATTATCCAGAAATCAATACTGAAGAGACTGCTATTCAAAAGATTTGTGAGTTGGTTGAAAATCTCTATGATGTAGAGGTGATCGGTAAAGTGCCGGAGAATGTGTCAGCAGAACTGATTCTTCGTGAATTTGATCCAAAGCAGGAGATATATAATGAGGAAGAACGAAGTTTGATTAAGGAATATGCTGCGCAGGTGAAGGACATGCCGAAAGCCAAAGGACTAGCAAGGTGTATTTGTTATCAGGAGAAGTTTGGAAACCAGGATGTTGCTCTTGCCATGATTACGGCAAGGGAAGAGATAGAAGAGATGAAGGAGATAAGACATGGCAAGAAAATATAATATTATTTATGCAGATCCACCATGGAGTTATAACCGGAAGATAGGAAGAGGAATTGCTGAGACACAATATCAGACAATGTCGATTGATGAAATAGGGAGTATTCCCGTGAATAAGATAACTGCTGGCGATGCGATGTTGTTTTTATGGGTAACCTTTCCACAACTCAAAGAAGGTCTTTCGGTTATTGAAAGCTGGGGATTTAAGTATAAGACTTGTGCCTTTAACTGGATAAAATAGAATCTAAAGTCTGATACGTTTTTTGTAGGGCTTGGATTTTGGACAAGAAGCTGCTCAGAAATCTGTTTACTGGCAACAAAAGGACACCCTCGCAGAGTATCGACCAATGTCAGACAGTTATGTAGCACATCGTATGCAGCATAGTAAAAAACCAGATGAGATAAGAGACAGGATAGTTGAACTTTGTGGAGATTTGCCGTGAATCGAACTTTTTGCAAGGGAAACAAGTGAAGGTTGGGAGTGCCTGGGAAATGAGATTGATGGCAGGGATATAAGAGATGCGATTGAAGAATTACTTCGGTAGTTCTTTTTTTCTTACCTAAAACAAGAACAGGAAGATAAAGCATTTGAAGAAGTAGTAGAATGTTCCAGTACGTTCCAACGAAAATCACTTATATGGTTTTTTCGTGCGGTGAGTTTCCTTCAATGCGAAAATACTGGGATGATGTAGAAAACGTCAGTGAGGCAATCGCACGTTGGAATGAGTTAAGAAAGGAACTCTTAATAGCATTCCAAGCATTGGCTTTTTGGTACATACACTGGGCAAACAAAACTGGAAGATGCGCAAGTGGCTCTGGTGTCCGGCAAGTTGCTGGAGAAGTTTGAAAATCAGGATGTTGCTCTTGCCATGATTACGGTTAGGGAGAAAATTGCACAAAGTTATGGAGGAAAAAGGTATTAGTTTAAAATATAGTAATTAATGTAGGAAAACATATAAACTGGAAAAATGAAAAAAATTTTGGGGGGATAGCGACAAAATAATATAAAATTAGTGTTGACATCATATACGGGGGCTGATATAATAAAATAAAAAATGATGTCATATATGACATCATTATAGAAAGGAGTGTTCTCATGAAGGACATTAAAGATATTAATGAATTATCTGGAAATATAAAATTAAGACTTCCAAAGTCATTGCATGCAGCTTTGTTGCGACAAGCAAATTTTGAAAATGTGAGTCTCAATCAATTGTGCTTAATGTACTTAAGCTCGGGAATTTCAAGAGGCTCAGGAAACAATAATCTAGGAACTTATGAATTTAATCATAGATTAGAAGCAATGGATAAAGAAACAAAGAGTGATGATGAGTTGTTTGAAAAATTGGAAAAATTAAATGACGAGGTAGAGAGGATAAAACCTTTATTAATGCACGAATTAGAGGGAGTGTCGAGTGGTAATAAAAGATTTATGAGTGATTATGTTGAAGTGTTAAGAGCAATATATCCTATTTTTCAGGGAAATATTGCAGGAGAAAAGTTGCCTATGTTAAAGCTACCTTCTGCAAAAATAGTTATTAGACCAAAGGACAAAGAAAAACTGAAATTTGAATGTATAGAAAAGGAAGTAAAAGCTCAATGCCAAGAGGCTACTGTTTTGTATGGGGATTTTGATATATTTCGACCTATGGAAAAGCAGGTTATAAATCAAACACATTTAAAGTCCATTTCAGTTCATTTTTATTGTGATTTTTGTAGATTAAAAGAACTAGTTGAGAAAACAAAAGAAGCACTTTGTTCTATGGACATTGCGAAAAAAATGGATATATCTGTGAAACCAAGCTTCCTTCAGATAGCAACAAGAGCATTACTAAAAAGTAATGAAGGACATGAAGAACCCCTTTGTGGTGATCAGATATTAAATGAATAAAGGGACTTGTTGTGGAAACAGATATCTTTTGCGTCATAGAATTTCATTGCAATTATATCAGAAATCACATTATATTTAGGTAAGAAAAAAAGAATTACTTCGGTAGTTCTTTTTTTCATATCTAAAACAAGATCAGGAGGTTAAAACAAATGCTAAAATTATTCAGAAAGGACTCGCTGACTCCACAGACGGAACACATTTATAAAGTTCCGTTGTGTATCCAGGATACGATACCGATCTATCGGATTTCAGAAAACGGTATCTTTGAGTTGGAGAGTCCGACAAACAAAGACGGAGGGAAAAAGAAAATTCATCAGTTTGACAGGATGTATCTGTTTGAGGATATTAACTTTTCCACGCAGGATGAGGAAGAAAAAGAAGAAACCGGCAAGCGGTTTGAAACGCTGCTTCGGTCAATGAATGTCAGCTACAAGGTCATTGTATCCAATCATTATGCCGACAATGGAAGGCTTCGGGAAGAAATCTTGCAGAAGGCAGTCAGCAAAGAAATGGAGCCTTTGGCGAAAGAATACCACAAGCTGATTGAAAAGCGATTGCAGGAAGGGCGGGGAGGACTTTTGCAATCCAAGTATTTCATTGTCAGCTGCAGAAAGCCGGATTATGAGAGTGCTAAGAATTACTTTAACACCATAGAGTTTTCCATACAGCAGTTGTTTCACCGATTGGGGAGCTGCCTGATACCATTAGATGCCACGGAACGCTTGCGAGCATTACACAGTTATTATCGCATGGGTGACGAGGCATCTTTTTCTTTTAACTGGAATGAATACCTACATTTGAAACGGGACTGGAGAAATGACATTATCAATATTTCTTTGCGGGAGCATCCGGAATATCTGGAGATGGAGGGCGGAAGCTGCGCCTGTGTGATGTTTATCAGAAAATATCCGAACGGTTTAACAGATCAATTCTTAAATGAACTGACAAACATGGACTTCCCGATCATTTACTCGATGGATGTGGAGCCGCTTGACAATGATGTGGCATATCAGATGGTGATGAAAAAGTACATGTCTAATGAGCGAAGCATTAACCGTGAGCAGGAGTTGAAAAACGAAAATGGAGATTATTCTACCAACATCAATTACGAGAGAAGAAAACAGCAAAGAGATACCGAGGAGATGCTTGACCGTATTTCTTCGTTTGATGAGCGGCTTCTTTATGTAGGGATCACCATTGTGGTAAAAGCTGGTTCGATGGAAGAACTGGAGGAGCGGACAGAAAAGGTGCGTATCATTGGAAAAACACACAACATGGATATTGTTCCACATTCCTATCGACAGCTTGATGCGTTGAATACATCATTGCCGACGGGAGCAAGATTTGTTGATACGATGCGGACGATCACCTCTGAGGAACTTTCCATTTTCATTCCGTTTAATGTGCAGGAAATCCATGATGATTTAGGATACTGCTATGGATTTAACAAGGTATCCAAAAATCTGATTATCGGAAACCGTAAATTATTAAAGAATGGAAACGGGATGGTGTTTGGTGTTCCGGGTTCCGGAAAGTCCTATAATGAGAAATCAGAGATGGGGCAGGTGTTATGCTTCTCAAAGGATGACATTATCGTGGTAGATCCAATGGGAGAATACAAAGACATTGCTGCGGCGTGGGGCGGTCAGTATATCAATCTGACACAGTCTGCGGAAAATGTCTTTTATGTCAATCCGTTTCATGTACCGGATGTTGTGCCGGACATTGACCGCTTTGTGGCAGAAAAAGCAGAGTTTGCGTATGCGATCTGTGAGCAGGCATTGAAACCGGTGCCGCTTACCAGCAGACATATCGCTGTGATTGATAAGGCAGTCAGTCATATGTATGAGGAATATTTTAAGAAGCGAAAAGATAAAAGACGGACAAGAAACCGTCCGGAATCCCCGACAATTCCGGTGATGAGAGATTATATTCTTGAGCATTACGATGGAAATGAGGCAGCACAGGAGATCGTAGACCAGTTGGAAGTATTTGCAGATGGTACGCTTGACATTTTTGCCAGAGAGCAGTCCATATCCGATGAGAACCGTTTTACCGTGTATGGATTTTCGGAACTGGGAAAACGAATGCGGGCAATGGCAATGCTTGTGATGATTGAAAGTATCACGGCTAAGATCAAATATAACCAGTCGGATGGAGTTGCTACATGGGTTTATGTGGATGAGATGCACGAACTTTGGGGAGAAGAATACAGTTTACATGCACTGGAGAAGATGTGGCGTGAGGTCCGCAAGCGTGGTGGTATCTGTACCGGGATGAGCCAGAATTTGATTGATGCACAGAGAAACCGTTCTACGAAAACAATGGTTTCCAATTCCGAATTTATGCTTTTGCTGGATCAGGGAACAATGGACAAGGAAGCGGTAGAAGATTTGTTTGATATTTCTTCCGAGCAGCTTGCCTGTGTGAATGGAGCAGAGCCGGGAATGGGCCTTATCCGGTTTGGCGATAAGATTGTTCCGTTTGATAATACAATGGAAAAAGACAGCAGTCTGTATCAGTTATTTAATACCAATTTTCATGAGATGGTCAATAAAAAAATATCAGGCAAATAGGGGAAAATAAGGGCAAATGAATTGACGAAAATCGTTGAATTATGGCGGAAAAAATGATATATTAGTTGCATGGCGTAAGCCATAGGAAAATACCCATGACAGGGTGGTAGCCTCCCAACACCGAATGACCGGCTTGCCGGAATACATAGGAAGGGAGGTGGCGCAGATGACAGCTTTTGAAATCCTTTCGATTTTCATCGGCATATTAACATTGTTATGTGCCTTTGGTAGTCTTGTTATAGCGTTGCTTGCCTTTCTCAATAAGAGAAACAAGCGAAAATAAAAATGCCTATCCTGTCTGCCAACAGGATAGGCGGTGTCCGTAAGGACATCTAAATTTCCCTGGGAGCATCCACTTTGGAGTGGGTACTTTCCTTTTCTAATATCAATATATCATATTTCCCCAAAACATTCAACAGAAAAATCAAAAGAATACATACAGCCCACTGAATATAATTGGAGGTGGCAGCAAATGGATCATCTTGACAAAGAGGTCATTGAATCATTAAGTGAGCCGGCGAAGCGTGTGTTCAAAAGTCTGGATTATCGTTCCAAACAGCGAATGTTAAAGAAAGCCAGAGAAATGGCTAAGACAGAGAAAATGAAACGGCGGAAAAAGAGCCGTTTTAAGAAAAAAGACATTGAAAAATGGAATAAAGGCAAAAAGCAGAAGAAGGGCAGTTCATCCAAAAGTGAGCGTGTCCTTTTTTCTATTCATGAAACAAGGAAGCTTATGGTGCAATCCATGCATCTGATGCTGCTTGGAAACAGTGTGGCAGATGATTCTTATGAAGAAAGAAATACGGAGTATACAGAAGATACCCCCATTAGGCTTTCTAAAGAAACTGCTAGAAAAGGCGCACATACAGCAGTGGGCGGCATGAAAACACTCGTGCATAAAAAACTGCAAAGCAGGGAAAAACGAAAGGCTGCAAGAAAGTCAACAGAGAAATCGGCACAGGCTGTTCAATCAGGAGCAAAAGCAGGAGCACAGGTAGGCAAATTTCTAGTAAAAACGATACAAAGTGTTGTCCAGGTAGTAGCGGCAAATCCCGTTGTATGGATAGCACTTCTTTTGAGTATTCTTATGGCAGCTATCGTGGGAGCAATCGGAGCAGTGGTTGGCTCCGGCGGTGCTGCCAATGAATCACAGGATGGAACCTATCAGGCACAGGTATCTGAAAAGACAGAAAGCTTCCGTGAATTTGTCTCGGAATACTGTGAAAAATATGGAATTGATGATTATGTGGATCTGTGTCTTGCCGTGATCGAACAGGAAAGCGGAGGAACGGAACCGGATGTCATGCAGACGGCACAATCCTATTACAATGTGAATCCACCGATTGACAGTGCAGAAGAAAGTATTGACTGCGGAACGCATGAATTATCTGACTGCCTGACAAAAGCGAAGTGTCAAAGTCCGAATGACATAAAAGGAATTTCTCTTGCCCTGCAGGGATACAACTTTGGAAATGGTTACATAGACTGGGCATTAAAAAATTATGGCTGTTACACCAAAGAAAATGCCGGGATCTTTTCAGCAAAGATGTGTGCGGAACTTGGGTACAGTTCTTATGGTGATAACGAGTATGTACCTCATGTACTTCGTTACTATGTGATGAATGAAGAAACCAGTGTATCCAATGAATCCGCCAAAAAGATTTTAGAAGAATTGAAGAAAAATAATACGGCGCCGGCGGAGGCTTGGAAGGTGATTGAAAAAGGTGCTTCTTTAATTGGGACGGTAAAATACAGCATGGAGAAACGGCAGTCGGATGGACGGGACAAACCGGAGTTTTTGGACTGCTCTGCTTTTTCCGCATGGGCATTTCATAAAGCAGGAGTGACCAGTGTGCCATATGGTTCTACGACAGCAACTTTTATCGGTTCCAAAAAGTTTCAGGACATATCTGTTGACCAGTTACAGCCGGGAGACATTGGATTGAAAAGTAAGACAGGTGGAACCGGTGGGGCAAATCATGTTGGGATTTATTGTGGGAAAATGAAGGATGGCAGAGTGGTTTGGCTTCACTGTACCAGTTCCAGTGGTTCTTCCCTGACTGGAAATACAGAGGGACCGATGTTTGGTGTTTATACGAATTTTACTTATTTCAGACGGTTAAAGAAATGGGACAAAAAGTAATGTTTAGACATAATGTCCAGACAGTTAAAGAGATAGGACAAAAAGCAGCGTTTAGACATAATGTCCAGACAGTTAAAGAGATAGGACAAAAAAGTAGCGTTTGGACATTATGTCCAAACGGGACAGAAAGCGAGGAAATCATGTTAAGAAACATAAGAAGATTTTATTGGAAGCAAAGAGACAGGGGACAGGGAAGAAAGACTGTTATGGCAGTGTTGGTATTTTTCCTTTTTGTTGCGATTATTGTGGCAGCTATCATAAAAAGTATGATGGGAGGACACGGTACGGGATTGGAAACGGTTCATAAAACCAATGCGGCAACCGGTGCAGCGGTCGTTACAGAAACAGCATCGGGGGCATCTGTGACTGCGACAGAGACTGCTCCGGATCAAGAAACCCAAGAAGCAATTTCCGTGGATACCACAAATCTTAATACCTTTTTAGGATTTATGTCGGACGCAGCTTATGAAGATTTGAAAAATCAGTTGATTCAGATTTGTCAGGACAGGAAATGCAGATCCGTCAAAAAACTGACCTATCAGCAGACTAAGGCATTTGATGTAACCAGTTTTGTTCTTTTGTCAGATGGCAGCGTCTATCAGTGCAGCTACAATCTGAAAAGCTGTCAGATGTCACTTTCAGAAACATCATACGATGAAGCAGCAGTCAATCAGATGAAGGAAAAGGAAGTGCAGGAAGAACAGGCTAAGCTGGAACAGCAGCAAAAGGCAGAAAGGGAAAAACTGGCAAAAAAGAAGGCGGTTCATAAAAAGAAGAAAGCGAAAAAGAAATCACATAAGACAAAAAAGGACAAGAAAAAGTCGTCAAAAGTCAGTTCCGGACGAAAGTATAAAAAATAACGCTATTACTACCTGCTTATGGGGTATAAGGGGTGCAAGACATCCTGTGGATGTCTGTTATGCACGGACCGAAGCGGAGCGGAGACGAGTCCCCTTACAAGATATGTGCATGGATGTGTCCACATCATGCGTATCTTGCAAGGCTCGAATGAAGTGATAAAAAGCACATTTTATGTGCCAAAAATGAACATCAAAAAAGCAGCAAAAATGGTATGTTTGGACATAATGTCCAGACGGAATCAGATCAAAAGAACATGGACAGCGTTTGGACAAAATGTCCAGACAGAAGAAAGGGGTGATTGTTTGAATGACATGAAAACAGAGATTCTCCGAGTACGAATGACACCGGAGGAAAAGGCAGCACTGAATGAGCAGGCAAGCCTGCATCATAAAACCATGAGCGAATATATTCGGAGCGTGGCAAAGTGTCCGCCGGATGTAACGAGGGATGAGTTTGAATCCTCTATCGTGCGGATGATCTATGAGATCAACAAGATTGGTGTCAATATCAATCAGATTGCAAAAAAGTATAACGAACACAATTATGTGGAACCAAGTGAAGAACTGCTCTGCAAATTGGATGAAGTTTACGGAATGATGAAACATACCATACGGATTATGAAAGGTGATCGCAATGTCGCTCATTATTAAGATGGATACCATTAAGACAGAGGAACATTTACGAAAGTCCATTCCCTACATTATGAATGAGAGGAAAACGGATGGATTGTGCTTTAGTAATGCAGGCATTACACCGGAGCAGATTCTGGATACCTTCTTTTTGACGAAGCAGATGCATCCCACGCACGGAACCAGACAGGGGTATCATTTTAAGTTTTCTTTTTCAAAGGATGAAACGATTGCACCGGAAGATGCTTTGAGTTTTATCCGGGAGTGGGCAGAGGAATATCTGGGAGATCGTTATGATTATGCCTGCTCAGTTCATAAAGACCGTGACCATATGCACATGCATCTGGTATTCAATTCCGTGGCAAGAAATGGTGGAAAGTACCGGTATGAAAAAGGGGACTGGGAGAAAGTGATACGCCCGCTTACAAACCGGCTGGCTGAAAAATACCATACCGGACCATTAAAGGAGAAAGATCCGGCGCTGGATTATTCACCCGATTATGACAGGAAGCAAGGAACAATGACGGGAAAAGAACGGGTGGAGCAGGATATTGACCAGTGCATTTTGGAAAGCAGATCTTATGCAGATTTCAAGAAGCGTCTGGTGCGGGATTATGATTACCAACTGCGGGAAGGAGTATCAAGAGAGCATGGTGTCTATCTTGCTCTGACACCGCCGGGGAGAGGAAAAGCTATTCGTACCTATCGATTAAGTGAGGGCTATATGCCGGCAGACATTGACAGGCGCATTGCTTCAAAGACTGCCGACAGAGTTCCGGTGAAAAGGGAGACAGCAGAAAAGAGAAATACAAAACTTGACTGGGCAATGAGCCGGAATTATCAGTTTATCCCTTATAAAGAAATGTCGGAATATCAGAAGGCAATGGTACGGCAGGTGTTGGAGGCAAGGCGGTTGTATCAGCGGACCGGAACACCGCTGTATATCCATGAACGAAGTGTCAGTATTCTTCGGAAAATGAAAAATGAGACGAAACAATGCGGTGTGTATGTAAAACAAAGGGAGACAAGAAAAGTGCAGAAAGAACTCATCAAAACGATGCAGCAGAGGAGGAAGAAACAGTTATGACAACAGAACAGATGGCATTAGTAAAGAAACTGATCCAAAAGCATGAGATTGAAGCAACGGATGCTGAGTGGACATTGATTTTTATGGGAGTCGGCTATGGATTGTCAGAACAGCAGATAGACAGTTATCTTGTGATGAATACTACTGACCTATTGGCAAAGCATGAAAAGATGCTCTGTATTCTTTTGGGGATGGATTCAGAAATGCAGGGAGCAACCAATGAAATTCAAAATTCGGCAGAAAGAATACAGTTTATGTTAGAAAATCATTTCCAAAGAAAGAACCCGGAGAGTGGTTATGAAAGTGTGATGCAGTATGTGATTGAGGACAGTGACCTGTCAGCAGCACAGATCGAACAGCTTCGGAAAGCGGTAGAAGCAGGAATGCCGGCAGAGGACATTTTAGAAATGGCAAAGAAGCGAAAGGATGTGATGGAGATACGACGATGTATCGAATTTTATGAAATGATGCAGCAAAAAGGCAAACAGGAAAATGTAAAGAAAAGCAGGAGGGCGAGCAAATGAGTGAAGAATTACAATCGTTAGTGCAGATCATAGAATTATATGGAAGAGGTCTGGAAGGTTTGGGAAAAGCCATACGGTTCTCGGCAAAGGGAGCCGAGAAAGGAGTGCAGATCGCACAGGTGAAAGCATTACAGCATCGAATGAAACTTCATTATGCCAGTGAGGGAACCCACAACACTATGAAGTTATCCGACCTGGAGAAAATGACAGGTGGTCGTTATACTATCTTAAACATTCCCATGGAGGATGAGAAAGAGCTGATTGCCTGTTATGACCGGTTAAAGAAGTTAAAGGTCTCTTTTTCTGAGTTGCCGGACTTAAATCTCGGAGACGGATATACGCAGATTGCCTATAATCCGGATGATGTGGAAAGTGTACGGCTGGTGATTGATTATTATAAAAAGAAGTTTCGGAAGGAAGCAAAAGAAATGGATTTGGATGAGTATTTTGGAACGGCAAGTCCGGGAGGACTGGAATATCTTAACGAACTTGCTGCTAAAGGATATGAGGGCAGGATGCACGAGGAGCAGTTGGAAGAGATCCAGGAAAGAATCAGGGATAAAGAATATCTTCCCATCAGCATCAATGTGGAATCACTTCTTCTGAGGGAAGAAAAGGATGCCTATCTGTTTCGCATTCCCCGTGGCAGACTGGGAGAAGATCTTTCGAGTGCCATACGGATCAAAAAATCCGACTGTATTCTTTTGGATGAGGGACAGACGGTGATTACCTGTTTGAAACGGGATGGAGAACTCTGGGGCTATGCATTGGATCAAAGGAAAAACATTAATGAGAAAGAAAAAGTAAAACTGGATATTACAAAACTGGAAAAAGCATTTGCCCCGGTAGGCGATGATCGTGTGAAAATGATCGGAAAACTAAAGCCGGAGTATGCAGCAATCTTTCCATCTTTTCATGAGGGACAGGAGGTTCCGGAAAAATCTTCTGTCCCTGATTTAGTTTCGGAGAAAACAGTGGAAAAAGTGCTGTCTCTTGAAAAGATGAAAGAGCGCTACCAAAGTCCGGAGTACATTCCGGTTCCCTTTGATATGGAGACGCAGATGGTGGCAGAATCTCCGAATCTGTATATTGCCAATCTGCCGAAAGAACAGCAGGAATCAAAGGATTTTGTGCGTTGTATCTGTCTGGACAAGGAGACAACCAGCTTATCGGATGACGGAAAGCGGTTACTGGCATATTTGAAACGATCAGATATGTCCGAGATCACAGAACTGGATCCGAATGGAAAAGAACTGAGAAAGTATGTAAAGAAAAATGAAGAGATTGCGACAGAATGCTTGAAACATCAGAGGAGCAGGTGGAATACAGACAGTCCATCTTTGGAAGAGAGGTTGCTGCAAAAATCTGTCAGCACTCCGAAGAACAAAAAATTGTAGAGGTGATTCTGGTGAAAAAACAGAAAGGGAAAAGCCGTGCAACCCATGTTGCCGGTGATATGAGAAAACGAAGACTGCAGAGTTTATTACGAGTGTGTGTGGCATTGTTGCTGCCCACACTTTATTTGTTTTACTGTTTAAGTGGATTGTATATCATAGATGTGGAAATGACGAAGCTGAAGGAACAGATTGTCTGGTGTCTGTTACATCCCCTGAAGATATATAACGATAAAAGTCTCAGTATGGTGTTTGTCGGCGGGCTTTTATGGATGGTTTTAAGTTTCACGGCATATAGCAGAAGTGACCATAACCGGATGCCAGGCAATGAATTTGGTTCTGCCAAGTGGGGCGAAGTAAGGGAGTTTAATGAAAAATATGCAGCAAAGACAGCAGACGAGGAAGGCGGTTTGTCATCGGAAAATAAAGTGCTGTCACAGAATGTACGGTTTCGGTATGATTCCGATACGCTCCGTAACAACAATGTGTTTGTCGTTGGTGGAAGCGGTGCCGGTAAGACTGCTTTTTTCCTGACACCAAACCTACTGTCTCTGCATGACTGCAACATTTATACTGATCCAAAGGGAAGCCTTGTGGAAGAACTGGGAGCATGGCTGTCAGAGCAGAGAGATACTAGAGTATATACATTAAACCTGTGTGAAATGGAAAAAAGTATGCACTTTAATCCGTTTCTCTACATCCGCAGTAAAAGTGATGTGACCAAACTGGTAACGAATCTGATACAGAATACAAACTCTCCAAACATCAAAAATTCTTCTCAAGACCCATTTTGGGAGAAGGCGGAACGAATGTTTTTGGAGAGCCTTTTCCTCTATGTCTGGATGGAATGTCCCAAGGGAGTATATAACCAGAAAAGAGGGCGGGCAGAACTATTGCAGAAAAACTGGAAAACGATTTTATATCTGCTGGATGAGGCTCAGTTTGTGGATGCAGACACACCCCCGAAACTGGATCTGCGTATGGAAGAACTGGCAAAAAAGAAGTCGGATCATCCGGCGGTAAAAGCCTATCAGCGATACCGGGGAGGTCCGGATGAAACGATCCGTTCCGTTATTATGACGGTAAATGTCCGTATGCAGCCTTTCGATAATGAAGAACTGTTGAAAATCTTTTCATCCAATGACATTCCGTTGGATGAGTTTGGAGTAGGAATTGACGGAGACAAGAAAACAAAAAGCAATCTGTTTATCATTATCCCGGATGACGATGATACCTTTAACTTTGTGCCGGGCATGGTTTACACGCTGCTTTTTCAGGAGTTGTACCGTCAGGCAAGATTCTTTGGTGGAAAGCTGCCGATGGATGTCGGTTTTTGGCTGGATGAAATGGCAAATATCAAGATGCCGAACAACTTTGATAAGATTCTTGCAACCTGCCGAAGCCGAGGTGTGTACTGCGTACCGATTTTACAGTCCCTGGCGCAGTTAAAGATACTTTTTGCGGATGGTGCATGGGAGGGAATCGTGGGGAACTGCGATACTTTTATCTATCTTGGCGGAAATGAGGCAAGTACCTACGAGTATGTGTCAAAGTTACTTGGTAAGTGGACGATTGATAAACGAACCAGTGGGGAAAGCAAAGGCTCCAGTGGCTCGTACAGTCAGAACTATGATGTACTGGGCAGAGAGCTGATGTTAGAGTATGAGCTGCGTCTTTTACCAGATGATGAATGCATTATCTTTGTGCGTGGGGAAAATCCGATCCGGGATAAAAAGTGGTTTCCGTGGGAGCATGAACAATACTTAGAAGCAAGAAAGTGTGGTGCTTTTAATCCCAAAGAGCAGAAGGAAAAACAGGAAAAGCCGATGGAAGAATGTGAATTCCTCGGCGAAGAATCCTTAAATTATCTGAAGCTGCAGAAGGACAAAAATGAAAATATCAGGCTGTATGAACTGGATGCTTTTTCGTTTATGATGATGGATCTGGATGAGATGGAAAAAAAGATTCATTCTACTCCGAACGATAAAAAGGGAAAGGCAGGAGAGCCGACCATCACCGCAGGTATGATACAGTCAGCTCTTCATACGGAAAAAGAACGGGAGGAAGCGGAACGGAAAGCGTGGTTTGTAGAAAACTTTGATTCGCTGACGCTTCTTGACATTTATTCTTCCGAGTGGATCGGTGAGATACGAAGGAATGTGATAAGGAATCTGCTGCAGGCACAGGCTCCGGAAGAAGTGATAAAGTCAATCATCCGCCCGGAGATAGAGGAAGGACAAGTGCTACAGAAAAAGAAGATGTGGATTGAGATGGAAGGGAGAGAAGCAATTGAAGAATGAGAGATTATGTGATATTCTTGCTTGAAAAAGGAGAAAATTTATAAAGGATTTTTGCTTATGAAAGTTGTTATTGAAACTGGTTATACTGGTGGTGCTACAACAAATTTTTTCTTGTTACTTCGATTATTAAAATAACCTCTAGAGTTCGATTCCTTTGCTAAGAGAAACTATGCTCCCATCTTTAACAATTTTATTCTTGAGTTAAAAATAGTTATTAGATAATTTCTATCGTGATATATTTGAAAATTTGTTGTCACTGTAATTGATTATCTTCTGGCATAAACCAACGATTTTTGAATTATGAAGAAATATTGTCTAGACTATTTGGTCCGCTTAAGACGAAATTCAAAAAGGTTATTGAATTCAGTGAAGGATATCAGATAATGTTTTTTCAAATATCATATACATCTCGTACACATAGACTTAATGATTGATTTGTTGGGTGAACTTTGCAAAAATACTATACAGCTACTTTGTAGTATTCCTAGATTAGATTACACGTGCAGGTGTCTACTTTTAACCTGCATTGGTAAAAGTTTCCCAAGTGGTCATGCAATCTGACAAATCACTTTATTATAAAGCTAAATATGAGCGTATTGTGAAACGTTGTGGTAAGAAATGTGTCATTATTGCAATCACTGGAAGGATTCATTGCTATCTATCATATGCTGTCTATAGGGGAGATATGGAATGTGACTGCTTTTTATAAGATTGATATGACTGAACTTCTAAAAAATAAGCAAAAGAAAAAGATTATCAGGTAGGCTATGAAATTTCTAAATTACTGAAGGCTTTATTAAAACGTCTTCGGCAGTATCATAGCATTGCCATAAAATGTTATAATCGTTTGTTTCAAATGTTCGATGCCGATTCCCTTGAATTATGGGAAATGCAAAAGTGTAAACGCCTATACGAACAGAAAAAAGCTAAAATTAGTTGACAGTAATTTCTTTATGTGATACATTAGATATAATTATACAAGTTATGGGAGGAATGGGATTTGAGTCAAAAAGAATTTGAAGAATTCTTGGATAGGATGCTAAAAGCATATCAATATAAAGCGATAAGTAAAGAAGAGGATATATGTAAATATATAGTAGATACACTGATTGGGACACAAAGCACAATTAGGAGTGGAAGTATTCCAAGTAAGGAAGTATACGATGAAGTGAAACGAAGAGTTACGTATAAGGTTAACAGAAATGAGCCAATAGAAGTCTCATGTGCGTGGGGAGCGTTGAAAACAAACAATATGTTTGGAAATTGCCCTGACTTGGCTGAATTGTTAGCGGTACAACAATATTGTGCAATTAACAGAATGGTTAAAGAACGTTATTCACCGGGGGTGAAATTTAATTTGTTTTTGGGAGATTCTTACTATGAGTATTTGTATGGTGAAACTGAAGAAGTAGAGAAATATTGTAAGCACCTAGAAAAGATGGTAGAGAAATATAATGAGATAATTACATATAGACTTTCTGTTATGATTAAGAAAAAGCAATTAGAGCAGTGCGAAAATAATTACAAAATTTTAAAACAATACTACATGGAGTCGGATTGTGTTTGTGAAGAAGAGTTTGAACAACTTGAATCATATAAACAACTTATTGATATCGGTTGGGTTGGAAATATTTCACCGGCAATGAGAGCGTTTTATTTGAAACGAATGCAAGGGCTTTATCCAAATGAAAATAGAGATTTTTGGATTGACAAAATAATACATTTTTTTGCGTATGGTTTGATGATAAGCCAAAATGATTTAATGGGACGAAGAAACATAGACAGATCAACCATAGACTCATGTTTACTACGAGTGCCACCGCCAGACTTGCCGCGTAAACTATATTCTAATAGACTTAGAATGCGAATTGCCCCTGTTAAAATATGTAAACATTCAGCACCGCCATGGACAGTAAACTGCATAATTGTGGTAAATGATTCGGGTGGGCCGAGAATTAGAATTGTAAATCATTTGGCTGAATATAATATTGAGGTTATGGATACATTTTATTGGAATGGAATAGAAATTCCAATTTGCAGGAATAAGAATTTCTAATGTATGCGAAATGTTATTTATAGGAACGAGTCTTTAAATATACGATTGTATTGTAATCAATAGAGCAGCCGCATTTTTTAGAAAATTGTCTGAGAACAGCTGCTTGGGGATTAGTACATTTCTTTCTATTTGTTAGAGAGAATCGATCCAAGAGAAAGATGTGCCCTGTGCCCCTTTTGAAGGCATAGGACTCCTCGAGACATCCAAATACAGGAAGTTGTAATTCCTATAAAAAGTATTATGTTCTTCGGTTAGTTTTTTCTTCTTGTAGTGCTTGAAGAAATATTCATAACAGGTATTATCGAAAGGATATCAAATGATTGTATAAAATATTAAGAGAATCTAATGGCTGTCGAAACGCAAAGGCAGTATACTGATATCCTCAATTAGAATGGAACGTCAATCAATAAGGTGTGTTCCGATTGTTATAGGCTTTTTTGAAAAGCACCTATTATTGAAGGAATGTTGGCTCATCAGATATGTGCAAGAAATAAAATAAGTCTATTACAATACAAAGGTAATATCAGTTGTTATTGACTTTGATATATGGAAAGGAATTTTGGGGTATCTAATTTAATATAA
>OGRU01000671.1_pt1 | contig 30762 bp, 26 predicted proteins | sample 1553541 | NCBI WGS metagenome assembly OGRU01 (sample SAMEA2580068, study PRJEB22360) | human gut metagenome | biome: human gut; feature: human-associated habitat; material: faeces | place: Denmark | collected 2008/2010
CAGCAGCGGCGTAGAGTATATCAGCGTCGATCTTGCCGCGACCTCGCTCACGCCCGCCGAGCGCAGCGCGGTGGCATGGACCTTTGCGCAGGCACATGACGCCATGCCGCTGGAACTGAATTACGAGCAGCTCTGCGAGGAGGGCTACATCAGCGGTCTGGAGGGCGAGGACATCTTCCCCGCGTGGGAAAACGGCGTTCTCTTCACCATCACCGAGACCGACGATTCGGTCACATTCAATCTGCCCAGCCTCTCGGAGGGCGGGGAACTCCCCTCCATGACGCAGTACAACATCAAAAACACCGTCAGCTTCGACGCGAGCAAGTGGCGCACAGCGCTCGGCGCCTACGGCTTCTCGGAGTGTGTCGCCGCGCAGGATAATAGCGGCGTGTGGGGCGATTACCGCATCAACGGCCCCGAGTGGATCAGCTGAACGAAGCGCACATCGCAAAGCAGCGCCTGCCTTCCGGCAGGTGCTGTTCATTTTACACGGATTTTACAAAAGAGCGGTAACGGATTTGACATTTCTCCCTTATGCTTTAGCTTGGTCAAGAATGGGTAAGATCAAGGAAACAAAAGAGGGATGGAATATGGATATTTTTGATTTTCTGACGATGCTCGGCGGCTTATCGCTGTTTTTGTTCGGCATGAGCCTGATGGGCTCGGCGCTGGAGCGCCGCGCGGGCAGCAGGCTGCGCTCGCTGCTCGCCCAGATGACCGGCAAGCCGCTCGTCGGCTTTCTGACCGGTCTGGGCGTAACGGCCATCATTCAAAGCTCGTCCGCCACCACCGTCATGGTCGTCGGCTTTGTCAACGCGGGCATGATGTCGCTCGCGCAGGCGGTCGGCGTCATAATGGGCGCGAATATCGGTACTACCGTCACATCGCTGCTCATCGCGCTGAACTTTTCGAGCGTCGCGGCGGCGTCGGTGCTCGTCGGCGTTATTCTGATGCTCGCGTCGAAAAAGACCGTTGTCAAGAACCTCGGCGCAATATTCACGGGCTTCGGTCTGCTCTTCCTCGGCATCGATATGATGTCCGATTCCATGGCTCCGCTCAGAGATAGCGCAGGCTTCATGAACTTTATCGTCACCGTCTCGGAGTCGCCTCTGCGCCCGCTGTTCGGTATTATCCTCGGCATAGTCATGACCGCCGTGCTCCAGAGCTCCTCGGCTTCCGTCGGCGTGCTCCAGACTCTCGCCATGCAGGGACTCGTGCCGCTCAAGTTTTCCGTTTTCGTCCTCTTCGGTCAGAATATCGGAACCTGCCTCACGGCGCTCTTCTCGACCGTCGGCGCGAAGAAAAATTCAAAGCGTGCCGCAGTTATCCACCTGCTCTTCAATCTTATCGGCACGGGCATATTTATTCTTATCGCCCTGCTCACTCCCTATGTCGAGTGGATAGAGAAACTGTCGCCCGACCCGATGGCGCAGATAGCCATATCGCATATCGTATTCAATATCGTCTCGACCGTTGTTATGTTCCCATTCGCGAAAGCTCTCGTCAAGCTCTCCTGCCTGCTCGTTCCCGGCAAGGACGACAGCGAGAGCGAGATGCACTGCAAGTTCATCGACGACCGCCTGCTCAATACGCCTCCCTTCGCTGTCATGCAGGTCAGCAAGGAGGTCGCCCGCATGGCGAAGCTCGCGCGCGATAACTTTGAGACAAGCGCCCACGCGCTCATAAACCGCAGCGACAAAGATCTCGACAAGGTCATGGAAAACGAAGAGATCATAAACTACCTCAACCATCATATAACCTCGTATCTCGTCAAGCTCAACGCTCTTGATATAACCGACAGCGACTCGGATTATATCGCCCGCGTCTTCCACGCGATAAACGATATCGAGCGCGTCAGCGACCATGCGATTAACCTCGCCGAAGCGGCTCAGCACAATATCGGCGAGGGGCTCAAGTTCTCCGACCCCGCGAGGGAGGAGCTCAACCAGCTCTGCGGCAGTGTCGTTACATTGCTTGAGCGTTCGATGGCGGCGTTTGATAACCAGTCGCTCAGCGACAACGAGGCAAAGGAACTCTCCGACCTCGAGGAGCATATCGACGACCTGACCCTCGAATGCCAGGATTCGCATATATTCCGCCTCAACCGCAAGGAGTGCAACACCGAAGCGGGTATGCTCTATCTCAACACCATAACCGACTTCGAGCGTGTCGGCGACCACGCCATAAACATCGCTTTTCTTGCAAGATCAAAATAATTTTCAAAATACCCTTGCATTTTGCAGGGGTATGATGTAGAATAAGAACAGAACATTTGTACGAACAAAATTTCAGCTCCCCGAAAGGACGAACAGTATGGCAGATAAACAGAAAGCGCTTGAAACTGCGATATCGCAGATAGAGAAAAATTTCGGTAAAGGCTCGATAATGAGACTCGGCCAGAACACGGCAATGAATGTCGAGGCTATCTCGACCGGCTCTGTTACACTCGACGCCGCCACCGGCATCGGCGGACTTCCGCGCGGCAGAATAATCGAGATATACGGCCCCGAGTCGTCCGGTAAAACCACTCTCGCGCTCCATGTTGTCGCCGAGGCTCAGAGAATGGGCGGCGAGGCTGCGTTCATTGATGCCGAGCACGCGCTCGATCCCGTGTATGCCGCGAATCTCGGTGTTGATGTCGATTCTCTTCTCGTCTCTCAGCCGGACAACGGCGAGCAGGCGCTCGAGATAACCGAAGCTCTGACCCGTTCGGGCGCTATCGATGTTATAGTCGTCGACTCCGTTGCGGCTCTTGTTCCGCGTTCGGAGATCGAGGGCGATATGGGCGACTCCCACGTCGGTCTCCACGCGCGCCTTATGTCGCAGGCTCTCAGAAAGCTTGCGGGCGCGATTTCAAAGTCGAATACTATTATAATTTTCATAAACCAGCTGCGTGAAAAGGTCGGCGTTGTCTATGGCAACCCCGAGGTTACAACCGGCGGTCGTGCGCTGAAGTTCTATGCTTCTATCCGTATCGATGTCCGCAAGATAGAGCAGCTCAAAGGTCCCGGCAACGAGTTCATCGGCTCGCGCACAAGGGCTAAGATAGTCAAGAATAAGGTCGCTCCGCCCTTCAAAGAGGCTGAGTTCGATATCATGTACGGCAAGGGCATATCCAAGGTCGGCGAAATACTCGACCTCGCCGTCAAATATGATATTATCCACAAGAGCGGCGCGTGGTTCTCTTATAACGAGAACCGCCTCGGTCAGGGCAGAGACAACGTCAAGAATTATATCAGCGAGCATCCCGACTTCATGGCGGAACTCGAAGCCCAGGTCCGCGAGCGTCTTATGGCGGAGAACAACGCCGCAAGAGCCCCCGCAAAGCCTGCGGAGAAGCCCTCGCCTGCCGCCGAGCCTGCACCCGCCGCGATGCCCAAGAAGCCCACGAGCCGTTCCGGCGCAAAGGCGAAGCTTGACATCGTTGTTGATGACGACGATTGATGAAGATAACGGCACAGCAGGGCAGGGGACAAAAAATACATATACTTGTCGACGGGGAGTACCGTCTGACCGTTACCCGGGATTTCTGGGCGAGTCAGAATATACGCTCCGGCGATGAAATTGACGATGCGGAGTTTGCCGCCTTTTGCGAGGCAGCAGGCTCCTGCCGTGCATTTAACGCGGCTGTCGATATTCTCTCGCGGCGCGACCATTCGTCAAAGGAGCTTCAGCGAAAGGTTGCCCGCCGCTCCGGCGCGGAGTTTGCGCGCGAAGCGGTCGAACGCCTTGAAGAGATGGGCTATGTCAACGACGAACGCTATGCCCATACCCTCGCGCAGGAGCTGTATGAGCGGCGCGGCATGGGCAAAAAGCGTATCGAACAGGAACTCAGGCAGCGCGGAATATCGCGCGAGACGGCGAGCGAATGTGCCGAAGAGCTCGACGGCGACGATGTTGAGCGGATAAAAAATCTGCTGGAGACCAAATTCGCCGGCAAATTTTCCGATGAAAAGGGCAGGCGACGCACCTTCAACGCCCTGACCCGCCTCGGCTACGGCTATTCCGATATCCGTTCGGCAATGCGCTCTGTGGACGAGGAATATGCAGATACGGACGATCAATTTTCCTGTTAGAAGATAAGAAAAGGAAAAAATAGTGTATAATTTCTGTTATCAAGCGAAAGGAAGAACTGTTTGATGAAGAAAAGAAGAGTTTTATTCGTGTCGCTCGGCTGCCCGAAGAATCAGGTCGACGGTGAGCTGATGCTCGCAAAGCTTCAGAACGCCGGATTTGAAAATGCGGACAATTTCGAGCGCCTCGACGCAGTTATAGTCAACACCTGCGCGTTTATCGACTCCGCCAAGCAGGAGGCTATCGACACAATTCTGGAGATGGTCGGCCTCAAAAAAGACGGACTCGTCCGCGCGGTCATTGTCACCGGATGCCTCGCCGAGCGCTACCGCGACGAGATACTTCAGGAGATTCCCGAGGTTGATGCGGTCGTCGGCATCGGCGCAAACGGCGATATCGACAAGATAGTTGACGAGGTTCTCGACGGCAAGCAGACCAATGTTTTCCCCGACAAAAAAGAGCTCCCCATGTGCGGCGAGCGCGTGCTCACCACTCCCGATTACTGGGCGTATCTCAAGATAGCCGAGGGCTGCTCGAACTGCTGCACCTATTGCGCCATCCCGTCCATCCGCGGACCTTTCCGCAGCCGCGACGAGGAGAGCATAGTCGAAGAGGCGAAGACCCTTGCGAATGGGGGCGTCAAAGAGCTCGTGCTTATCGCGCAGGATGTCTCGTCCTACGGCATTGATATCTACGGCGAATACAGGCTCGCTCATCTGCTTGATTTGCTCTGTGAGATCGACGGCATCGAGTGGATACGCCTGCTCTATTGCTATCCCGATAAGATAACCGACGAGCTTATCGACACCATGGCTTCCCAGCCTAAGGTGCTCCATTATATAGACCTGCCGCTCCAGCACGCGGACGATAAAATCCTCAAGGCGATGAACCGCCACAGCACCGCGGAAGAGACCTGCGAGGTCATAAGAAAACTGCGCGAGCGTATGCCGGATATTGCTATCCGCACGACGTTTATAGTCGGTTTCCCCGGCGAGGGCGACGACGAGTTTGAGACTCTTGCCGAGTTCGTCAACGAGGAGGAGTTCGAGCGCCTCGGATGCTTTGAATATTCCCCGCAGGAGGGTACTCCCGCCGCGAAGATGGAGAATCAGGTTGACGACGATGTCAAATCCCGCCGCGCCGAGGTCATCATGCAGGATCAGTATGAGATAATGACCGAGAAGAACAACAATATGATCGGCAAGACCCTGCGCGTGCTCACCGAGAGCTACGATGATTATACCGACAGCTACTCGGGTCGCTCATATATGGACGCGCCCGATATCGACGGCAAGATAATCTTCACCTCGTCCGATTTCATAAAAGAAGGCGAATTCGTCGATGTCGAGATACTCGGTGTCAACGAATATGACCTGCTCGGAAGAACAGTAAAATAAAACCCGGAAAGGGGAATTGACATGCAGAAGCTGAATCTGCCCAATAAACTGACGCTCATAAGAATGTTCCTCGCGCCCATTTATCTCGCGCTTATGCTTATTGAGTTCCCTTATCATTACATAGTCGCGCTCGCTGTTTTCTCGGTCGCGTCGCTGACCGATATGCTCGACGGCAAGATCGCGCGAAAGAATAATCTCATCACCGTTTTCGGCAAGCTTCTCGATCCGCTCGCCGATAAAATGCTCACCACCGCCGCTCTGCTCGCATTCATGCGCGAGGGCTGGTGCAGCATCTGGATCGTCATGATTGTCCTCACCCGCGAGTTCGCCGTCGCAGGCGTCCGCCTTATCGCCACGGCGCAGGGCATTGTCATCCCCGCAAACTATTGGGGCAAGGCGAAAACCGTCAGCCAGATGGTGTTCACTATTGTTATCATGCTCCTTGCCGAACTTGACGCGACGTTTGATATTTTCGCAAACGCCGGCTGGTTCACTCTCGCGAGAGTATCGAATATCATGCTCTGGATAACCGCCGTTCTGACGGTCGTTTCGGGCATCACATATTTTGTGGACAGCAAAAAACTTATTGACTTTTCCAAGTGATTTCAATATAATGATTAGTAGATATGCGAGTCATATCGGCTGACAAAAACCAAAAAATAACATGCGTTTACCGGGAGAAGTAGCCGGATATTCGCGGCAAAAGAGAGGGAGCCCGAAGCTGAGAAAGCTCCTTGCCGTATGAAGGTGAAATGCACCCGTCAGCACGCAGGGGGAACAACAGTATCCCTGCGCGGAAGGCACCGTTATCGGCCGGGCGCGTATTTGCGCGCAGAGATATAAACAGGAGTGGAACCGCGCTCAGGCGCCTCCGTTGTCCGCAAGGATAACGGAGGCTTTTTGTATGTTATTTGTATATTGAGCGGCTGTAGGGGCGGATATAATCCGCCCGCGAAAATGCACAGACTTATTAACAGCGCATACGCACTCCAAACAACTAACGCCGCATCGCGGCGGCAATTTTATCCGAGCTCAAGGAGTTGATATTTATGTTTGACAGGCTCAGGGAGGATATAAGCACCTTCAAACGGCGCGACCCCGCCGCGAGAAGCGCGCTCGAAATCTTCTTCCTCTATCCGGGTCTTAAAGCTATAAGAATGCACCGCAGAGCCAATTGGTGCTATCGCCGCAGGATGTTCTTCCTCGCACGTTGGATATCGCAGAGGGCGGCGCGTAAAACCGGGATAGAGATACACCCGGCGGCGACCATCGGCAGGCGCTTTTTCATCGACCACGGCACCGGCGTCGTTATCGGCGAGACCACCGTTATCGGCGACGATGTTATGATATATCAGGGCGTGACCCTCGGCGGTACCGGCAAGGATACCGGCAAACGCCATCCGACTATCGGCAACAATGTCATGATCGGCGCGGGCGCAAAAGTGCTCGGCCCGTTCAAGGTCGGCGATAACTCGAATATCGCCGCGGGCGCGGTGGTTCTCGATGAGATTCCGCCCGACTGTACCGCCGTCGGCGTTCCGGCTCATATCGTTCGCCGCAACGGAGTCAGGGTCGACGATCTCGACCAGGTGCATATACCCGACCCGGTCGCGCAGGAGCTCTGCAGGCTCGAACATCAAGTCTCCCAGCTGAGAAAACAGCTTGAGGAGCAGGAAAACACACAGGAAATTGACTGAAAGGAAGATATAAATGAAAGTCTATAACACTCTCACAAGAAAAAAGGAAGAGCTCGTCCCGATAACTCCGGGCGAGATCAAGATGTACGCCTGCGGCCCGACCGTGTATAACTATATCCACATCGGCAACGCCCGCCCGCTGTGCATCTTCGATATCCTGCGCCGCTATCTCGAATATCGCGGCTACAATGTGAAGTTCGTTCAGAATTTCACGGATATCGACGATAAGATAATCAGACGCGCAAACGAGGAGCATGTTGATTTCTCCGAGATTTCCGAGCGCTATATAAAAGAGTTCTGGACCGATGCCGACGGACTCAATGTCCGCCACGCAACGATAAATCCGAAGGCTACCGAGAATATCGACGCCATCATTCAGATAATCTCGACCCTTATCGAAAAGGGCTACGCCTATGAGGCGCAGGGCGACGTTTATTTCAGCACCGAGAAGTTCAAGGATTACGGCAAGCTCTCGCATCAGCCGCTTGAGGATCTTGAGGCGGGCGCGCGTATAATGGTCGGCGAGGTCAAGCGCGAGCCGATGGACTTCGCCGTCTGGAAAGCCGCGAAGCCCGGCGAGCCCGCATGGGATTCTCCGTGGGGCAAGGGCAGACCCGGCTGGCATATCGAGTGCTCCGCGATGAACTGGCGCTATCTCGGCGACACCATTGACATTCACTGCGGCGGTCAGGATCTCATCTTCCCGCACCATGAGAATGAGATAGCCCAGAGCGAGTGCTTCACCGGTAAGCCGTTCGCCCACTATTGGATGCACAACGGCTACATCAACGTTGACAATGTGAAGATGTCGAAGTCCCTCGGCAATTTCTTCACCGTGCGCGATGTTGCCGAAAAATACGGCTATGAGCCGATCCGCTATCTGCTCATCTCCGCCCAGTACAGAAGCCCGATAAACTACAGCACCGATATCATCGAGCAGTGCATCTCCGCGCTCAACAGGCTCTATACCTGCCGCGATTCGCTCGATTTCGAGCTCAAGAACGCTGCCGACGCAGAGCATGACGGCGATAAGGCGATTATCGACGGATTTGATAAATACAGAGAGCAGTTTATCTCCGCTATGGACGACGATCTCAACACCGCCGACGCCATCGCTTCGATATTTGAGCTCGTTCGCGATATCAATACAAATGTTGTCGGCAAGACCCCCTCAAAGGCGCTTGTTGAGGGTGCGATAGCCATGTTCGACGAGCTGACCGGTGTGCTCGGACTCGTCTATAACCGCAAGACCGAGACTCTCGACAGCGATGTTGAAGCTCTTATTGAGGCGCGCACGAACGCTCGTAAGGAGAAAAACTGGGCAGAGGCGGACAGAATCAGAGATCAGCTCAAGGAAATGGGCATCGTCCTCGAGGATACTGCCCAGGGCGTGAAGTGGCACAGAGAATAAATCTATAGACAAAACGCATAAATTAATGTATAATACTATGTGACTTTTTAATTAAATTGCGGAGGTTGAGTAAGTGAACGATCTGAAAACCCGATTCTTTGACGATGTGGACAAAAACTGTCCTCTTCCGGAGTATCCCCGCCCACAGCTTATGCGCGAGGATTGGATGTGTCTCAACGGCGAGTGCGATTATGAGATAACCCCGGCGGGCGACGCCTGCCCGAAAGATTTCAGCGGCAAGATAATCCTGCCTTTCGCCATCGAGAGCCAGCTCTCCGGCGTTCAGCGCGCGCTTCAGCCAGACGAGCGCCTTTGGTACAGAAAGAGGTTCACTCTCGACAGCCGCTTTGATAATAAGCGCTGCATTTTGCATTTCGGCGCTGTCGATTGGCAGTGCGAGGTGTTTGTCAACGGCGTCTCCGTCGGCACTCATACCGGCGGCTATTGCCCGTTCTCTTTTGATATAACCGACGAACTTGTCGACGGCGAAAATGAACTTGTTGTCAAGGTCTATGACCCGACCGACAAGGGCTGGCAGAACCGCGGCAAGCAGGTTCTCAAATCCGTCGGATTCTGGTATACCGGAACCTCCGGAATCTGGCAGACTGTGTGGCTTGAGCCCGTGGCTCAGAGCCATATCACCTGCGTGCGCCTGACCCCCGATATCGACGCGGGCGAGATAATCGTCTCCTGCACCGGCGAGGGACTTGACGGATGCACGATAGAGGCTGAGATTTCGCTCGGCGGCGAGCAGGTGTATTCCGGCGAGATGAAGCTCAACGCGCATCTTCCCGTGCCTGATGCGAAACTCTGGAGCCCCGAGAGCCCGACTCTCTATGACCTTGTACTCACCGTGAAGAGAAACGGCGAGGCTGTTGATACGGTCAAGAGCTATTTCGGCATGAGAAAGTTCAGCATCGGCAAGGATAAGCAGGGTCTGCCGCGCCTTATGCTCAATAACGAGCCCTATTTCCAGCGCGGCCTGCTCGATCAGGGCTATTGGAGCGACGGCGGTCTGACTCCACCCAACGACGAAGCGATGATATTCGACATCGCCGAGATGAAGCGCCTCGGCTTTAATATGCTCAGAAAGCATATCAAAGTTGAGCCCCTGCGCTGGTACTATCACTGCGACAGACTCGGCATGATAGTCTGGCAGGATATGGTCAGCGGCGGCGAGTATATCGGAAATATCCTTGCGGGTGTTCTGCCGAATATCGGCATCGGCGTCAAGGATAATAAATATAACTGGTTCAGCCGTGGCGAAAAGGAGTGGCGCGATGACTACCGCCGCGAGCTGTTCGAGATGATAGACAATCTCTATAACTGCACCTGTATCGGCTGCTGGGTGCCCTTCAACGAGGGCTGGGGTCAGTTCGACGCGAAGGAGATCGGCGATGCTGTCAAGGCATACGATCCCTCGAGAATCGTTGACCACGCGAGCGGCTGGTACGATCAGAAGGGCTGCGACCTCAAGAGCATGCACAAATATATTCTGCCGATTCATATGCCGAAGCTTGACGGCAGACCGTTCGTCATAAGCGAATACGGCGGATACAGCATGATTCTCGACGGCCATGTATGGAACAAGCAGAAGAGCTTCGGCTATATCATGTTCAGGTCGAAGGAGAAGCTCTCCGCGGCTTATAAGAAGCTGCACGAGAAACAGGTCATCCCGCTGATAAAGAAAGGACTTTGCGCCACTGTCTATACTCAGGTCAGCGACGTCGAGTTCGAGGTCAACGGAATGTATACATATGACCGCAAGGTGTTGAAGCTCGACGAAAAGACCGTGCAGGAAGTCAACTCCAAGCTGCATTTTTAAGGAAGAAAGCGACAGATGAAGTCACTGCTTATAAGACTGATAAAAAAACTCGGCGATATGCGCCGCCACCTGCTCTATTACCGCATTTGGCCTGCGGTATACAGGCACGCGGCGAAAAAGCCGATAGACGAAAAAAAAGTGCTCCTCGCTTCAAACAGTAAAACGCTTCCGGACAACCTGTCCTGCATGAAGCGCGAGCTTGAGGCGCGCGGGATGCACTGCACCGAGATGCTCATTCCCGCGGGAGCGGGCAGTATAAGCGCGAGGGCTGCGGAGTTCAGGCAGAATATTCGCTTCCAGCGCGAGTATGCGACGAGCAAACTCGTCTTTGTTGAGGATGCGTTCTTCCCGCTGTTCGCGAATCATCCGCGAAAGGGCAACGAGGTCATTCAGCTTTGGCATGCGTGCGGCGCGTTCAAAAAATGGGGCTATTCGACCGCCGACCTCAAGTGGGGCGCGGACAGAAAGAGCCTCGAACGCTATCCGATTCACAACACCTATACTGCAGTCACCGTGTCGGCGCGCAATATTATTCCGTATTATGCTGAGGCGTTCAACTGCCCGGAGCGCATAATCAGACCGCTCGGTGTGCCGAGGACGGATATTTATTTCAATCCCGATTTTGTTTCGTCCGCCCGTGAGGAAATGCTCAAAAAATTCCCGCAGATAGGGGACAGGAAGATAATCCTCTATGCCCCGACATTTCGCGGCAACTCGATTCTCAAGTCCTATATGGATCTGAAGCTCGATATCGAGCGCATGAATGCGGAACTGTCCGACGATTTCGTCCTGCTGTATAAGCTCCATCCGCAGACGGCGAAACGCTTTTCGCTCGGCGCCGAAGAGCGCGAAAAATATGAGAATTTCGTGTTCGATATCTCAAAAGATGTGCGAATCGACCTCGCAATGTGCGCGGCTGATATGCTGATAAGCGACTATTCGTCCGTGATTTTTGAATATTCGCTGCTCAGCCGTCCGATGATATTCTTTGCCTATGATCTCGAAGAATATGACCGCGACCGCAGTTTCTATAACAAATATGAGGACTTCGTTCCCGGTCCTATAGTCCGGGATACCGAGGGCATTATTTCCGCCGTCAGGCAGGCGCAGTCCGGCTTCGACAGCGCGAAAATTGAAAACTTCAGAAACTATTTTATGGACGCCTGCGACGGGCACAGCACCGTGCGCATCGCCGAAGCGTTCATGGAAAAATAAGGTGTATCATATGAAAAAGACATTCAAAGCCGCAGCGGCATTCCTGCTCATTTTGGCAGTCGCCATAGGTATGTGCGCGTGCTCGGGCGGAGCCGGAGGCAAAGCGCCCGGCAAAAAGATCGCCATAGTCACAGCAACCCTGTCGCAGAACCCCGAGGAATATCAGCGTGCGGCTCAGCTTGCGAGCGAATATTCCTATGTCGAGCATGTTGTCTATACCGACACGCGCGTCGGCACTTCGGGCATTCTCGATTTCTATAAGCGCGTCAACGATATCGCCTCCGATGCGAGCTACGGCGCGATAGTTATCGCGAGAGCGAATCTCGGAGCCGTCGCGGCAGTCAGAGCGGCAAAGGCAAAGAACCCCGATAAGCTCATCGTCTGCACTGCACCCGAGGAGAATATCCAGACTCTTGCGAAGTCCGCCGATGCCATTCTTGCGATAGACACCGCCAAGGACGCAGCGATGATGGTCGAAGAGGCGCACGGACGCGGCGCGCAGGTCTTTGTCTATTACGCCACCGGCGTTCAGCAGAGCACCCCGAGCATCAAGGAGTCGCGCGAAGCGGCTGAGAAGAAGTGCGAGGAGCTCGGCATGACATATAAATTTGTCAACTGCTACGATGTCTCGCAGGCTCTCGGCATAAAGGGCGCGCAGAGTTTCATGAAAGAAGATATCGCCCGCCAGCTCAAGAATTTCGAGGGCAAGAAGATTGCGGCTTATTGCGCCGATATATCTTCTCAGGCGGAGCTTATAAAGAACGCCTGCCCGAACGGCATAATCGTCGCGGGCACAAGCTTCCCGAGCATCTATGACGGCTACACCGCCGCTTTTGATATCGAGGTCGGCAAGAAGTGGGACAACAAGTCCAAGGTGTTCAGCAAGGTCAGAGCCGCGATAAGAGCGAACGGCGGCACGAAGAACCAGTTCATCGTGTGGGACGATCTGACCGCATCTTCAATGACCGAGGCAGCGTTTGAATATGCAAGAGCCACTCTCTGCGGCGAGCAGATTGACATGGCAAAAGCAGTCAAATCGAGCTTCCCGTCGAAGATAAAAGTGTCTGACAAACAGCTCGACAAATGCACCTTCATTTACACGGAGGACTACCGCGTATTATGAGAGGAAAATTCATTGTAGTCGAGGGACTTGACGGCTCCGGCAAGGGCACCCAGACAGCTCTGCTTTGCGCTTATCTTAAGTCGCAGGGCAGAAATGTGTATCCGACCGCCGAGCCCACCGAGTCGGTGACCGGCGGTATGATAAGAGATGTGCTCAGCGGCGCAAGGCAGCGCACATCCTCGGAGCTCGCTGCGCTCTTCCTCGCGGACCGCGTGGCGCACAATATGAACCCCGTCAACGGCATAGAAAAGACGCTCGAAGCGGGAATCGACGTCGTGTGCGACAGATATTACTATTCGTCCATCGCCTATCAGGCGGTGGGGGAGGACAGGCAGTGGGTCATAGATATGAACCTCAACTGCCCCGGCATACTCAAGCCGGATATCTGCATCTTTTTCGATGTTGACCCGGAGAGCTGCCACGAGAGAATAGAAAACGGGCGCGTGTATCTCGAAATTTTCGAGCGCGACCCGGAGCAGATAAACGCTATCCGCGAGCGGTATTACAGCGCGTTTGAACTGCTCAAAGACAGAGACAATATCGTCGTCATCGACGCCGCGCGCGATATAGATTCCGTCGCCGCCGATGTCAGAAAAGCGATTGATACGGTTATAAAATAACTAATCCGCCCAATTCCGGGCGGATTTTTTCGCTTTAACTCAAGGCGATGTTGGCGAAAAACAAGGAGCATAGCGCTCGCTCCAATGGCGATAGGCGACTATGTTTTGAGAGTCGCTCGTGCGGCTTGCTTCGCAAGCCGTTCCCTCGCCTATCTCAGTTAGACTTCAAACACTGCGGCGCGGCTGTTGAAAGCTTGATTATAAAAATTGGCTGAAACACTTGCTTTTACTTTGCTGTGGCTCGAGTGATGGACAAATCTCAATTTTACAATACCAAAAAATCAAGCCGCCCGGTTGCCCGGGCGGCTCAAATTATTTATTCAGCTTTGGATTAATACATTCCGCCGCCGGCCTGTGCAGCCATCGCTGCGGCGTTTGCCGCGTCTGCTGCCGGGTCGGGCTTGTCGGTGACAAGGCTCTCGGTGGTCAGAACCATTGCCGCAACGGAAGCGGCGTTCTGCAGAGCGGAGCGGGTGACCTTTGTCGGATCAACAACGCCTGCCTCGAACATGTCGACATATCCGTCAGAAGCGAAGTTGTAGCCGTAGCCGATCTTTCCGGACTCAACGATGTGGTTGATGATAACCGAACCCTCAAGTCCCGCGTTGGAAGCAATCTGGCGAACGGGCTCTTCAAGAGCCTTGAGAACGATCTTCACGCCGGTCTTCTCGTCGGAATCCTCGGTGCTGTCAAGCAGAGCCTTGACTGCGGGGATAGCGTTGAGCAGTGCGACGCCGCCGCCTGCAACGGAACCCTCTTCAACAGCTGCCTTGGTTGCTGCGAGAGCGTCCTCGATGCGGAGCTTCTTCTCCTTCATCTCGGTCTCGGTAGCTGCGCCGACCTTGATGACCGCTACGCCGCCTGCAAGTTTTGCAAGGCGCTCCTGAAGCTTCTCTCTGTCATAGTCGGAAGCGGTGTTCTCAATCTGGGTGCGGATCTGGTTGACTCTGGACTTGATAGCGTCCTTGTCGCCTGCGCCGTCAACAATGATGGTGTTCTCCTTGGAGACCTTGACCTGGCGTGCGCGGCCGAGATCGGAAATCTGGGTGTCCTTGAGCTCAAGACCGAGTTCGGAGGTGATGACCTTGCCGCCGGTGAGGATAGCGATATCCTGGAGCATCTCCTTGCGTCTGTCGCCGAAGCCGGGAGCCTTGATGCCCACGCAGGTGAACACGCCGCGAAGCTTGTTGACAAGGATGGTCGAAAGAGCCTCGCCCTCGATGTCCTCAGCGATGATGATAAGCTTTCCGCCTGCGTGCATGATCTGCTCGAGCAGGGGAAGAAGATCCTGAATGCTTGCAATCTTCTTGTCTGTGATAAGGATGAGAGCGTCGTCGATGACGGCTTCCATCTTGTCGGTGTCGGTTACCATGTAGGGGGAGATGTAGCCTCTGTCGAACTGCATGCCCTCGACAACCTCTGCCTCGGTCTGTGCAATCTTCGACTCCTCAACGGTGATAACGCCGTCGGAGGTGACCTTCTCCATAGCGTCGGCAATGATTCTGCCGATATCCTCGTCAGCAGAGGAAATGGTAGCTATTCTTGCAATGTCCTCGGTGCCCTTAACAGGCTGAGAGTGGGACTTGACAGCCTCGATAGCGGCATCAACAGCCTTCTGGATGCCCTTTTTGATGACCATCGGGTTTGCGCCTGCAACAACGTTCTTCATGCCCTCGCGGACGAGTGCCTGAGCGAGCAGGGTAGCGGTGGTGGTGCCGTCGCCCGCGACATCATTTGTCTTTGTGGCGACTTCCTTTATCAGCTGAGCGCCCATGTTCTCAAAGGGATCTTCGAGCTCAACATCCTTGGCGATGGTGACACCGTCGTTGGTGATGAGGGGAGCGCCGTACTTCTTGTCGAGCACAACGTTTCTGCCCTTGGGGCCGAGCGTGATTTTAACTGTGTTAGCGAGCTTATCGATACCGGCCTGGAGAGCCTTACGGGCTTCCTCACCGTAAATGATCTGTTTTGCCATGATGAATTACCTCCGATTATTCTACGATAGCGAGAATGTCGCTCTGACGGACTATGGTGTATTCCTCTTTGTTGAGCTTGACCTCAGTGCCGGAATATTTGCCGGTTATGACTCTGTCGCCGACCTTGACGTACATCTCAACTTCCTTGCCGTCAACGAGTCCGCCGGGACCCACTGCAACGACCTCAGCAACCTGGGGCTTCTCCTGTGCGGAAGCGGCGAGGATAATGCCGCTGCTCGTAGTTTCTTCAACCTCGACAGGCTTGACAACAACTCTGTCTGCAAGCGGTTTAATGTTCATATCGATTCCTCCTGAATTATAAAAAATGCAAGCTTAAAAATCTTTTGGCACTCTACATCCCCGAGTGCTAATTCATATTCTAAACCCATTTGTACCAAAAATCAATACCTTTTTCCAAAGTTTACAATTATGTCATAAACTTTGTCAGCAGTCTGAAAAGACGGCACAATATACAATAGTATTACGCCCGCCGAAAAAGATGTCGGAAATAAAAAGGCAAAAAAATTACGGCACCGTTTAAAACAGTGCCGTGAATATCTGTTCGGTCATCAGACAGCGCGTGTAACTTTGCCGGAACGAAGGCAACGAGTACATGCATAAACTCTCTTGGGAGAGCCGTTCACTATAGCCTTGACCCTTTTAATGTTGGGCTTCCAGGTTCTGTTTGAACGTCTGTGAGAATGGGAAACCTTGATGCCGAAAGACACATCCTTACCGCAATATTCGCATTTTGCCATGTGTCGCACCTCCTTCTTTACTCGGTAACAGATGATATGATAACAGATAACTTGCAAAAAAGCAAGCTTTTTTTTATTTTTTGTAGCTCCGAACGCGAAAAACTTGAAAATAATTATTATCCCTGATATAATATAGCAGTCAAAAGCCGCGCAGACATTCAGCGGACGGCACATATGCGGATATGGCGGAATTGGCAGACGCGCCGGATTTAGGATCCGGTGGGCAACCATGCAGGTTCGATCCCTGTTATCCGCACCAAAAATCGGCAAGTATCGTCAGATATTTGCCGATTTTTACTTTTTCACTCTCCACTTTTTACTCTTCACTCTCCACTCTTCACTCTTCACTTGCCACTCACCACTATCCACTTTTCACTCTCCGCTTGCCAGTTCTATTATCATTCTTTCAAGTTCTTTTGCAGCCACGCTCAGCGGCTGCTCTTTTCTTTTTATAAGGCAGATGCTGCGCTCGGGTATCTCTTCTTCGAGGTCGATTATCCGCACGTTGTCGGAAGGATTTACGAACTCCTCGGGCACGAATCCGACTCCGAGATCCGCCTGCGCCATCGGGAGAATCTGATCTGCCGTTGCCGCTTCGATGTCAGGGCTGTACGGCAGACCGTGCTCGGTGAAGAACGCCGAATAAAACTCGAATGATTTTGTGCTTGTGCCGAGAGATATCAGCGGATAGTTACCGAGATCGGCGAGGCTTATCTTTCTGCCGAGCAGCTCTTTGAATGCCGGCGAGCATATCGCCACCTCGTGCACGGAGCGAAGCGGGGTTTCGCTCAGCGAGGCGGAGCGGACGGTCGGAGTCGTGACGATTGCGATATCTGCCGTTCCGTCCTTGAGCGCGGCTATTGCCTGCGGGGTCGAGTGGTTGCTGATGCGTATGCGAACCCCCGGATAGAGCATGCGAAATTTTTTGAGTACTGGCAGAAGCAGGCAGCGCAGGGCGACCTCGCTCGCCGCGACGAAAACCGTGCCCGTCTGCAAATTCTTGCTCTCGGTTATCTCTTCTTCGCCCGCCTCGATGTGCTCGATGGCGACCTTGATGTGCTCATACAGCTTCTGACCCTCCGGCGTCAGGCGCATGCCGCGGTTTGTGCGCGAAAACAGGGGGCAGCCGAGCTCGCTTTCAAGGTTCTTTATCGTCCTTGTCAGATTGGGCTGGTTGTTCAAAAGCAGCTTCGCGGCCTGTGAGATGTTGCCGTATTTTGCGACGAAGTAAAAGATGCGGTAGTAGTCGTAGTTTATGTTCATGATAAGCCTCCGCTGATATATGTTTTAGATATCGTTGATATATGTATTATAGATTTTACACATGTCTGCAATTGGATTATAATACACTCGTCAAAAAAAGTAAAGCCCGGAAAGAAGAATTACTTTGAATTATCTGAAAGCAAGCAGCGAAGAGCTGGCAGCAGAAAAAGAGAAAGCTACGAAAGAGCTCCAAAAACTTCTAAAAAACGGCGTGACGCTCGATCTGTCGCGCGGAAAGCCGTCGGCGGAGCAGCTGGATTTGTCGCTCGGTATGCTCGACGTTATCGACAGCCGCAGCATCCTCGACTCCGAGAGCGGGCAGGATTGCCGCAACTACGGCGGACTTGACGGAATCCCGGAGGCAAAGCGCCTGCTCGCGCATATGATGGGCACGCACTCGTCGCATACGCTTGTCGGCGGGAACAGCAGTCTTACTATGATGTATCAGATAGTCAGTCATGGCATGACCGACGGAATCTGCGGCGCGAAGCCCTGGCAGGAGGTTGAAGGGCGCAAGTTCCTCTGCCCCGTTCCCGGATATGACCGCCATTTTGCAATAACCGAGCATTTCGGCTTCAAGCTTGTCCCCGTGCCGATGCTGCCGACGGGTCCCGATATGGACGAGGTCGAAAAATTGATAAAGGACGAAAAGGTGAAAGGTATCTGGTGCGTGCCGAAATACCAGAACCCAACGGGAATTGTGTTCAGTGACGAGACAGTCAGACGTTTCGCCGCATTGAAGCCGGCGGCGGAGGATTTCCGTATCTTCTGGGACAATGCCTACTGTGTCCACGCCTTTGATGGCGACAATGCGCAGATACCGGATATAATCGAGGAATGCGAAAAAGCCGGCAGCGCCGATATGGTCTATGAGTTTTGCTCCACGAGCAAGATAACCTTCCCGGGCGCGGGCGTTGCGGCGGTCGCGGCGAGTCCGGCCAATCTGATAGATATAAAGAGCTTTTTGAAATTCGCGACCATCGGGCCGGATAAGATGAACCAGCTGATGCACGCGAGATATTTCAAAAACAGCGCCGGACTTAAAGCACATATGAAAAAGCACGCCGCCATTTTGAAGCCGAAGTTCGATTCGGTATATAAAGTGCTGGACGAAGAACTAGGCGGCTTGGGCATCGCAGAGTGGACAACGCCCAAGGGCGGGTATTTCCTCTCGTTTGACACCATGCCGGGCTGTGCCGGAAAGGTCGTGAAGATGTGCGGCGACTGCGGCGTTACGTTCACTCCCGCCGGGGCAACTTATCCGCACGGACTCGACCCGGAGGATAAAAATATAAGGCTCGCCCCGTCGTTTGCAACGGTCGAGGAGATAACTCTCGCGGTGCGCGTGCTCGCACTCTGCACGAAGCTTATCAGCATAGATAGGCTGACTGCCGATAAATCCAAGGGTCGTGTGTCTGCATGAAACTCAAAAACGGATTTCACGGACAGATGTCTGACAAATTCCGCGCGGCGGTGTTCATAATACTCTCCGGCGGATTTCAGGATGCCTATACTTATTGCTGCCGCGGTTCGGTCTTTGCAAACGCGCAGACGGGAAACATCGTGCTCATGAGCACTGCCCTTGTCGACGCGGACAGAAGCAGGGTCATCAAATATCTCATCCCCGTTGTGTCGTTTATCATCGGCATCGCGATAGCGGAAGTGGTGCATATGCGGTTCAAAAACTACGAGAAAATCCACTGGCGGCAGCTGATTCTTATCGATGAGATAGTTCTGCTGTTTGCGGTCGGATTCATGCCGCAGAAGCTCGATCCTCTCGCGAATGCGCTCGTCTCGTTCGTCTGCGCGCTTCAGGTGCAGACATTCCATAAGGTGCGCGGCCATGCCTATGCCAGTACGATGTGCATCGGCAATATGCGAAGCGGCACTGAGGCTCTCTGCGCCTATTTTCGCACAAAGGATAAGGCGATACTCAAAAAGGCGCTTACATATTTCGCGGTCATATTGGTCTTTGCCGTCGGCGCGGGTGTCGGCAGCTTTGTTACCGGGAGACTCGGCGAGAAGTCGATTTGGATATCCTGCGGACTGCTTTTGATAAGCTTCGGCATGATGTTCATCCGCGAAGAGGAAGAGCTTATTCTCAGCGCGGAAAACGGCGCAAAACACAGCGAAAACTGAAATCACGCCGCATGGCGGCAAGTCAAACGAAAGAAGGAGCAATCATTATGTTATCAGCGATAGTCGGTGTCAACTGGGGCGACGAGGGCAAGGGGCGCATCGTCGATTATCTTTCGCAGGATTTTGATATAGTTTCGCGCTATCAGGGCGGAAACAATGCGGGTCACACCGTCGTCAACGAAAAGGGCACGTTTATTCTCAATCTGCTTCCGTCCGGCATTCTGCGCGACGGCACAGTGAATGTCATGGGCACGGGAATGGTTATTGATATCGAGCACCTCGTCGGCGAGATCGGCAGGCTGCGCGAAAAGGGAATAGAGATATCCCCGGAAAACTTGAAAATCAGCGACCGCGCAACTATCTGCATGCCCTATCACAGGATACAGGACTGCCTCGAAGAGGACAGACTCTCCGATAAAAAATTCGGCTCGACCCGACGCGGAATCGCGCCCGTCTATGCGGACAAATATATGAAAAAGACCATTCGTATGGGCGATCTGCGCGACATAGACGGCGTCGCCGATCATCTCAGGGATATCGTCGAGTGGAAAAACCTGCTCATCGAGGGCGGATATCACCACGAGCCTATCGACGCCGAAAAAATGCTCACCTGGCTTCGCACCTACGGCAAGCCGCTGCTCCCGTATATCTGCGACACGTCGGAATATCTGAGCAAAGCGGCTGACGAGGGCAAAAAGATACTCTTTGAAGCTCAGCTCGGCGCACTCAGGGATATTGATTACGGCATTTATCCGTATACCTCGTCGTCAAACAGCATCGCCGCATTTTCGACTATCGGCGCGGGCATTCCGCAGTTACATCTTGACGAGAGCATAGGCGTTATGAAAGCCTACTCGACCTGCGTTGGCGAGGGTCCGTTCGTGTGCGAACTGTTCGGTGAAGAGGGCGAAATACTTCGCCGGGCGGGCAACGAATATGGCGCGGCTACCGGCAGAACGAGAAGAGTCGGCGGCTTCGATGTCGTGGCCTCGCGCTACGGAGCGCGTGTACAGGGCGCAACCGCAATCGCGTTGACAAAGCTTGACATTCTCTCTTATTTCGATAAAATCCCCGTTTGCGTCGCATATGAAATAGACGGAAAGCGCGTCGATACTTTCCCGACCGGCAGCGCGCTCAATAACGCAAAGCCCGTCTATGAGTATTTTGACGGCTGGAAAGAGGATATATCCGACTGCCGCTCGTTCGATGAACTGCCCGAAGCGGCGAAAAAATATATCGACTTCATAGAAGCGCGGATCGGCGTGCAGATAAAATATATTTCTGTTGGCGCTGAAAGGGATTCCATCATTACTCGCTGACGCTCCCGCCGCGTGCTTCGCGGGTCACGACCATATGAACAACTATTCCGCCGAATATCACGGGATAAGGCTCAGCTACGGTCTATCGTGCGACCATAATATCTATGTCGTGCCTTTCAGGGGCGGCCAGCTTATAAATATCAAAAACGACGGCACATTCACCGTCCAAAGGCTTATTCGTCACAGGGGACAGAGCACCGTGACGATTGGAAAAGAAAAATAAACAAAAAGCCGTTCCTTAATGGGGCGGCTCAATTTATATACTAAAAACACAAAAGCCATCCCTTTTTCAGAGATGGCTTTTGTGTTTACTCTTCTGCCGCTTCGCTGTATCTTCTCAGTGATATCCTGCCTGCCGTCAGCATGACGCCCTCAAGCATCAGCGCGGAGCAAAGCGGAGCACATATTCTCGGATAGCCGAAGATGAGCACCGCCGTCATGGCTGCGAATGTAAGCGTGACGCGGATTATCGACCGCTCTCGATAGCGGATCTTCTCCGCTTTATCGAGCGGCTTCTCTTTCGCCGCCGCAGGGGAGAGGATGCATATTATAATGTATGCCACTGCCGATGCGAGCGCACCGGATTTCAGAACCGCGGACTCGCGCAGGGCGAAGAAAACAAAGCATATCGACAAAAGTATTTCTATCGTCGACAGTATCATGCATCTGCCCTCGGTCGAGGCGTGAAACCCGCCGCCGTATTTCTTGACGAACAGGAACACGGCGTAGAAAATCATGCTCTCGAGCGGAACCGAAAAAATCAGCCCCAGTATCAGGCAGATGACCGCGTACATCAGCTTCGATAACAGCGAAAAGAGACCGTAAGCTACGATCTCTTCCTCGCTGTCCGGCAGATACCCGCGCTTCTCAAGGTGAGAAGTCAGGCGAACTGACAGATCATAAATCATTTGTTCTTGTAGATCTCCGCGCTCTTGGGCATACGGGGCTGATAGGTCCAGGGCGAACCGGTCGAGTTGATGTCGTCCTTGACGTTCTTCTTGGCGAGAGTAATAACAGACTCTGCCGCTTTCTTTGCTATGTTTTTCATTTTGTCCACCTACTGCCGGTTCCATTTAAGTCCGGCATTTCCTTTCTTTGGTATTTTTGGGACAACTACATGATAACATGTCAACAATAAAATTCAATATAGCAAACAATACTGCATATTTTTGCGTCAAAACTGCACAAATCCTTAATATTATTTAACAACGGCATAAAATAACAGCGTATTACAAATATAATTGTGTTAGTAAATGGCAGTTTGTTCCAATTAAAAGCGGCAAATGGTAACATTTTCCATGGGTGATGAAAGTGAATGATGAAAAGAAGAATGCCGTTATTGGGGCGCGGATAATGCAGCGCAGGAAGCTGCTCGGAATGAAACAGTCCGAGCTGGCGGAGCTTATAGGAGTCTCTGATAATCAGATATCCAATATAGAGAACGGCAGGAGCTATCCGAAGCTCAACAGCTTTATGCTCATCTGCAAGGCTCTCGACTGCAACGCGGACTATTTCTTCTCCGGCGTGATAAGCGATTCTCTTCCCGAACAGATAGGGGAGATGCTCTCGTCGCTTTCCGTCGAGGAGCAGAGGATGGTCTGGCGCCTTGTTGACTGTTACATACATCAGAAAGATGACTCAACGATTTAACGATTTAAACTATTTGACTTGAGTTTTCTCATATGGTATAATTGTCAACGAGGAGTGGCATTTCGTGAAGATCGCAATTTGTGATGACGACAGTGCTTATGTAAAAAAGATCGAATCGGTGGTTCGCACGACCCTTGCGGAGAAGAATATCGATGCGCGGTTCGATCTCATATCTGACAGTGCGCAACTGCATGACAGCGCGGAAACATATGATATGGCTTTTCTCGATATCGGGATGACCCCGTATAACGGGCTTGAGATTGCCGCAAGGCTGAAGAAGAGAAACCGCAATATCATTATATTTTTTATCACATCGTATGATGACTATATCGACGATGCCATGGATCTGCACGTTTTCAGATATATATCCAAACCGCTCGACGCAAGGCGGCTCAGAGCGGGAGTCGAAAAAGCGCTGAAGCTCATCGACAGGGCGCGCATAAGCTTTCTTGTGAAAGAGAGCGGAAAAGCCGTGTGTGTCTTCTCAAAAGATATTGTTTTTGTTGAGATAGCCGGACGCTCCACGCGGGTCGTGACGACCCAGGGGGAGTACAATTCGGAAAACGGCATTGACTTCTGGGATTCAAAGCTCGCCGCGCCGTCATTCTTCCGCGTGCATAAGAGCTATATAGTCAATGTCCATTATGCAACGGACTACACCCGCGCGACCGTTGTGCTCTGCGGCAAGTACGAAATACCCATAGCCTACAGGAAGCAGGCGGAGTTCCGTCACTTTTTTCTCAACTATTTCGGGGGACGATGATCTGAAAAATGGAGTTATTATCTGCACTTTCACATGCTATAGAGCTTTTTATTGTCTTTCAGTTCTTCAACGATCTGTTTGCCAATAAGGGCAGGAAAACCGTTGCAGCGGCGGTCGGCATTGCTTTCTATGCCGTGGCATATGCGGCGTTTTTGCTGTTTAATTCAACGGTCGTCAACATTTTGCTCTGCTTTGTTATCGATTCCGTGTTTGCAAAGCTCTTCTTTGAATGCAATATCAAAGGCGCAACGCTCGGCGCGCTGTTCATAGCGGTGTCGAACACTGCGTCGGAATTTATAGTCATGAGCGTGCTCGGCATAGTCGGCGGAGATATAAAGACCTATCGGTCGAGCCTGTATATTTATCTGCTTATGGTGCTCCTGAGCAAGTCCGTCCTCTTCGTTCTGACGAAAGCGGCTGTTTATGCGGGACTGTATCTGCGCGGTCAGAAGGGCGTGCGCATCCCCGCGTTCCTGCTGATTTATCCTATAGCGTCGATAGTTATCCTCTATACTTTCTGGATGATTTCCGTGCGCTACGATTTGTCGAAGAATATAAGTGTTATAATTTCCGTCGCGTCAATCGCTATAATCGCATCGGCGTTTCTGACTTTCGTATTTTACGGGCGCACTTCGCGCAAGATGGACGAGCTCTATAAGACCCAGCGCGAGGCGGAGCGACTGCGCACCGACCAGACTTATTACGCCCTGCTCGATCAGCAGAACGAGATGCTCAAGACTATAACGCACGACGAGAAAAATCATCTTATCGCCATAAAAGCACTCGCGAACGATCCCGCAGTCAGCGAATATATCGAGAATATCTACGGCGATATAAAATACCATTCGATGTTTGGCAACACAAAGAACAAGTTCCTCGATTTGCTGCTCAACAAATATAAATCAATCTGCGATTCGAGCGGGATAAGCTTCGAATACAATATAAGAACGGCGAACCTATCGTTTATGGATGCGCCGGATCTGATAACGCTTCTGAGCAATATCCTCGACAATGCGGTCGAGGCGGCGAGCGTTTCCGAAAAGAAAACGATAGAGCTTTCGATAAACAGGGTCAATGAATTCGATATGCTTTCCTGCGTCAATTCCAGCGACCGCAAGCCGCAGTCCGTCGTCAAATCGCTCAGGACTTCAAAAAATTCCGGCGGCTTCCACGGCCTCGGAACAAAGAGCATCAAGGCGATGGCGGGAAAATATAACGGCGAGTTCGATTGGGCATACAGCGAGGCTGACAGGGAGTTCACGGTCAATATCGCGTTCTTCCATACAGATAAGGAGAGAGTAACAAAATAATATTTTTCGCGGAGCACAGTTTTTTACTGCGCTCCGTTTGCTGTAATATTCATATATTGCCATGCTCCTTTGCTGTGCTCAAATATCACATCTGAAATTTATATAGCAAAATCAATCTCAGGCTAATGCGGCAGAGCAGTAGCCTGATACTTCGATACACTGCTGAAGTAAAGCAAATAAATTTTGCAAAACGACTTGACAGCGCGCTTTCGGGAATCTTTGCGCCGCGTGCGCGCAAAAAACTAATATCGCGGACACCGAGATATAAAGCCGCCGAAAATTTTGACGGCATTCCGGGGTATTTGACAATAAATTCAATCTGTATAAGCTTGCATTTTCGGCTGTATTATGTTAATATGTCCTATATTAAGCAGTCATAAATAGTTGTAATTCAACACTTTTAGTTGTTTGTGGTGCTTTTTCTACGGGGCGGCGCACAATTTTTGCCCCGATACTTTGACGACAGGGAGTTGGCATACTTGGCGAAGTATATCATCAAGCGTGTTGCAATGGGTCTGCTGTGCATATTCATTGTTGCAACACTGACTTTTCTTCTGATGAATCTGGTACCGGGCGGTCCGTTCACGGCTGAGAAGTCTATGAGTGAGGCGGCGCAGAGAGCGCTTGAAGCAAAATTCGGACTGGACAAGCCCCTAGGGCAGCGTTATTTGACATATATGTCCGATCTTCTCAAGGGAGATATGGGCCCGAGCCTTAAACAGCGCGGACGTTCGGTAAACGAAATAATTTCCTCGAAATTTCCGATTTCGGCGCGTCTTGCGGGCGTCGCCGTGCTCGTATCGTTGCTCGTCGGTATCCCGCTGGGCTGTGTCTCGGCCTATAACAGAGGAAAATTCGCCGATAATATTATTATCGTGCTTGCGACCTGCGGAATAGCCATACCGAGCTTTATAAGCAGCGTTATTCTGCTATATACGTTCGGAAGCAAGCTGAACATATTGCCGACGATAGGACTAAACTCGTTGGCATCATATATAATGCCGGTAACGGCGCTGTCGATTTATCCGACTGCATATATAACGCGCCTCATGCGCTCGAGCCTGCTCGATGTTATGGGTCAGGACTATATCCGCACCGCGAGGGCAAAGGGTCTGTCGAACTTCAAGGTTCTCTTCAAGCACGCCCTGCGAAACGCCATCCTTCCCGTTGTTACTTATGTCGGCCCCATGCTGGCGGGTCTTATGACCGGATCGTTCGTCGTGGAGAAGATATTCACCATTCCCGGTCTCGGCCGCGATTTCGTCTCGGCGATAAACCAAAAAGACTATACGCTGATAATGGGAACTACAATAGTTCTTGCCACTCTTATAATTGCGGCGAATGTTATAGTTGATATCCTCTATAAGATCATAGACCCCCGTATTAAACTCAAGTAAGGGAGCGGCAGGAGAGAAACGATGAAGAAAAAATTTCCGAGTCTGCACCTGAATGCAGATGATTTTATCCCGGCAACAAACGATGAAAAAGAGAGCCTCGTCGTCATGCGCGACAGCGTCAACTTCTGGGCGGACGGTATGCGTCGCCTGCGCAAGAACAAGATAGCGATGATAAGCCTCGTTTTCATCCTTATAATAATGTTTTTCGCTTATGTTATGCCTGCTTTTTGGCCGTATAGCTACGAGCAGCAGATTAAGTATAGCGAGAATCTCAAACCTTTTGAATACAGCCAGACAGAGCAGGCGCAAATCGACGCGGGCGAAAAGGTTTTCCCGCATATCTGCGGCACCGATAAGCTCGGCAGAGACTTTGCCGTCCGCCTTATGATGGGCACGCGCATAAGCCTTACCGTCGGTCTTATCTGCGCGGCGCTCGTTTTGATAGTCGGCTCGATTTTCGGCGCCGTCGCCGGATTTGCCGGCGGCTGGGTCGATATAATAATGATGAGAATCACCGATATTCTCTATACAATACCTGATGTTCTTTTGATAATAGTGCTCTCGCTCGCCTTGAAACCGAGGCTTGAGGATCTCGCCGAACAGCCCGGATTTGGCTGGATGAACACGGTCGGACCGAACCTTATTGCGATATTCCTCGTATTCGTTCTGCTCTATTGGGTCGGCATGGCGCGTATCACGCGCTCGCAGATTCTTGTGCTCAAGGAGTCCGAATATGTTACGGCGGCGCGCGCTCTCGGCGCAAGCAGCTCGCGCATAATCAGAAAGCACCTGCTCACAAACTGCATCGGCACCCTTATCGTTACCACAACTCTTCAGATCCCCTCGGCTATATTCACCGAGAGCTATCTGAGCTTCCTCGGACTCGGCGTTGCGGCTCCCATGCCGTCGCTCGGCTCTCTCGCAACCGATGCGGTCAAGGGCATGAACACTTATCCGCATCTGCTGTTTTTGCCGGCAATACTTATCAGCGTCATCATTCTCGCATTCAACCTCTTCGGCGACGGACTGCGCGATGCGTTTGATCCGAAGCTGAAAAACTGACAAGGAGGGCGAGAATTTTGAGCGAAAAACTTCTGGAAATAAAAGACGAAAAACTCTCGTTCTTCACCCCCGCGGGCGAGGTCAAGGCGCTGAACGGCGTGTCCTTCTCCATGAACGAGGGCGAGGTGCTCGGCATAGTCGGCGAGTCCGGCTCGGGCAAATCCGTCACGGCTTATTCAATAATGGGTCTTACCGCCTATCCCGGCAAGCTCATCGGCGGTACGATATATTTCAACGGTCATCAGATCGAAAAGATGAGCGAAAAAGAAATGCGCAAAATCAGGGGCAACGAGGTCTCGATAATCTTCCAGGATCCCATGACGAGCCTCAACCCTGTCTATACTATCGGCAATCAGATAACCGAGGTTATCCGCCTGCATACGGGCAAGAGCAAAAAAGAGGCATATGACCGCGCGAAGGAGCTGCTCGAGCTTGTCGACATCAACGAGCCCACAAAGCGCCTCAAGCAGTATCCCCATGAGCTTTCCGGCGGTATGCGTCAGCGAGTCATGATAGCAATAGCCCTCGCGTGCGAGCCCAAACTGCTCATAGCCGACGAGCCCACAACGGCTCTCGACGTTACCATTCAGGCTCAGATACTCGAGCTTATGCAGGAACTCAGACAGAAGCTCGGCATGAGCATCATAATGATAACCCATGACCTCGGCGTCGTCGCCAGCATGTGCGAAAGAATCGCCGTCATGTATGCCGGTCACATTGTTGAGTACGGCACGGCGGATGAGATATTCTATGAGCCCAAGCATGAATACACAAAGGGACTCATCAATTCTATTCCCAAGCTCAGCGCTCAGGAGATAGAGCGCCTTGTGCCTATCGAGGGTCAGCCGGTCGACCTGCTGAATCCTCCCGCAGGCTGCCCGTTCGCGCCGCGCTGCGCAAACTGCATGAAGATATGCCTGCGCGAGATGCCGCCCAAGACGGAGCTTAGCGATACGCACTACAGCCACTGCTGGCTGCTTCAGAAAGAAGAATTTGAAAAGGGGGAGACAAGCTGTGAGTGAGAATGAAAAGCTCGTTGAAGTGCAGCACCTGCAGCAGTATTTCCCGGCAGGCGGCAGAGGAAAGCACAAAAAATTCGTCCAGGCAGTCGATGATGTCTCGTTCTTTATCAATAAGGGAGAGACGCTCGGTCTCGTCGGCGAGTCCGGCTGCGGCAAAACTACCGTCGGTCGTACTCTGCTCAGACTCTATGAGCCCACGGACGGCAAAATAATCTATGACGGAAAAGTGATTTTCGATAAGGAAAACAAAGTGGCGGTCAATATGCTGCCCTTCAGACGCAAGATGCAGATGGTTTTCCAGGACCCATATGCGAGCCTTGACCCGCGCATGACGATAGGCGATATCGTAGGTGAGCCCATCGATATCCACCATCTCGCCGCCAACAAGGCGGAGAGAAGAGAGAAGATAATCTCCCTTCTTGAGCGCGTCGGACTCAACAGCGAGCACGCAAACCGCTATCCGCATGAGTTCTCCGGCGGTCAGCGCCAGCGAGTCGGTATCGCGAGAGCGCTTGCGGTCGATCCCGAGTTCATCGTCTGCGATGAGCCGGTCTCCGCGCTCGATGTCTCCATTCAGGCGCAGGTCGTCAATATGTTCGAGGATCTTCAGAAAGAGCTCGGACTGACCTATCTGTTTATCGCCCATGACCTGAGCGTCGTTCGCCATATCTCGAACCGCATCGGCGTCATGTATCTCGGCAAACTCGTGGAGCTCGCGGACAGCTTCGAGCTGATTGCGCACAGCGTCCATCCCTATACCAGAAGCCTTATCTCGGCTATCCCTGAGGCTGACCCGATAACGGCACGCGCTTCAAAGCGTATACCGCTTGAGGGCGATGTTCCAAGCCCCTTGAATCCGCCGAGCGGATGCCGCTTCAGAACAAGGTGCCCGTACGCGGACGAAAGATGCGCCGCTGAGGTGCCTGAGTTTAAGGAAGTAGGTCCCGGTCATTTTGCCGCATGTCATCATCTTGACAAGGTGGCTAAATAAGATATTTATTGCGCGAAAAGCGCAGTGGATATATATTCAAGGCAGCAAAAAGCTGCTAAAAATGTAGGAGGAAGTACCATGAAAATCAAGAAACTTGTTGCAATGTTCTTGACCCTTGCACTTGCTGTTTCTATGGTCGCCTGCATGACTTCATGCGGCAGCAAAGACACAGGCAAGAAAGAGTGGGACAAGAGTGTTACGGTTCAGATCGGACCTAACCCTGAGACACTTGACCCTGCTCTGAACAGTGCAGTCGACGGCGGTAATATGCTCATTACCCTGTTCGAAACACTGCTGATTATTGATAAGGACAACAATGTCCAGCCCGGTCAGGCAGAGAAGTATACCGTATCTGATGACGGTCTTACCTGGACCTTCACCATGCGTGACGGTCTTAAGTGGTCAGACGGTACAGAGCTCAACGCTAAGGACTATGAATACACCTTCAAGCGTATCGTAGATACCAAGCTTGCTGCTCCGTATGCTGAGACCGTCGCAGGAATGATCGACGGTTACACCGCTGCTATCGGTAATCCCGGTGAAGACGGCAAACCTACCACTACACCCGATCCTAATCTTCTCAACGTAAAGGCAAGCGATGACGGCAAGACTCTTACCATCAAGCTCGCATATCCGTGCTCTTACTTTGATAAAATTGTCTCCTTCGGAACCACCAGCCCGGTGCAGAAGGCTACTGTTGAAGCCAACGGCGATGCTTGGGCAACTAAGCCGGAAACCTATATCTGCAACGGTCCTTTCATGATCAGTGAGTGGACTCCGAGTGAGCGTATAGTCTGCAAAAAGAACCCGAACTACAAGGGCGGTTGGGATTCAAGCAAGATAGTTGCCGAGACCCTTACCTTCCTGCTTCTTGAGGATTCCAGCGCTTCTTATGCCGCTTATACCAGCGGTACCGCTCAGATGATCAAGGATGTTCCGACTGAGGAGATCTCGACCCTTAAAGAGCAGAAGAAAGACGAATTCTATATTGATACCATTCTTGGAACCTACTATATCAGTCTGAACCTCAACAAGGCTCCGTTTGACAATGTAAATGTACGTAAGGCTCTCAGCCTTGCTATTGACCGTGAGTACGTTGCCAACACCATTATGCAGGGCACATATACCGCAGCTTACAATTATGTCGGACCGAATATTATAGACTCTGAGGGCATGTTCTTCGACAATGCAAAGAAGGCTAACAACGGCAATACCTACATCAGTGCCGATCATGAGGCCAATCTCGCAGCAGCCAAGCAGGCTCTTGCAGATGCCGGATATCCGAACGGAGAAGGTCTGCCGACCCTCACCTATATGACCAACGATGCCGGCTACCATGTCCCGGTTGCCGAGTATCTTCAGCAGGCATTCAAGGAAATCGGCGTTACGATGAACATCGATAAGGTCGACTGGTCGTCATTCACATCAACTCGCCGTGAGGGTAACTATGAAATAGCCCGTAACGGTTGGGTAATGGACTACAACGACGCTTCCAACATGCTCGAGCTGTTCTATTCGACCAACGGCAACAACGACGGTAAGTACAACAATCCGGCTTTTGACGCTGCTATAGACAAGTCAAAGGTTGCCGACAAGAAGGCGCACTTCGAAGCTCTCCATGAAGCTGAGAAGATCGCTATGAATGACTATGCGTTTATTCCGCTGGCATACTACAACGACTTCTGGCTCCAGAGCACTTCCCTTAAGGGAACCTGGCACAGCCCGTATGGATACTGGTACTTCCAGTACG
>OGRU01000677.1_pt1 | contig 30680 bp, 24 predicted proteins | sample 1553541 | NCBI WGS metagenome assembly OGRU01 (sample SAMEA2580068, study PRJEB22360) | human gut metagenome | biome: human gut; feature: human-associated habitat; material: faeces | place: Denmark | collected 2008/2010
ATTCTTTTATTTATTTTTTTATGACTTTTATATCCCAATTCAAAAAAAAGAATTGAAAGAAAAAGTACAATATTAGCATAAAGATATTCAGAATCTGAATATTTTAAATTCATGCCTGAATAATTCCAAAATATTGTCTTTGAAGTATACTGTTGCATTGGTGCCATAAAATGAAATATAAATGCAAAAGTATATCCAATCTTTCTGATACTAACTGGATATTGATCCCAGATTATTAATCCAAATAATATACTTCCGTTAATTATAAAACTAACAATCACCAATTTATCAGAATTGCTATAATCTAATCCTATTAAAAAGAATATAACTATCATAAAAATCCCAATATACACAAAAGCATCTATTATTATACTTTTTTTTACCATTAATTTTTTATTCATTTAATACACTCTCTATATAATTATTTTTGCAGCAATATTTCAACTTTATAATACATTTCACATAGGCAATTGGACGCTTTAATAATTCTTTTTGTCGTTTTAAATATTATATAACAACTTAAATATTTATATTTCTCCCCATTCATGTCTCTGTAGTATTTTTACATAGGATTCTGACATTTTTTCAATAGTGTAAAATTCAGCTGTTTTAAAACATTTCTTTCTCATTTCTTTATAGGAATTTTCGTTATTTAATATTAATGTCAATTTTTCAGCCAATTTTTTTGCATCATCAGCTGGTATAATATAACCATTTTTTTCATTTTCGATCATTTCAAGACCTGCCATACACTTATCTGTTGTAATCACTGGTAAACCATAAGCAAGTGCCTCATTTATAACAAGCCCCCATATATCCTCTCTTGTTGGCAAAGCAAAAACGTCTGCTACGTAATAATATTCCTTTAAAATATCTTTATTTTTAAAATCAATAAAATGTACATTATCCAAATTCATTTTTTTTCTTAAAAGAATATATTCCTCTGTTGCTTTCCCACCAACAATATATATTCCAATTTTTTTGGATAAATTTAATGATGCCTCCATCAAAATATCCCATCCTTTTCTTGGAATAAACTGACCTACACCTAATACGATTTTTTCTTCCGTTATTTTTAATTTCTTTTTTAGTTTTTGCTTTTCTGAATTATTAAGTACCCTCATTATAAGATCACTATGTTTTAATGATGTGAATGGATATCTATGTATTTTCTTCTCATTTGCGCCATAATGAATCAAATATTGATCGGTCATCTTACTTGGTGAAAAGTATCCTTTTGCCCCTCGTATAAAATGTTGTTTTATATATCTTTTTATTTTCTTGTCATCTTTTATAAATCCACCATCAGAACTTAGATAATACGATATTTTATGGATTTTCATATATTGAATAGCCAACATTCCTGTTAATGTATAATATGCACCAACAACAATTTCATCAAACTTTCCTTTTCTTATTATTGAACAAATTTCAGGACAAAAAGCTGCTTCGTTTCCATATTCTTTTCCATTTATAAACATAGCTTTAAAATTAAAAAAACTTGAAGAAAGCCAAGAATCTTCTCTGTCAGAAGCTGTACGTCTTTCAAAGACAACTGTCAAATCCATATTTTTTCCAAGTTCATTAAAAAAATCAATTTTATAAGGAACGGGCAAATTTGTCATATATAATATTTTTTTCATTTCATTATTTTCCTATATAATTTAATATAACAATTAACCATTTGTTTGTAATCATATTGTTCATTAACTGTTTCTATTTTTTTCGATATACAATCAACAATTTTACTTTTTACATTCTCTAAATCCCCTACTTTACATACAGCACCTGTTTTTTCAGTAACAACCTCCGGGCTTCCACCTGTATTATAAGTAATTATCGGCGTACCACACGCAATTGCTTCTAGGTTTGTAGTTGGAAAATTGTCTTCATATGTTGGGTTAAAAAATACATTTGCTCTTGTATATATTCCAACCAATTCCTGTATATTTTGCGTTCGTTCAATACCAATAATCGTATCTGGTAATTCTTTAATTTGTTTTTGCATTAATCCAACCAGAACTATCCTGTACTTAGTTCTATCCAACATCTTCTCAAGTTTAATAAAATCTTTTAGTCCTTTTCGATCAGTCCATTCACTCGCCACTCCAAGGATTACATATTTCCCCTGCAAATTATATTTTTCTTCAAAGTCTGTTTTCGTAGGATGAAATATATTTAAATCAATACCGTTATAAATCACTTCAATTGGATATTCTTTAAAAAAAGACTGTTGCACTATATTTTTTAACCATTTGCACGGAGTAACTATTGTTATATTTAAATTTGTAAATAAATACCTTTTTTTCTCCCAATTCCAGTGGGAATTATCTTTTATCAATGACGAAGGATACGTTTTCTTTTGTTCACAATCATAGCATCCTGTCTTCCATTTTTCACACCCAACCATATCAAAGTATGCACAGTGACCAGTAAATGCCCAACAATCATGGAGTGTCCATACCACTTTTATATTGTTTTCCCTGATATAATTAAACAACAGTTCAATATTTAAATAGTATCCATGTAGATTATGCAAATGAAGAATATCTGGTTTTATTTGCTGTAGTTTTCCTATCAACTTTCTTGTCACTTTTTTGGAGGCAAACCCTGTTTTATCGGTAATTCTCGTATAAACACCATGCAATTTCACTCCAAATTCATCCAAAATTGCTATCTCACGCTCATTTTGTGCGGCACGTCCTCTTCCCCAAAACACATAAGAATCATATTGTTCTTCTAAAAGCTGATTATGAATATTCATCATAATGTTTCCTGTAGCTTTATAGGGAAATGTATTTATCTGTACAACTTTTATCTTATCGTACTTCACAACTTTAATATCTCCTCCACATATCTTTTCTCACTATCTTCTTTTGTCAGGTTGTTCTCTAAATTCTTGCGGCTTCTGGTTTCCATTCCCTTCAGATCTCTAGTTTCAACGTTCTCAATAAACCAACAGATACTTTTTTCAACGTTGGCATACTCTCCCCACTCTCATCAAAGACCTTCTGTCCATTTTTCCTTTTAACATATTCTTTTCTTTATATAACTAGAAATCTTATTAACTACCCATGCACCAATAATACTTAATCCCCAAAAAGAACACATTCCCATAACACCTTTTTGTGATAATCTTAACAATCTAAAATGGACCAAGTACAATTCATAAGAAATTTTGCTCACAAGCGCAATAAAACCACTATTAAAAATTCTCCTAAAACAATATATAAATCCGATAAGTGCCATTGCAAATGATACTTTCATTCCAAGTTGTATGCCCTGCCATAAAACCGTATCCCCTTGTATTCGAATTATTGGAATCTGTTTTGTCATTAACAATACTCCCCCAGTAATCACCAATGTAAATAATATACCTTTATTTGTCAGCACTTCTCTCGCACTTTCATAATTATCTGATATCCATATACCTATCAAAAAAGATAAAGCCTGTTCTGCCCTTAATCCACTTCCTGCCATCGTACACGCAATGAAAACCATGATACTTGTAACACTCAAAATCCAATATCGTTTCGCATACATTCCTGGGATACTAATAATTAAATAAAATACTAAATACCAAAAAAGAATGAAATCCAAATACCAATAATATGGAATCTCAATTTTAAAGCTGCACAAAATTTGTAGGCCTATCACAACCATAGATACTATTAAGTATGGTATTAAAACTCGCACAACTTTTTTCTTCCAGTATCCCCCCCGACTTCTTTTTCTTGTAAGATTCATTCAGCCCGTATCCTGAAAGAATCAGAAACATAGCCACACCAATTCCACCAAGGGGTGTAAGATATCTAATTTCAAATCCGCCAGAAACATGCTGAATAATAATAATAATGGCCGCAATAGCTCTACAAATGTTTGTATGTTGAACAGACATAAATTTATAATCGTTCTCTTGTTTATCCTCAAAAAGAACCCCCACCATCCAAAGTGCACATAAAAGTATTAAGAATATCACTAAGTTCTTCATTTTTCTCCTTTACAGCTTCAGAATCTCTTCTGCGTACTTTCTCACCGACACGTTTCTGGTCAGATTCTTCTCCAAATTCTCACGGCTTCTGGCTCCCATCGCCTTCAGTTCACCACTTCCCACATTCTCAATAAACCAGCGAATATTTTCCTCAACCTGGTCATACTCACCCGGCTCACAGCAAAGACCGCCGTGTGTATCTTCAAGCAGGCAACGAACTTCAGATCCTGATTCTAGGACTCCTAATATTGGCTTAGCCGCCGCCATGATTCCGTATGCTTTTGATGGGCAACTTACGCCTTTAATGCCTTTTGCATTCACACACCAGTGAACGTCACCCGCATTCAGGCTGTAAATCAGGTCAGCTTTATCCTGGTACGGAATGAAAGCCACATTATCCATGTGATGCTGTTTTACATACTGCACCAGTTTGTCCAATACGGAGCCCGCACCAACAAAAGCAAATACGACTTCTCGGCCATCTGCCGTCTTCGTACCCGGTTTGAATCGTTCTATGACCTCAATCAACTTTTCAAGATCATAGTACAGGCCTATGTTGCCGGAGTACATAATGACGAACTTGCCATCCAGACCGTACTTCTTCTTGAAAGCCAGAACCCTCTCGTTATTTTCATCCAGCGGATAGATCTCGTTCTCGTCGATCCAGTTGTTGATCATAACGGTCTTCGGAATCTTCTTACCCTTGAAGCGGTTCTCTACCGTCTCCACCAGATCGCGGCCGACTGTAATCACAAGGTCGCTGCGCTTGCAGCTGAACTTATCAAACCACATCATGGCATCGGTGATAAACTTGCTTTTGGTGTAACCAACAGCCAACACCTGCTCCGGGTTAAAGTCCTGAATGTTATAAATGTACTTGGCGTGTTTCATCCACTTGCCCCAGACGCCCAGCAGCCCACCAAGGATTGGAGGCTGTGAAATGGAGAATACATAATCCATCTTTCCGACCTTGAAGGTCGCACACATAGCTCCAAAGAAATAAGAAACAATGTTCTTCACACGGCTCTTCTTATTGGTCTTGCTGAACTCCGGTACTCTTATCCTTAAAACTTTTACCCCGTTGATTTCTTCTTCGTAATACTTCTGCGTCTTGTATTTATCTTCAATAGTTCCCAAGTAACTCGGCACTACGCAAATAACCGTAATGTTAAACTTATCCAGCATACCCTCCGCCAATTCACGGAGGATCTGCCCCGTTGACGCAGTATCTGGAATATAGTAATGAGCATAAATCAGTAAATTCTTCTTATTTGGCATTCTGCTATATTCCTCTCAAAATCTTTATATCTAACCATCAATATAATTTCAACACATTGTTTTCTCACATATCTCTACCACACAAACTCCGTATCCCAAACATCCACCCCAGAATCCTGATAAACCCGCAACAATCTCTTCCTCAACTCTTCCTTCGTAACTCCCTTTTTCAGAATCACCTGGAGGAAGCCGCCGCCTCCGGCGCCGGAGATGAATTTTCCGTCGATGAGGTCTTCGCAGGTGGCGAAGATCTGATCGATGCAGGTGTTTGTTGAGCCTTCGTCCAGTTTCTTTGAGACTTCCCAGTGTCTGTTCAGAAGCTGTGCGAATGCGTCGATGTCTCCTTGTTCCAGTTCATAACGCATCATGACGGCCAGGTGTTTCATTTCTTCCAGTGCTTCTCTGGATTCTTTGCGGCCTCCGATGTAGTTGCCTACTACGTAGCGGAGGAGGTTTCTTGCCAGGCGGCGCTGTCCTGTGTAGATCAGGGCGAAGCGTTCCTGGAGTTCTGTTTTTGTGGCTTCATCCAGTTCCGGGTATTCCACACGAAGTTTCTGTTTCATACCAGGACGGGAAGTGATATATTTTACGCCGCCGGTCAGGCCTCCGACCTGATCCTGCCAGCCGCCGCCTGTGCTCATGATCTGCTCCAGGTTCAGGACCAGCTCATATACATCGGAATCCGTCCAGTTTGTTCCGAGAAATTCTCCGATGGCGCGGACAGCTGCTCCGGAAAGGATGCTGCTGGTTCCCAGTCCGGAACCTTTCGGCACGCCTTTTACCCGGGTTGACATATAAAATCCACCGCCGAGTCCGTCCAGGATTTCCTCCAGATCTGCCTCGCCTTCCATAGGGATCATGCCGCAGGCGATCAATGCTGCTTTGTGAAGGGCAAAAGAATCGTGCGGATTATGGCAGTCCTGGATTTCCGAGGCTGTAGTCACGATTCCGTATGCATCCAGATCGAGGCTGGCGAATTCGATGTGTTTTTCCGGAATGCGTTTCAGTTCCACCTCGATAGGTTCCTGTCCATTTAAAAGGATCGCGGCATTTAATACCACACCGCCTTTTTCATTACAGTATGGTGGGGTATCTGTCCAGCCGCCGCCCCAGTTCACACGTACAGGAAGGCATACTTTTACTTCGTCTTTCGCAATGTGGTAGTGATATACCTGATTTACATTGCTTGATCTAAAAATTTCCTGCTGAAGTACGGAAAAACATTTTTGTTCGATCTGGTCATAACTGATCCCGTGAAATGTTTTGTTCATGAATTTCATAGAGCGGGAAATGTCATAAAGCACACGGATCTTTTCCTCAAAAGGAAGTTCTTTTTCTGCCATATCCATCAGTATGTCGAACTGTTTCTCATTGATCTCAGCTGCGCCAAAAGTCTTCAGGGCGTCCACATAATGCTCCCCGTTATTTACTCTTTCCAGAAAATGTTCTACAAGAATCCGGTTTTCCAGTTCTTCGCTCCACGGAACGAGCATGGATGCATCTGCCATTCGGAAGGATTCTTCCAGTGAATAACGTTTTTCCTGTTTCCACAGCGCCACTTCTTTTTCATCTGCGGTTCCCTGACTCATATGGAAAAGAAGAAGTGCCCAGGATACTGCTTTTTCCTGACTGTCAGACGCCGGATACAGCTCTGCTTTCCACAGAGAATGATCTTGCGTTTTCCAGATATCTTCTGTTTCCAGGCCATTATTTTCCAAAAGGCTCCGGAGATTTCCAGCCAGAAAACTTCCGCTTTCTTCCAGTGTTTTTTTCGGGTTGTCCTTGCTTCCGTAAGCCCGGACAAGATGTTTTCCGTTTTGTTCTGTTTTTCGCAGTACAACTCCGTGAAGTACCATGGATGGAACTTCCACATCTTTCAGTTCCAGGCAGGAAACCACACTTTCTTCCCGTAAAACCGTGTTTCCTTTCAGCCAGCTGTTCTCCACGTAACAGTGGTCTTTAAGCTGTACTGTTTTTTCTATCAGGGAGTTATGTACTGCTGCTTTTCCCTGCATTTCTGTCTGATAATTGGTGAATACCATCGGCTTCCAGTCCAGGTATTCATAATCGGAAATCTCTTCTGTCAGCAGGCTCAAAAGTTCCCACGTTGTTCCAAAATGGATGAATTCCGCCGGTGACAGACAGATCAGTTTCAGGCTGAATTTATGAAGGGCATTCCAGATTTCAGTTCTGCATGTTTTTAACTTCTCGCAGAAAGTGCCCTCCGGCTGTTCCTGATAATACCGTTCCAGGGTAGAGTCCTCTGCCAGCGGATACAGAAAATCGCCATATAAGCTGATCCGTGACTCCTCGTTGACAAAAAGATCGTACTTTTCTTCATCGATCTGTCCTTCGGTCTGCACCAGTGACAGAAGGGCTTCCATCAGTTCCACGTCAAAAAGAACGGCTCCTGTATCCAGGTCTACATTTCCCTGGCTGTTTACAGCACCCATTTCTTTCAGGGTTTCTACCTGCTGTTTGTGAAGAAATTTTTTCACATAGTCTTTTCCGTTATTGAGGAAAACGCCATGATCTTTTCCGATTTCTACCGGAGATTTCATGGAGATCGCAGCTGCCCCTTTAAACTGAGCATCGATCTGAAGGGGATTAAATAAAAGAAGGACATCGCCGGAAAGCACCAGCATTCCCTCACGAAACCGGGATGGTACTCCTGCCATGCCTATCAAGAACTCGTCAAACAGACTGGACGCTCTTCCATCCGGCAGCTCACGGGGTACCGGGGAAAAAAGCTTTCCGCACACAGAGTACTGTGGAACGCGCTTGCTGTCTCCGCCAGAATGAATGACCAGAATTCTCTTATTATGAAAATCTCCTGAAATTTCTTCGATCTCTGCAAGTTTTCGCAGTACCTGCAGTGTTGCGCCTCCGGATCCTACACGTTTTCCGTCAGGATCAGGAAGAACCAGATATTTGGTTCTGCATGGAAGCACATGTTTCTCCTGCCGATATGAGATCTGGCTTCTAAACGCCTCCGCCTGTTCTTCGTTGGATGCTGTCAGTACAATATAATCCCACTGGGCAAAACTCTTCTTGCGCAGTGATCTCTGATAGTCCTGCCATGCATCTATGTAACTCTGTCTTAAAAACAGATTTTTCATCTTTTTGTATCGATCATTTATCATATTTATCATCATCTGCCTTTGCAGATGCCTTTCGTATCTTTTATGCGTTTTTATTGCTGTAAAAAAATAACTTCAAACACACTCCCGCCCGTTTTTTCAGGACGGCCATTCTTCGCCGTGCCCGCATTTCCTTGGGGAATGCACACACGACAGGCGGTATTCAACCTGACAGAGTTTATCGCTGATACGCTCCGTTTGCTGCTTTCGCATTATTATTCAGCACAGCTAAGCCGATGCACTGACTTTATGGCATTTTTTCTTTGAATGTCATAAGGTCAATCCATCTGCTTTTCTGGTATGCTGTTTTTTATTTTTCTGTTTCCGGCTGTTCCAGTTTTCCGAACTGGATCAGACATTTCCTGCCAAGATTTCTTGCCGCATTCAGATATCGGTTTCCCTGATGTCCGTTTTCGCAGCAGCATATCCCGGTCCTGCTGTCCGTTGTGAGAAGTTTTCCGCCGCATTTTGCACAGGTTGTGCTGATCCCGGAAGCGTGTACTTCGATAACGAGAATGCCTTTTTCCCAGGCTTTGTACCCGAGATACTGGCGGATTCTTGTGCTGAGATGAAGAGGTTTCCAGTTTCCGGCTCCCTTCATTACGTTTCTGGAATATTTCTGGTCATATCTTGGAAGTACGATCACGGATGCCTGTTGTTCCAGTGCGAAACCTATGATCTGGCTGCTGACCTGATGGCCATAATGTTCTGACAGATGTTTCAGATGCATCCAGTATTTCTGGTCTGCTTTTCCCTTCTGTTTTCCTGCTGTTGCCTGCTGGGATTTCCGGATTTTTTCCAGAATGCGCCGACAGTGATGGCTATATTCTCTGCCTCCGCCCCAGAATTTCACTGCCTGTTCCTGTCCCTGACAGTTCAGAACGCTTCCCACCGCGAATGCGTCGCTGTTTGTAAACTGTATGCTTAAAATATTGCAGTCTTCTTTCATTCGCTGTTTTATGGTGGCTGTATTCCCGCTTTCTTTCTTTACGGGGACATGGAGCATGTCGTATTTGTATTCAAAAACTACGGATGGTGACATCAGAGAGGCATTCTCCGGGAATTCTCTGCCTGACAGTCTGCAATGCATCCAGAACCATTTTTTCCCGCTCCAGACCCGAAGTGTGATCTCTCTGTTGGAAAAATCTCTGTACATTCCCTTGTAATAGGTAACTGCTGCATTCAGCTTCTCCGCGCGTCTGAAGTTTCCCTGATGCAGATGGCCGATGTAGCTTTTCGCCATTGCGATTCCTTCGTTGGCTGCTGCTCTGCGAAAATACAGCGGGATTTTTTCCCAGGGCAAAGGTTCTTCCGGTATGCGTCCTCCCCGGCCAGGTATGCTTAAGATTTCCAGTTCACGCAAAGTCTGCTGGCTTCCCAGATTCCAGAGTTCTTCATGTTTCAGAAGAAGGTTGTAATAAAAAGTGGCAATCTCGTTGTAGAATTCCTGTGTATTCCTCAGCCATTCCGGATGATCGCACCAGAGATGCAAACGCCAGGTTGTGATGCTGTAACCTTTTTTCGCAGTACTGTTCGTGCCTGGTTCTGGTTGCTTCATCTTTGTTCTCCATTTTTCGAAAAAGTATTATTATATAACTTATCTAAATTATTATTTTTGTCGCTTATCATTTCCATAAGCGACAAAAAAGCCTGAAACCTTTATATACAATAGGCTTCCGGCTTTTTTGACCAGAATTCTGACTGCTAATAATATAATTTCTCCATATATTTCTGCTTTTGTTTCATGCTGCAGTGTACATAAATATCCATGGTAATTTTAACGGACGAATGTCCAAGAATTTCAGAAAGTGTCTTGCTGTCGATTCCCATTTCGATACAACGGGAAGCAAATGCATGCCGCAGAGAATGAATATTGATATTCGGGATTTCGCATTGTTCAAGAAGTCGTTTGAATTTACGTTGGATCGTTCGTGGCTCCATACATTTCAGATTTGTACCAGTCAGAAGGTATGCGTCCTGATCTGTGGCAATAGATTTTAATTTTTCTAATAAAAAATCAGAGATTGGAATATCTCTGATCGATGAAGGTGATTTTGGAGGCCCAATCAACAGGATTGTTTTAGGAAGTTTATCCGCTCCGGCAGTGTGATCAAGATTTTTTACCCGTGAAATCGTACGCCTTATGTGAAGAATCCTCTGTTCAAAATCAATATCCTCCCAACGTATTCCACTAAGTTCACCAACCCGTATTCCGGTGTAAATACATAACAGAATACCTATAGAAAATCTGGATGTATCTGTACAAAGAACAGAAATTAATTTTGTGAGATTTTCCTGAGATATGATATTAAAAGAATGTTCTATTATTTTAGGATAACGAAATTCCAGCTGAGAAAGATGATTGATATATCCTTGCTTTTCTCCATATTGAAGGATACTGTGGAATAAAATAAGAATGTTTTTTATGGTGCGGGAAGAAAGCCCTTCTTTTTTCAGTTTTTCGGAAAATCTGTATATAGAATCTGATGAGATATATTTTACAGGAATGTCCCCAAATTCAGGAATAATATGTATGCTGATCAAAGTTTCATAACAGGTATAAGTACTGATCTTTACAGTGTATCGAACAGATGCCAGCCATTCCTGATTAAGGTTCCGAAAGAAGATTTTTCTTCCGATATTTGTCTGTGGCCTGTTTTTACATAAAATTGCCAGCTTTTTCTTTTTTACAGAATCATAAGTGTGAGCATATACATAGCCATACTGAATCCGGCCATTTTGGTCACGGGATTTTTCATAGCGCGCTTCCCATCTTCCATCTTTTCTCTTTCTGATATTTTCCCCTTTTCTAGGCATAATTGCAGTCTCCTTTTTCATTCATTATAGCAAAAGCCTGACCATTTTTGTGACCACGAATCGGCGAAAAAAGGAAGCCAGGTGGCGTATTTAGGAATATCTCACACCCAAAAAGAGCATAACCTGCTAAATATAGTGCATTTTTCGTGGCTTGACAACACATATTGCCGATGCTATCATTGTTTATGATTCGGAAACTATGTATAATTGAGAAAAACAGGTGTCGCTTATGGAAATGATAAGCGACATTTTTACCCCAAAAAAACAGGCAGGCCTCTCTTATAAAAAGAAGCCTGCCTGTTTTTATTTATGATATGTACTTACCGTTTCTTAATCCTCATATCCATTCGGATTCTGGCTCTGCCATTTCCAGGAGTCTGCACACATCTCGCGGATTCCGTTCTCTGCTTTCCAGCCAAGTTCTCTCTCAGCTTTGGATGCATCGGAGTAGCAGGTTGCGATGTCTCCAGGGCGGCGTGCTTTGATCACGTATGGGATCTTAACACCTGTAGCTGCCTCGAAGTTCTTAACAATGTCGAGAACGCTGTAGCCTTTACCTGTTCCAAGGTTGTAAATGCTTAATCCGGATTTATCTTCCAGTTTCTTGAGGGCTTTTACATGGCCTTTGGCAAGGTCTACTACATGGATGTAGTCACGGACGCCTGTTCCGTCCGGTGTATCGTAATCGTTTCCGAATACGCCGAGTTCTTTCAGTTTACCTACTGCAACCTGTGTGATGTATGGCATCAGGTTGTTCGGGATACCGTTCGGGTTCTCACCGATGGTTCCGCTCTTATGAGCACCGATCGGGTTGAAGTAACGAAGAAGAACTACATTCCACTCCGGATCTGCCTTCTGGATATCTGTAAGGATCTGCTCCAGCATGGATTTCGTCCAGCCATATGGGTTGGTGCACTGTCCCTTCGGGCACTCCTCTGTGATCGGGATGATTGCCGGATCTCCGTATACGGTCGCTGAGGAAGAGAAAATAATATTCTTGACATTATGCTTTCTCATCACATCCACAAGTGTCAGGGTTCCTGCGATATTATTCTCATAATATTCCCACGGCTTGGCAACGGATTCACCTACTGCTTTCAGTCCTGCGAAATGAATACAGGAGTCGATCTCTTCTTTGTCAAAAACTTCATTCATTGCGTCGCGGTCCAGGATGTCTGCTTTATAGAATTTCACCGGTTTTCCTGTGATCTTGGATACTCTGTCCAGAGCCTTCTCACTGGAATTACATAAATTGTCAACTACTACAACATCATATCCTGCGTTCTGCAGTTCTACAACGGTATGACTTCCAATGTATCCTGCTCCACCTGTTACTAAAATTGCCATAGTTTTTCTCCTCCTCTACTGGATCTAACTGTTCCTGTTTATTTTAGCACTGTTCCACTGTTTCCACAATAGCTGAAACCCAGGTTTACTACCTGACTTTTCCCATATCTTTGAAAGTTTCTCAGAAATTTCCGGTTAATCCCAAAGTCCCTGCGGATAAAGTCCCTGATCTTTCAGTTTCTGGATTGCCGCAACCACTACCGGTTTGTCTTCTTTATAGGTGACTCCGTACCATTTGTCCTGTGTGGTAAGGACTTTGACGGTTGCTTTCTTTTCTTTTAAAAGTTCATCCACTACAAACGGAAGGAAATATTCACATTTCAGAGGATTCTCCGGAATATTCTTCTGGAGAAATACAGGAAAACGGTTTACTAGCTCTTTCATAAAACCGCCGGTAAAGCCCCACATGTTCATGGATACCGGTGTGTCTCCCGGAAGGCTGGTCCATGTTTTTCCATCGTCTTCTGTGTAGGCTGCTCCGCCGTCACGTTTCTCGATATGAGTTCTCTCATTGATGTCCGCAAGGTAACCGTCCGCATCTGTCTCGCAGACCCCACGGGATACATAGCCGTTGTCTGTCAGTGTATTTTCCAGACGGTAGCCTACCATCATATACTGGGCAGGAACGGTATCCTCCTGTGCCTGGGCCAGAAAATCATATGCCATCTTAAAAGCATGTGTTCCATAATAATCATCTGCATTGATCACCACAAACGGGCCGTCAATAACTTCAGCACAACTTAATACGGCATGTCCCGTTCCCCACGGTTTCACACGTCCTTCCGGAACCTGAAAGCCCTCCGGAATATTATTCAGATCCTGATGGACATACACGATTTCCACCTTATCGCTTAAACGGTCACCGATGGCATCGCGGAAATCCTGCTCGTTTTCTTTTTTTATGATAAATATTACTTTTTTAAAGCCTGCACGTACTGCATCATAAATGGAAAAGTCCATGATGATATGACCTTCCTGATCTACAGGATCGATCTGCTTCAGTCCGCCGTAGCGGCTTCCCATTCCTGCTGCCATTACTACCAGAACCGGCTCTTTCATAATCTTGTTCCTCCTGCTATTTTAGAGATTCAGGGATTTTTTCCCATACATAGTTCGGGCCGGTCAGATTCTCATCCGGCCGGCCTTTGAACCTTGTTCTATTATACTACACTTCCCCGGGAAATCCTACTGATTCTTTCCACTTTATCCCTGAGCCTGATCTTCTCCCGGAAAAACGATCTCCATTCTGGTTCCCTCGCCCTGCTCACTTTCCACATGGATCTGTGCATGATGAAGCGTTGCACCATGTTTTACAATGGAAAGGCCAAGTCCTGTTCCTCCGGTCTGTCTGGAATGGCTTTTGTCCACCCTGTAAAAACGCTCAAAGATCCTGCCCTGTTCACTTTTCGGAATGCCGATTCCATCATCTACCACACAGTAAAACGGATTTCCCTTACGGTTTCCGACCATGATACGCACATGACCATTCTGTTCTGTATAGCGCACCGCATTATCCGCAATGTTAAAAAACATCTCATACAGCACATGACGGACACCCTGGATCTTCTCGGAACTTCCTGTAAGCTCCAGGGATATATTTTTCTTTTCCGCTGGATGACGGAGATTGTTCTGTACATCTTCCGCAAGCTCATAAAGGTCCACTTCCTCAAAAGGAACTTCACTGTTGCTTTCATCCAGTCTGGACAGCTGTATGATATCTGCTACCAGATTGGAAAGACGTACCGCCTCATGATAAATCCTTCCGGAAAATTCCTGGACATGATCTGCCGGAACCATTCCGTTCATCATCAGCTCCGCATATCCGGAAATGGACATCAGCGGTGTTTTCAGCTCATGGGATACATTGGCCGAAAATTCTTTCCGGATTTCTTCGGCCTCTTTCAGCTCTTTTACCTGCTGCCGGATCTGACGGTTCTGCTCATCCACCCGCACAAGAAGGGGGCGTAATTCTTCGTAGCACACATTGTTCAGCGGATGCTCCAGGTCCAGATCATTGATCGGTTTGATCAGCTCCCTGGTCTGCCTCTCGACAAACGCAAACTCCAGGATCAGGACCAGTACCATCAGGATTCCAAGAACCGCAAGGCTTGAAATCCAGGTAGAATATACAGAATCTACCGTCTTTCCTACCCTTAAGACATTCCCGTTATCCAGCCGCACCGCATAATAAAAAGTCTTTTTGGCAAATGTCTCGGAATAACGGATACTTTCACTTTTTCCGTCTTTTTCCGCTTCCATAAACTCCGGACGGTTGCTGTGATTTTCCAGTTTTTCCGGGGATGTCTGGGAATCAAAAAGTACGGTTCCGTCTTTTTGGATCAGTGTTACACGGCTGGAGGATACTGCCCGCAGTCTTTTTAAGAGAAACGTATCTCCATATTCTTCCATGCCAAGGCAGATGTACCTGGCCTCCTCGCGGACCCCATTTTGCATGTAAGTGTTGAATTTACTGTAAGTGACTACACTTGCTGCCAGAAAGGTGATCAGGACAGCAAGGACGATCATAATACTTGTATGATTCAGGATCTTTTTTTTCATAAGTGATCTCCGATCCGGTATCCGACTCCGCGCACAGTCTCGATCAGATTTCCTGCCTCACCCAGTTTCTGCCGGAGGGTTCGCACATGTACATCCACCGTTCTTGTCTCACCGTCAAAATCATATCCCCAGACATGACACAGGATCTGATTTCTGGACATAACCAGGCCTTTATTCTCAAGAAGATACTCCAGCAGTTCAAATTCCTTTCTGGTAAGCTCTTTCAATTCGCCCTGATAGCTGACTTCATGACGGGCTACATTAACCCGGAGGTCTTTGCAGTGCAGTTCCCGCTCCTCGTTCTGTCTTGCGCAGCGCCTGAGAACTGCTTTTACCCTGGCTACAAATTCCATCATTCCAAAAGGCTTCGTGATATAATCATCCGCACCGCCCTCCAGACCTTTCACCTTATCAAATTCCGCTTCTTTGGCAGTGACCATGATCACCGGGATATCCCTGGTCCTGGTATCGCTTTTCAGCCGTTTCAGAATATTATATCCATCTTCTCCCGGGAGCATAATGTCCAGAAGGATCAGTTCCGGCAGGCTTTTTTTCATCGCTGCGTCAAACTCCACTCCTGTCTCAAACCCTTCTGCCTCGAATCCGGTTGTCTCCAGGGTATAGACAAGAAGCTCCCGGATGTTTCGTTCATCTTCCACACAGTAGATCATTCCACATCCCTCTCCGTTCGTTACACCGGCTGTTTTTTTGTCAGCCGTATTTTTATTTTTTCTGTTTTCAGTATAACTATTTTCCTTTTACTGCACAAGCCCTGGTTCTCCACACTTTTGCGGATAGCCAGGGCATATGAAAGCCGACATTTCTATCAGCCTTTTATGATTCTGTTTTTTATGCACCAGCGGTTACTGTTTTATCCTTTGCTATTTCTTCGGATAATGTTGGAAGCTGATACTGTCTGCGAATCAGCTCCAGTTCCCGGTAGAATGTTTCATCCGGGCTGTGCTTGATCTGTTTCAGGTGCTGATGCGTATCAAAGGAATCTTCATGCACCTGGGTTACACAGACGCCGATGTTGGAACAGTGGTCTGCCACCCTCTCCAGGCTGGTAGTCACATCAGAAAGGATAAATCCCATTTCAATGGTACATTCTCCTGCGCGAAGTCGCTGGATATGACGGTATTTCAGCTCCTTGCTTAGCTCATCGATCACTTCTTCCAGAGGTTCGATCTCACGGGCCAGCTGTACATCCTGATTTTCGTAAACCTTATAGGCGATATCCACGATATCCTCCACCGCATGTTCCATGACACGAAGTTCCTCCAGAGCTTTTTCGGAGAACTTCAGTCCTTTTTCATGAAGCTCCTGGGCAGATTCCATAATATTCACGCCGTGATCGGAAATTCTCTCAAAATCACCGATACAGTGAAGCATAATGGAAATGCTGTGGCTGTCATGCACAGAAAGATCTTTCTGGTTCAGTTTTACAAGATAGGTTCCAAGCTCATCCTCGTAACGGTCCACCTTTTTTTCCGATTCTTCAACTGCCTTCTTTCCGTCTGCACTGAAATGCTTCAGGAGATCCAGAGCTGTAAACAGAGTTCTGTGGGAATCCTCTGCCATTTTTTTTGCGGCATTTCGGCTCTGCTCAACTGCAAATGAAGGCTTTTCCAGAAAACGGCTCTCCAGGATCATGAAATCCGGATCTGCTGCCACAGCTGTCTCGGTTTCTTCTTTTTTGTCCCGGATGGTAAGACAGGCAAGTTTCTCCAGCCATTTTCCAAAAGGAAGCAGAACCAGTGTTGCTGTAACATTAAAGGCACTGTGCAGGATCGCGATTCCCGCCGGTGTTGCAGCCTGTGGCATAAATGAAAAATGCACTGCCGCATTTACCGTATAGAATACTGCCATAAAAAGCACAGTTCCGATCAGGTTAAAATACAGATGGATCATTGCCGCACGTTTGGCATTTACATTCGCACCAATGGCAGAAAGAATAGCTGTGATACAGGTTCCGATATTCTGTCCCATGATGATCGGAAGCGCTGCACTGAACGGTACCATTCCGGTAAGGCAAAGTGCCTGCAGGATACCGACAGATGCGGAAGATGACTGAATGATCGCAGTAAGCACCGCACCGGCCACAACTCCCAGCAGAGGATTTGAAAATTTCACAAGCATTCCGGTAAATTCCGGTACATCTGCCAGCGGTTCAACAGCTCCGCTCATGGCACTCATTCCATACATCAGAATTGCAAATCCCACAAAAATGGTTCCCACATCTTTTTTCTTCTGGCTCTTTGTAAACATGATCAGAATTACGCCAACCAGAGCAAGAATCGGTGAAAATGATGTCGGTTTAAAAAGCCGGATAATAAAGTTATCACTCTGGATTCCGGTAAGACTTAAGATCCAGGATGTTACTGTGGTACCGATATTTGCACCCATGATAATTCCCACTACCTGGGAAAGTTTCATGATTCCCGAGTTTACAAAACCTACAACCATAACCGTGGTTGCTGATGAAGACTGGATCACAGCGGTTACACCCATTCCTAGAAGAACCGCTCTGATCGGGCTCGATGTAAGGGTTTCCAGAATACGTTCCAGTTTTCCACCTGCGACTTTCGCAAGTCCGTCTCCCATTAAGTTCATTCCATAAAGGAAAATAGCAAGGCCGCCAAGCAATGCCAGTACGCTGAAAAAGTCCATAATACTCTCCTTCACTTTCTCTTTTAGATATGTTTGATTTCCTTTTTTCTCATTTCAACGTTTTTCATGATAGCGGCCCTTTGTAAAGTTTTCCCCACCGGAATGTAAAATCTATGTAAAAAAATAAGACAAAAGACCTGATTGCAGGTCTTCTGCCTTAGATTCTTTTTCGTGATAATTCTCCGGTAATCCGGATTTTCAGAGAAGTGTCCTATATATCGGACACCGGTTTTCTGTAATTGAAAGCTTCAATCAGAATCCGCGGATTTCCTCATCCTCGGAACCTGTTTTATCGATAGACTTGATCACAAGGTAATAACTGTAATCATCATTGACCTTCACTTCGACCCGGTCACCGACGCGATGTCCCCGAAGTGCTTTTCCAATAGGGGATTCAATGCTGACACGGTTCTCCATGGAATTTCCACGGATGGAAGTGACCAGCTTGTACTTTTCCACTTCATTGTCTTCTTCAAAAAGCACTTCTACGATATCATCCATCCCCACTTCATCATCTCTGGAATCATCGGATACAATGGATGCCGTCTTCAGCATTCTCTCCAGATAACGGATACGGCTCTCGTTCTGGTTCTTATGTTTCTTGGCTGCATAGTACTCAAAGTTCTCACTTAAATCTCCCTGGGCACGTGCTTCCTTAACTGCCTCAATGGCTTCCTTACGGACTACCAGTTTACGGTGTTCGATCTCCTGCTCTATTTTTTCAACATCCTTGCGGGTAAGCTGTTCTCTCATTCTTCTGGCATCTCCTTTTCTTTACAGCATTCAGGCTGATCCTGCATCTGTTCTACACTTCCTGCAGTCCTGTGTCACGGATACAGAATTTCCCGAAAGGTTACCGGAAATACCATAGCAGATACGCCTCACTTTGTCAAACAGCGCAGGCCTGTTCTTCTTCTCTGTGCTGATGCACCCGCTGTTCAATATAACCTGCCATATGTTCCTTGGGAATATCCAGTAGCATGGAAAATTCAGAATAGAGATGATCCTCTGCCAGTTTCAGATACCGTTCATCTGTAGCGGTTGTTTTTTTGCCATGAGATAATCTGGCCTGTTTGCGAATATAGATTGTCTTGATGATCCGGAGAAGATCTCTGCATTCGCAGGTGCGGATACAGTTCTTGTAGCTGTCTTCCCTGAACTTTTCGTTCTCAATACTCAGTGTCTCTATAGAAGGAATTTCGTCGATCAGTTTCTCTGCTTCTTCTTTCGTGATGATTCCACGGAGAACCTGTTTCCCGCCTTCTACCGGTGTAAAAATCTTTCCTTCCGTCTCCCCTCCCGGCCTTAATATATAATAAAGTCTCTCCGAGGAGGAACCGTCCATCTTCATTGTAGTAACTCCCGTCACCTGGCAGATTCCGGTACGGCCATACACAACATATTCGCCTGTTTCAAACATTTTTCCACATCCTTTCATTTTTTGCTTTTTCTTCTGTTATCGTGGCGTCTTATTGTGCTCTGTGAGCATTTCAATGTCCCTGAATTGCTCTAATGAAAACTCCCTGCCAGGGTATATATCCGGACAGGGAGCTTCTCACTGAGGATTCTATCCTTATTTTACTACTTTTCCCATTTATTTGCAAAAGAATTCAAAAAGCTTTTTTATTTTTGTGAAATATGCTCATAATAGAGAGTTTATACTTTTTGTGCAGTTTTTACAGCCTGTAGCCGGTATTTTTCCGAAAATAAAAGACTGTACACCTTTTTATTTCCCGGTGTACAGTCCGTTCTTTCTGGTATCTGTTATAATTCTTCTTTTTTCTTTCTTCCCAGACGGATATCTTCCATATGAGACTTTAATTCCGGGGTCATGCTGTCAAAGAGATATGTTTTGCTGCTGTCCCGGCGTTCCTGCCATTCTTCCCTCATCTGCTGTTTTGCGGATGCGATCTCCTCTTTAAAACCGCGGGCTGAAATTCTGGCAGCTCCCTGTCCCATGATGATGATCTGTTCCAGGCCATCGGATGTGGCAACTGTCACATTATGTTTGCGTCCAATTTTATGGACAGTACGCTCAATATACTGGTCTGCGGTCTCTGCTTCTCTGGTATAAACCACATGGATGTTATGGTACTGGAAGGTTTCCTCCGGATGGCCTTCCACACGGTAAGCATCAAATACCAGGATCAGGATACAGCCTTTGATGCCCTGATAATCACTTAATATGTCCATTAAACGGGTCTGGGCCGCATGAAAATCAGCCTGGGCAAGATCTCTTAAATCTTCCCATGCAAAAATAATGTTGCATCCATCTACCAGAAGATAGTCGTCTCTGTGGATGGCAGGATTGCTGTTTCTCCAGGCACCCTGACTGGTTTTCCCCGGAAGTTCTGAGGTCTGAGACCGTTTTCCACTGTTTCCGGAAAAACTGCTGCCGCTTTCCAGATTTCCGAAGCTTCTGCTGTTGCTGTTATATTTCTTCGATTTCACAGGGCCGAAGGTTTTCTCAAAGATTGCCTTCAGCTCTTTCTCCTCTTCGTAGCTTCCATACATCGAAGTATATTTCCCACGGGAGGTTTTTCCTGTCCCATAACTGGTACTGTGTGTATCTTTTCCCTGCACGAAATATCCTCTTCCGGAAGCTTCCGCAGTTCCCGTACTGCTGTCACCGGAATCATCATACGCATCGTCCCAGTCCTGGATCTCTGCACCGTCCAGATGCATATATTCCTCTACCTCATACCACGGAACCACAAAACCTGCTCCGTGAGCACAGAATACAGATCCCGTAGGATTCTCAAGATCTCTCTCGGAATCATAGCCGATCTCCTGGACGATCTGCTCCTGATCCTGGCATGGTTCATAGCCTTTCAGCGTACAGGTGAGATGGCCTTTTCCTCTTGTGTAGGAAATTACCTGGCTCTGATAATCCCGCATTTTTGCAACCGGTGCACTGCCTGTGATCACAGCCAGTTCTCCCTCTGTCTCCGGTCCCTGGAAGTTTCCCTGCATCCGCTGGATATCGGTCATGGCACGGCCTACATTTTCGGCCGGAAGTTCCAGCCGGAAACTGTAGTATGGCTCCAGAAGGACGGTTTTCGCCTTTTTCAGGCCCTGACGCACTGCACGGTAAGTTGCCTGACGGAAATCTCCGCCCTCTGTATGCTTCTGGTGTGCCCGACCAGTAAGAAGTGTAATCTGCATATCTGTGATCGGTGATCCGGTAAGTACACCAAGATGCTCTTTTTCTTCCAGATGGGTGAGGATCAGGCGCTGCCAGTTCCGATCCAGCTGGTCTTCACTTGCCGCTGTAAAAAACTGCAATCCGCTTCCTCTCTCTCCCGGTTCCAGAAGAAGATGCACTTCCGCATAATGGCGCAGTGGTTCAAAATGTCCTACGCCTTCCACCGGTGCGGCAATGGTTTCCTTATATACAATATTTCCGGTTCCGAACTCCACAGCCACATGGAAGCGTTCCCAGATGAGATGTTTCAGAATCTCAATCTGCACCTCCCCCATCAGCATGGCATGGATTTCCCCCAACTGCTCATCCCACATAATGTGAAGCTGCGGTTCTTCCTCTTCCAGCTCTTTCAGGCTTTTCAGCATCTTGTGGGCATCGCAGCTCTCCGGAAGGATGATCTGATAATTCAGCACCGGCTCCAGAACCGGCATGACAGACTCCCGCTCAACACCCAGGCCCTCTCCCGGATAGGTTTCGGTAAGGCCTGTTACCGCACAGACGGTTCCTGCCTCCGCTTCTTTGAGCATCTCAAACTTCGCACCGGAATAAATGCGGATCTGATCCACTTTTTCCTCCCAGATCTCTTCTTCCGGAATTCCTTTTCTCCCTGCATTGGTAAGCGTTTCTTTTACTTTCAGGCTGCCGCCTGTGATCTTCATGTAAGTCAAGCGGTTACCCTGATCATCCCTGGCGATCTTGAAAATTTTTGCACCGAATTCAGATGGGCAAACAGGCGCTGCCATATAGGTTTCCATACCGTGAATGAATGCATCTACGCCTTCCATTTTCAGAGCTGAGCCAAAGAAACAGGGGAAAAGCTTCCGCTCCAGGATCAGTTTTACCACAGCTTTCTTTTTGATAATCCCTGTTTCAAGAAAGTTTTCCAGAAGATTTTCATCACATACGGCGATATTTTCCAGAAAATCATCGGTTCCGTTGATATGGTCGCTTTTTTTGCTGTCTGCAAAACGTCCATCATGATCCATCTGCTTTTCCACTCCGGATTCTTCTGCACCGTGGCACTCCAGTTCTCCACCAAAATCCACACAGTTTCCACTTAATTTCTTCTTCAGCTCCTGAAGAAGCCCCTCTCTGTCTGTTCCGTCCTGATCCATTTTGTTCACAAAAAGAAATGTGGGGATCTTATACTGTTCAAGAAGTCTCCACAGTGTCTGGGTATGGCCCTGCACACCATCCGCTCCGTTGATCACCAGAATCGCATAATCCAACACCTGCAGTGTGCGCTCCATTTCCGCAGAAAAATCCACATGCCCTGGAGTATCCAGAAGCGTCACATTAAACGCTCCCATAGAAAAAACTGCCTGCTTGGAAAAAATGGTAATGCCTCGTTCCCGTTCCAGTTCATACGTATCCAGATATGCGTCTTTATGATCCACACGTCCGATCTTCCGGATCCTTCCGCATTTAAAAAGCAGGCCTTCCGATAAAGTTGTCTTTCCTGCATCTACGTGAGCCAGCACACCCAGGCTTATTTGTTTCTGTTCTTGTATCTTCTGAGGTTTTTCACCCATGAAATACCCCTTTCTTTTCTATCGTAATTACATCATCAGAAAATCTTTGTCGTCCACTTGCTCATATCCCATACTTCATTTACCACATCCTGATAAAATTCCGGCTCATGGCAGATGAGAAGCACACTTCCGCGGTATTCCTTTAGTGCCTCCTTCAGAGCCTCTTTTGCATCCACATCCAGGTGGTTGGTAGGCTCGTCAAGAAGAAGGACATTTGTCTCTTTGTTTACCAGCTTGCAAAGGCGGACCTTGGCCTGCTCACCGCCGGAAAGCACACGGACCTGACTCTCAATATGCTTGGTGGTGAGACCGCATTTTGCAAGTGCGGAGCGGACTTCATACTGGGTATAAGATGGGAATTCTGCCCAGATCTCATCAATACAGGTAGTTTTGTTGTCACCTTTTACTTCCTGCTCAAAATATCCGATCTGCAGATTGTCCCCTAATTCCCTGGTTCCCTTTAATGATGGGATCAGACCAAGAATACTTTTCAGAAGAGTTGTTTTTCCAATTCCGTTGGCACCTACAAGCGCGATTTTCTGGCCTCTTTCCATGGAAAGGGTGAGAGGGCGGGAAAGGGGCTCGTTATATCCGATCACAAGATCCTTTGTCTCGAAGATGTATTTGCCAGGGGTGCGTCCCTGTTTGAAATGAAACTCCGGCTTTGGTTTCTCGGCAGCCAGTTCGATCACATCCATTTTGTCCAGCTTTTTCTGGCGGGACATTGCCATATTTCTGGTGGAAACCCGGGCCTTGTTTCTGGCAACGAAATCCTTCAGTTCGCTGATTTCCTGCTGCTGGCGGCGGTAAGCCGCCTCTAACTGAGCCTTTTTCACTTCATAGACTTCCAGAAAGTGGTCATAATCGCCTACATAACGGTTCAGCTCCTGATTTTCCATATGATAAACGATATTGATCACATCATTGAGAAACGGAATATCGTGGGAAATAAGGATAAAAGCATTCTCATATTCCTGAAGATAGCGTTTCAGCCATGCAATGTGCTCTTCATCCAGATAGTTGGTGGGCTCATCCAGAAGAAGAATATCTGGTTTCTCCAGAAGCAGCTTGGCAAGGAGCACCTTGGTACGCTGTCCGCCGCTGAGATCTGTGACATCACGGTCAAGCCCAAGATCCAGAAGACCAAGTGCCCGGGCAACCTCTTCTACCTTGGAATCAATTACGTAGAAGTCGTGCATGGTCAGGGTATCCTGGATAGTTCCCAGTTCCTCCATAAGAACTTCCATTTCTTCCGGGGAGGCTTCACCAAGGGAATCACAGATGGTATTCATTCGTTCTTCCAGTTCAAAAAGCCAGGAAAAAGCAGATTTCAGCACGTCGCGGATGGTCATGCCAGGAGCGAGGACAGAATGCTGGTCCAGATAACCTACACGGACATTTTTTGCCCACTGGATCTTGCCCTCATCTGGCATCAGTTTATCAGTTACAATATTGAAGAAGGTGGATTTTCCCTCTCCGTTGGCGCCTACCAGGCCAATATGTTCTCCTTTTAAAAGACGGAAGGAAACATCATGGAAAATGGCTCTGTCACCAAAGCCGTGGGTAAGGTGTTCAACATTTAAAATACTCATAGATAACTCCTGTTCTTAAATCAGAGCGTGTTTGAAACAGGCTCCGGTGTATATAGATAGCAGCTTGCGGTTTGCAGAGCAGCCGTTTTGCAAATTCAGAGCTGTATGCAAAATGCAAAGAGGGAAAAACGGTTACAATCAGGATAACTGCTGGATTCCTGCAATATCTGGTGAAGCCATCAGAGAATAGTTTGTATAATAAACTACAAATCCCGGTTTGGCTCCAGCTGGCTTTTTCACATTCTTTTTCTGGAGATAATCAATCTCTACCTTTGGTGCAGTGCGTCCCTTGGAATAAAAGGCTGCAAGATTTCCTGCTTCTTCAAAGGTGCGGTCCGGAAGTGTGCCGTCTTTTGTCTTTACCACAACATGGGAGCCCGGCATCTTTTTGGCATGGAACCACCAGTCATTTCCTGTGGCAAATTTAAAGGTCAGCTCATCATTCTGGTAGTTGTTTTTTCCTACATAAATATCGTAGCCATCACTGGAAACATAATGGAAGGGTTTGGATTTCACCTGCATTTTGGCACCTTTTTTGTTTCCGTAGTGGCGCTTCACATAGCCGTATTCCATAAGCTCTTCCTTGATCTGGGAAAGGTCGCTCTCCTCAGCGGCAATGTCCAGGGCATTGGAGATGGATTCCAGATGTTCGATCTCGCTGGTGGTATCTGCAATCTGAACCTCCAGAGCTTCCTGGGTACGCTTCAGCTTACCGTAACGATCGAAATACTTCTTGGAATTCTCCTGAGGAGTCAGGGTAGGATCAAGAGGAATGGTGATTTCTTCTCCATTATAATAGTTCACAGCCTTAAAGGATTTACAGCCTTCTTCCAGACCGTAGCCGTAGGTGTTGATCAATTCGCCGTAAACCTTGTATTTGTCCTTTTTTTCAGTATCTTTCATCTGCTTCTGCTGAAGGCTTAATTTTTTGCGGTTGCGGTCAAGGGCAGTCTGGACGATCTTTCGGAGGTCCGCAGATTTCTGACGGATACGGGTGATCACGTCGCGGGAGGCATAATAGGTTTCCAGCATCTCTGACACAGATTCAAAGGTCCGGGTGGTGAAGCCTTCTCCATATTGGGAAAAAGGAAGAACACCGTACTCAACCGGCTCGTCCCCTTTGAAAACAATAACCGGGGTAAATTCTTCCCTCCGGATCTGTTCCATTAAACGGGTGAATTCTGTATAAAGCTGCTCTCTGGTATTCTCATCTAATGTCTGGACATCATCATTTCCATCAATGGAAGCGCGATAGCAAAGCTCCTGAGCCATTACCGGGCTGAAACCGGTAAGCGTCTGATAGAGAGCTTTGGAGACAGCATTGGATCTGCCACATACTTTTTCCATGAAATCCTCTCTGGAAATGGTAAGAGGATCCAGCTTGTCCTGAGTGTGGGGGATGAAATAAGGACGTCCTGGCAGAACTTCACGTACAGAACTTACGTTGCAGGATACGTGCTTGATACTATCCAGGATCATATTATTATCATCACAGAAGATAATGTTGCTGTGCTTTCCCATCAGTTCCATAATGAGAACCTTATGGCATACATCACCAAGTTCGTTCAGGTGCTCCAGCTCAAATTCTACAACACGCTCCAGACCAGGCTGGCGTATCGCAGTGATCCTGGCGCTTCCGATGTGCTTGCGGAGAAGCATGCAAAAATTAGGAGCAGTCAAAGGGCTGATCCGGTTTTTGCCTGTAAAATAGATCAGAGGCAGGGAGGCGCTGGCGGAGAGAAGCAGACGCTTCTGACCATTTGCACCTTTTCCGGTGATCAGCAGTTCGTCACTTTCCGGCTGGGCAATTTTGTTAATGCGTCCCCCGGAGAGATTTTTATTTAATTCAGAAACCATTGCAGCAATGGTAATTCCGTCAAAAGCCATAAAAAACTCCTTTCTGCCGCTGTGCGGCTGCCCGAAAAAGGGCATAAAAAACGGCGGTCAGCTTTCGATAACTGCCGCGGTCATAAGTCCCCGCGCTGCGTTTGTTGCTGCGGCGCGGCGGTATTCAGTTGTAAGGGTGCGGCTTCCTGCCGCGATACGCGCAAGGAGTAGGGGCGCGTACCATGTAGCCCGTGTTTATTATTTTTACTTTAAGCTCCCTCCTTTTCAAAAAGTGGTGTGTAGACAGGCATAATGCCGTACTGCCGTTCCCGGACAGCTTCGATATACTTGATATAGGAAATACCCGCCTGTCTTGTCCTGCGTTCCTGTTCCCGCTGCATTTCCTCGGCTGCTTCCACAAGCCCGCTGATAGCTCGGATTAGCTGCTGTTTTGCCTTTTTCTTTCTGATACGCTTATTCATTCTGTATCCTCCTGCAAATCTGCTTCGTCAACTTCGTAATAGTCAAATACCTCGTCCGGCTTCACGATTGCAGGACGGCGGCGCAAGTGCTTTTCCATGTCAAAGGCGTTATTCTTGTCAAAGTCGGAAAGGTACTTGTACTTCGGGTGTTTGGTAATATCGTATTTTTCGGAGAAGAACGGGCGCACCCCGCGTAGCTGCAAGATACATTTCCCGCCGTCCATGACTGCAATTTCATCTTCGGTCATAAGCTGCTTGCCTAACTTCTGATAGTTCAGCCCATGTGATACCTCACGCCCCCGGTTCTCGGAAGTGTTGAAGCTGTCAATGGTTTCTTTCCCCAAGATTTCCGACATTTCTTTAAGGGTCGTTTTCTCCTTGCCGCCTAAGAACAGGGTCGTATCGCAGTTGCCGACAATGGTATCGGCGTTGTCCTTGTAGATAGCCTTTAGCTGCGACTGGCTCTGCAAGATGATGGACGCGGAGATTTCGCGGCTCCTTATCGTGGCAATGAGTTTTTCAAACTTCGGTATCTGCCCGATATTTGCAAACTCGTCAAGCAGACAGCGCACATGAACAGGCAGCCGCCCGCCGTACACATCATCTGCCTTGTCACAAAGCAGATTGAAAAGCTGTGTGTAAAGGATTGATACAACAAAGTTAAAGGTGTCGTCGGTGTCGGAGATAATAACAAAAAGCGCGGTCTTTCGGTCGCCTAAGGTGTCAAGCTCCATTTCGTCGGTTTCCATCAGCTCGCGCAGTTCCCGAATGTCAAAGGGGGCAAGACGCGCACCGCAGGAAATGAGGATAGAGCTTCTTGTTTTTCCGGCAGACAGCAAAAACTTCTTGTACTGGCGCACCGCAAAATGTTCCGGGTCTTTTTCCTCCAAGCGTTCAAACATGAGGTCAACGGGGGATTGAAATTCCGGGTCGTCCTCGCGGGCTTCCGACGCATTTATCATTTCAAGCAGCGTCGTAAAGTTTTTCTCATTCTCCGGGGCTTCGTACCAGATGTAGCCGATAAGGGCGCAGTAAAAAAGCCGTTCCGATTTCACCCAAAAATCCTCGCCGGACTTTTCCCCGTCGCCTTTGGTGTTGGCGATAATGGTATTTACCAGTTTCAAAATATCCTTTTCGCTGCGCAGATAGGCAAAGGGATTGTACCGCATGGATTTCTTGAAATTGATGGTGTTTAGCACCTTGATTTTGTACCCGCCCCGCTGCAAGAGCTTCCCACACTCGATTAAAACCGTTCCTTTCGGGTCAGTGACTACATAGCTGCTGTGCATTTGCATTAAGTTGGGCTTTACAAAAAACCTCGTTTTGCCGCTGCCGGAGCCGCCGATTACAAGTACGTTTTTGTTTCGTGCATATTTCGGGTGCTTCGGGCGGCTTGACATCATCAGCCTTTCGGTCTGCGTCAGCAGCACGTTATTTTCAAATATGGGGTCGATATATGGCTTTATATCCTCGGCATTGCCCCAACGTGCAGAGCCGTACTCCATGCCCTTACGGTATTTCTTTGCGTTCTTGCCTTTCACATAGACCGCAAGCCGGATAACGACAGCCCCGACAATGCCGATAAGCAAATCCATAGGGGCAAAACTCGGCAGGGCATTTGAAAAGGCGGCAGAAAAGCCGCTGCCAATGGAAAGCAGCTTGCCGGAGAGGTCAGCCCCCGGCGAGAGCCGCACCGCCTGTCCGACTTTATCAAAGAGATACACAAAGAGCAGATAGGGGGCGTTTAGGATAAGCAGCTTCTTGATATTCGGCTTCATAGCGACACCTCCCTGTCCTTGTGTTTTGTCTTTTGACGGTTTGCGTTAAGCTGTTTTGCTGCTTCCCGGAAAGCAGACAGAGCTTTTCGGATAGAGGGCTTTTGTTCCTGCGTCAGTTTCCTTGCGGAAAATTCCTTAAATGCTGCGGTCAGAGCGTCCGCGTCCCGCCCCTTGAAAAAGACAAGATAGCTGGGCGGCGTTTCGGTGCTGTCTTTCTTTAGGGCAAAGTCGATACCGTATTTTTTTGCCGTCTGCTCAAAGGCTTTGATATTGCCCTCGGTTATCTCAATGTTGGATAGCCCCGCGTTCTGCTTCGCAAGCTGCTTTAGGGTCTGCTTCCCGTGGGGCTGTTTTTCCTGCTGCTTTTTTGCCTGTGCAAGCATGGCTTTGATTGCCTTTTGCAACATTTCAGCGGTCAGCTTTGCTCCCTTGACAGAGAGCGCAACCACTTTTTCGTTGATTTCATCTTGCAATGTTTACCGTCCTCCTTTCCCGGTAGTAGTGATAGTGTTAAGGTGGTACGCCGCTTTTGGGCGTGAAAAAAGGGCGTCCGTTCTTCACGCCGCCCCGTTAAATCCGCACCCGCAGCCCGTTCAAGTCCTCGGCGCGAATACCTACAAGATACCAGTTGTCCCCGTACTCAATCCGGGTCGGCTTCCATTTGCCGCCTGTGAATACGTCGAAACACTCCCCGCAATGCAAACCGCCGTAATAGTCGGCAATGTCAAAACGAATGTCGTAGCGGTCGGTCTGTTCGTCAAAAATCAAAGCTCCTGTTTTCTGTGCCATGTGGTAATCCTCCTTTAGATTTTGCCTGTCGCTATATCGTGAGCGACAAGGGCGGTATAGTAGCTGTCAATGGTATTCGGCGCATTGAACAGCACCGCTTTAAGGTACTGTTTGATATTGCGGATTTTGGTGGTATTCTCTTTCATGCAGTCAAAGACAAATTCAATGTGACTGCTGTTCAGCTTCATAAACTTTGCCTTGACAAGCTCTGCCGGGTAATCGTCCCCGGCGATACGGATTGTCTTTCTCTTGCTGCATACCGTTTCAAGGATAATCGAAACAATTTCGTCTAAGCGGTCTTTGTCTACCTGCCCGTAGCGTACAAAATGGTCGTACTCGATATTGTCCTTGATGATTTCCTCATAAACGCTGTATGCGTCTGTCGCTTCCTTTCGTTTCCGTTCCGGCGGCGTAGCCGCTTCCCCGTCGTAAGGCAAGGGATTTAGGGAATGGATAGGAATGGAATCGGTACTTGATAAATCCGTATTTGATTTTTCTTTTTTGGGTAAGTCAGTCTTTTGTATATCTTTATTTAATTGCATTGGATTTTCCAACGTAGGTTTTTCCTGCGTAGGTTTTTCCAACGTTGGATTATCCAATGTTGGATTTTCCAATGTAGGTAAATCCGATACAGGCGGGGTCTGCGGCTGCTCAAAGATTACATAGTCTGTGCCGCGCAAGCGTCCTTTCTCGTCGCGCTCCCTTGAACGCACGATATATCCGGCGCGTTCCAGTTCCTTAACGGCTTCCCGGATAGCGTCGATTTTCTCCCGGTTGATAAAGGACAGCCCCGCAAGGGTATAGTCCCAATCCTCCGGCAAGGACAGCATTTGCGATAGCAGCCCCTTTGCCTTTAGGGATAGCTCTTTGTTCCGTAGGTGGTGGTTGCTCATAACCGTATAGCCCTTGTTGCGCTCCACTCTGAAAACTGCCATAGCTTCATCACTCCTTTGCTGCATACCTGTTACGCAATAGAAACGCGATTTTGAGGGTTTAGGTATCAATCCCTTATCCGCTGAAAACCGCGCCCACAAAGCCGCGTAAATCAAGGGCTTTTTCATGCCTACTGCGTAACAAAGGGCATGAAAAAAGCGGCGTTCCTGTTCTTCCTTGTGGGAAGTGAGAAACGCCGCTTGTGCGGTGCGTTATTCTGCTTCTTCGGCTATGAGGTCTTGTATGACTTCGCCAAAGTCTGCCGTAAAGGAAAAAATGAAGTATTCCAAAACGGCGGGGTCTGCGTCCATAGGCTCGGCTTCCTCGGAAAAGGGCAAGCCCATAAGCCCATAGAGCATTTTTATGATTTTGAACAGCTTTCCCCGGTCGGCGGGGGTGTTCATGGTAACAAGTACGTCGGTCAAGCGGTTTACGGTTTCCATGTCGCCGCCTGTCGTTACCCATACCATTTCTGCGAATGGCTGCGTGATTGCTCCGGTTACAAGGTTTACCTTATCCTTGCTGATTTCGCCGGACGGGAGTATAATACCCTTGTCTAAAAGTACGTTTTTCATGTCGTCCTCCTATAATCTGTGGTGCCAAAATGGTGCCCGGTCTTACAAAATCATCTTATACGGAGATACGGCAAGATAAATGACGATACGCGGAAAACCTTGATTTTAAGCAATGTCATTAACTTTAGCAAAAAGCAGAAATCGTAAGTATTTATAAAACTATGA
>OGRU01000683.1_pt1 | contig 30495 bp, 20 predicted proteins | sample 1553541 | NCBI WGS metagenome assembly OGRU01 (sample SAMEA2580068, study PRJEB22360) | human gut metagenome | biome: human gut; feature: human-associated habitat; material: faeces | place: Denmark | collected 2008/2010
AGAAACTGTCATATTACATTAATATCCGTACTATTTCCCTTTATCATCTTCTTTTTTTCTTACACTAATATTAAGTATCGCTACCAGAAAAAGAAAGCATACGGGAATCAACTTAGCCCGGTCTCCCTCATAGAGAAATAAAGCTATAGCAACTAAAAATACTGATACAATATACAGAATACTCTTTTTCATATTCAACAGAATGTTGCCACACCTACTAATGCTCCACTGTATCCACCCAAAGCTTCACCCGAAACAGTCCGGCTCCTGTCAAAATACCAAGACCTGCACCACCGACCGCACCAGCTACATATTTAGCATACTGAGTAATTAGGGTTGTTTCGATGCGACAAATATAAATCTACTTTTTCAAACTCTTTGTTATCAGATTATTATCTTTAGATTAATGTTAAATCGTCGTACAAGACATATCATTTATCATCTAAAATAATATCCTCCGAAAAAAAGTATTGCTGCAACAATCCATATTATCAGCAAAGCAATAAAAATTCTTTTTGTCCAGCTATATGCTTTTTTTAAACTGATGACATAGGAAACATCTGACTTTCTATTCTTTTTCCAAGCCTCTATACTATGGTATAAAGGAATTATGCCTAAAACAGGACACATAAAAGTTAGCAGAACCGATAATAAAAGGACTGTTGATATATGTTCTTTTTCCATACTGATTGTTATTTTAAAATGCACAATAAATTGCACTGCCTAGTACTCCACCAACAGTACATGCTCCAAAAAACAAATCGCCAATATCACATGCTATAGGGTGGTTATTCTCATAAAAATCTTTATAATTTTGGTATTCATCATTGGCACACTGATACCAACTAGCAAGACTTCTTGTTTTTACTAAATTTTCATCATCAAATTCCAATTTTATATCTTTCAAGGTATTATCAGATATATATAATGTTGCAAATAGTACTTCATCAGTCGTGTAGTGATAAAGTATATAATTATTTTCGTCTATATTTTCTTTCACCAAAATAGCATCAAGTTTTATATCTCTATTATCCTCTCTATAAACAGATAAATAAAATTGTTCTATATTTCGACCTGAGGCACGAGTGATATAAGGAACCTCTTTGCTTTTCAATTCATAACCTAGTCCATTTTGTTTGATATCAATAATCACAGTACTTTTCCTTTCTTTTTCCATCACAGATTCGGAATTACTACAACTAAAGAACAACAATGTAATAAAGCAATCGCAAAATGATTTTGCGATTTTAAATACAATTCTTTTCATATTCATATAGTTTTCTATTAATGCAAATCAATAGGAAGTACTGATACTGATTTACATTAGTTAATAAAATTGTACTTATATAAAAACCTACCAGCAGATAACATCTGCCAACAGTCCATATTTCTCACGGAATTGTTCCATTTGTTCCGCTGTAGGAGGCGCATAACCTCCCGATATCTGTGCATATTCCTCGCCACTGAGTGGCTTCACCATGCAATAATCATTCTTTTTCATACTTCATTTTGTGTTTTGTTGTTATATACTAAAAAAATAATTCTCTAAAACGGCTGGGTACTACAAATACACTAGTCAGACTAGTACTGCTACTGTAAATGTAGCATCCACCATAAATATTCATACATTCTGCTAACGTCAGCGTTTTCATTTCATTTAATTCTTATCATGTTCTGTGTTCGTGTTATTATTTTCCCTATTTCAATATTAGGGCAATCTCTGATTCTTCTTTTGAACAAGCGGACAGTAAAAAGGGTATACCGGTCATGTGATTTACGTCCCCACCTTGTTCGTTTATACTCGTTTTTTCCATATCTCTCTTTTTGGGTTTGTTTTGATGCGACAAAGGTAAATTGCTTTTTTCTAACTCTTTGTTATTGAAGTGTTATCTCTATGTTAATTGTTTATATATCTGGGTATACACTTACCTTCTTCATTCAATACATAAACAACTCTTCCTTCACCACCATAAATATTTTCTTTTTCTCCTTTTCTCAATTCTAAAATAATATTTTCCATAACTTATTGTTTTAATTTAAATGACTTACATTTGTTTTACATTGCAAATATACAGGCTATTTTTATAATAAAATGTTATCCGATTGTTATCTAACATTAGAAATATGTTATTATCTTTGCAAAAAAATAAACATGAAAGGTAGACACATTAAAATACTCACTATTTTTGGATTAATAGCAATTATAGCTTTACAAACTATATGGTTATGTAATGCATATATACAGTTTTCACAAAGTATATATAAAGATAGTAATGACATTTTAAAGAAGTCCTTAAACAGGGAAGCTTCTATTAGATTTGAAAAAACACCTAAGGGAACAATGATAAATGGTGCTCCAATAAAAGATTCTAACGAAATTGTACCGGAAATAGCCTATTTGAACGAAGGATTATTAAAACTAGGATTAGAACTATCATTAACTAATGTTGATTCCCTCGCCAATGATTTCTTAAAAGCTACTAATATTGAAAGTACAATAACTATCTACCTACTGAATACTGACACAGAAAAAGTTCTGAATAAAAGCAAGAATGATTTAGATATCCATTCATTCGGGATTATAAAAACAGATATAATTCCGATCCGGACAGATTTATCACAAGGTGTGCAAATGATTTTAATAAACCCATATTACACAATTATTAAACGTATGGGGTTACTGCTAATAGCAACTGTCATATTGATGATTTTTGTAATAGGATGTATTGTATATCAAATAAAAATCATCGCCAGACAAAATAAAATAGCCCAACTCAGGGAAGATTTTTCTTATGCCATGATTCATGATATGAAAACACCACTCAGTTCTATCACGATGTGTACTAGTTTTCTGCACAGTGGAAGACTGGATGACAAACCTGAAATGAAAGAGAAATATTTCACTATCGTAGAAAATGAAGCAGATCATTTATTAGCATTGACCAATAAGATACTTACATTATCAAAACTAGAAAATCATAAATTGGAAATGAATAAGAAAAAAATCTCATTCGAACCTATTATTGAGGATTTAAAAGAGAAGTTTATAACAAAATCTGACAAACCCATTCATTTCACTATTGATTTAAAAGCCAAAGAAGTATATGTTGATGAAGAATTTTTTAAAGAACTTATGAGCAACTTGATAGATAATGCCATTAAATATTCCAAAAAGAGTATTGAAATAAAAATAAGTTCGCATTACGATAATAAATATACCATTATAAAAATATATGATAACGGAATGGGTATCTCAGAGAAAGATCAAAGAACCATTTTCGACAAGTTTGAACGTGCTTCAGCAACTAAACGCACTAAATTTGGTGGAGCTACCGGATTTGGATTAGGTTTAAACTATGTTTATCAAGTAATTGAAGCACATGAAGGAAAAATATATGTAAACAGCATAGAAGGAGATTTTACAGAATTTACTTTGTTTATACCTAAAATTATGGAGGAACTATGATTAAACTTTTATTAGTAGAAGATGATCCCACTTTCAGTTATATCGTGAAAAGTGGATTACAGGAAATTATTGGTGGTTATGAAGTGATAACTGCTATGAATGGAAAAGAAGGATTGAAGGCTTGGGAAGAATATCATCCGGATATCATTATTTCGGATATTGACATGCCTGTAATGAACGGTTATCAAATGGTAGAGCGTATTCGTGAAACTGATGGAGAGACTCCTATTTTATTTGCTTCCGCATTGACTTCTCCCAAAGATGTAAAAGAAGGATATAAACTAGGTGTTAATAACTATGTGAAAAAGCCCTTTGTGCCCGATGAACTCGATGCGCATATACATGCCATTCTTAAAATAAAAGCAGGAACCAAATCACGCAATGAAAATGAACATTATAAACTGGGACGTTTCACACTGGATGCCAAACATGCCACACTGTATAATGATGAAACTGAAGAAAAAAAGATGTTAACTGTACGCGAGGCAAAAATACTTCAACTCTTCTGTAAGAATATAAATGAAACTGTGGAAAGAAAAGCTATTCTAAGCCGTTTTTGGGATACGGAAGACGATTATTTTAAATCACGCAGCCTGGATGTTTTTATCACGAAATTGCGGAAACTGTTGAAAGATGAACCTCGCATTGAATTGAAAAATATCCGAGGAGTAGGTTATACATTGTTACTGACCTGAAAAAGTAAGATATGTTCATGAGCAAAGTAAGTTAACTTACTTGCCCCTCGAAGTTAACTTACTTTTTTCACTTAATATGAAACCGAAACCGGAATACCTGCCTCTTTCACCAATCCTCCTATTTTATCCAATTCCTTATGAGTAGCTTTTTCCAAATCATGATCGGGCGTTTCGCGGTCAATGGTATAAATCATCACTTGACGCGGAGCTATCTTTTTCACAACCTCCAACCAAGGTAACACATACCGGTCTGTCGTATTATTCACATCCTGACCTTGATAGGTACCTTTCATGAACATAGTCTGAATAATCAGCTTTCCTTTGAAAGCTTTCATGCCTTCTATAATTTTCTGCACATCATAATGTCCAGTAGGACGATCCGTCAAATGGATATAATCCGTATCAATGGTATCCAGTTTCAATATATTATTATCTATCTTATTCAATGCATCAAATACCTCCGGTTTGTGAATAAAAGTAGAGTTACTCAATACACTCACTTTTGCCTGGGGAAAATATTTATCACGCAGTGCCAAAGTATCCTCTATAATTCCTGCGAAGTGAGGATGAGCCGTCGGTTCGCCATTACCGGCAAAAGTCAGCACATCCGGTTTAGGACCATTTTGCTGCATATCAATCAAACGGGCCTCCAAAGCTTCACGAACCTGCTCGCGAGTAGGCAGTTTCTTTTTCGGACGATGATCTTCATTAAAACCACATTCACAATAAATGCAGTCGAAGGTACAAAACTTGCCATCTTCAGGAAGAAGATTGATTCCTAAAGAAACTCCCAAACGACGACTATGTACCGGACCGAAGATGGGAGAAGGATAAATGATTGTTGACATAGTTTTTTTTTCAGTTGATAACAGTACAAAAATACAGAATGTTTTTCAGAATTTCAGCCTCAACTGCAAATAAAGGTCACTCTTTGTACTGCCGTCAATTTCCTCCAAGGCGGAACTTATCTTATCCCGATTGAAATAATGAGTAGTTCCGTACTTGGCCTGCAAGATAATGTGTTTATTCAATTCATAACGGGCGTTCACTGCCACACGCATACCTTTATAATAGAATGAAGGCATGGAAAAAGCATAGAGCACACTCTTTTCATAGATAGTAAGACGGGAATTATAGTCATCTGTGTTAAACCATGCGGCACTCAAATCAAGCTGAAGAGGAAGCAAATGGAAGGTATAAGCAGCACTTTGAGAAACCAGAAAACCATTGGAAGCAGATTGCCCACGAAAGTTGATGCGTACATAATCCGCTATGGTTTTCAATGTCAGCTTATCTTTCACGCTATAATTCAATTGGTATCGGCATTTCTGCTGAATAGATGGAATAGTTTGCTTGGTTTTATCCTCAGCAGTGAAGTCCTTTTCCTTCTTTTTATAACGATATCTTATAAACATTTCCAGTTCATAAGTAGGTGAATAACTTAATTGGAGTAATCCGTCCAATCCTTTGGTTCCTGCTTTGCTTACTAAATATTTCTTCCAAGGGAAATAGAAAAAATCACCATAACAAGTCATTTTGATATACTTTAAAATACTGGTTTCCAATCCTATATAAAATCCACTCTCATTTTGTACCGTACTTCCCTCTCCTATAGAACGAGCATAAACCGATTGATATTTGGCATCATAATACCTGTTCATAACTATTAACTGTGTTCCTCCTTTCGGTGAATAACGTAACATATTCATGGTTGCCCAAGTACCACATTTGTCTATAGCCGTTTCACCCAATAAAGAGAAGCGTTTCCAAAAGAATTTATAATCTCCTCCCACATTATAAAAGTCCTTTCCACGGGGATAATAAATATTATAGTACTTCTTCTCAGGATTCAACGGCTTGTTGAAAACATTATAAACAGCTGTTAATCCTAACTCACAGTACTTTCCATTATAATTTAAATTACTGCCAACCAACTGATTAGTTAATGTATTTTTCTTCTCAAACTCACGATACAACCGATGATATCCATCTTTTTTCAACGACCTTATAAACTGATTATCAACAATACCATCCATCTTCCGATAAGAATAGAAACCATCCAATGTCCATCTTTTCGCCAACTTATAGCTGACTGCCATTCCTTGAAAATAGTTATATTCATCGGTAGAAGAGTGCTTGCGTATTCCCCGGCTCTTATTTCCCAAAGTAGAGAGTGTAGCTGTTTTTCCCATCCCGAAATCAGTGTTGATAACTAGTCCATAACCATAGCTGACACGGTAATTACCAAGAGCTAAAGTCTTGATATGACCTATATTACGAATTAACAAGTATAGTGAATAAAAATCATAACCTTTTTTATTTTGTCCGGTAAAGAAAGGTTCTCCTGCATCCTTTTCAGCAGTAATTCCTGCATAAATCTGATCCCGATAATGAAAACTATATCGCAGATTATGATAATATCCATATCCCAAATACTGTTTGTTCGGATTCTTTTTTAAAGTTTCTGCCGGGTACTGTTGATACCCGGCCTTCGTATAAAAAGGAATATCAACACGTGTTGATAACTCTTGTTTACCGTATTTCAATATCCGCTTTATATTTGGTTTATATTGCTCTTTTTCAGGAGTTTCAAAGTAAATAAAGGGTAGTAAATAGTGAATAGTCTGCCTGTCAATATCTTCAATCATCCATAACTCATTGCGGGTAAGCATAGGACCATATTTGTACAGATAATACAATATATTCTCTACCAGTTGGTCAGAGAGAAATGGAAAACGTTCCAGTTGCTCTTTAGTTGCTGTATTGATATTGATGGGATTTTCACGTAATTCGGAAAGCTCCTCAAAGTGAGTATCCCATTGAAACGAACTGTTTTCATCTTCATCCATCAATTGCTCTACCAGTTCTTCCCATACTTCCTGCGCACACAGGTTATGCACCGACAAAAGTATTGTAATACAGATAATTAACATTACTTTCAACAACCTGTTCATTTTGTAATTCATTGGCGTGTTTTAAGTTAAATAGTTTTATCCACTATACAGAGTAATCATATTTCTTGCTACTTTTGCACCAAGATGAAAAGGAAACTCTTTATAGCATTGTTTTTTTCCTTTATAGCCGTTGCTGCTCATTCCCAGCAACAAACGACTACTATAAACGGATACATAGTACCTGTATGTGTATACAAAGGAGATACTATTCCAGCTGTACAGTTACCTAATGTATACATTTTCAGACCATTAAAATTCAAAAACGAAAAAGAAAGACGGGAATACTACCGCTTGGTAAGGAATGTGAAGAAAACCCTGCCATTAGCCCGTGAAATTAACCGTGCTGTAATAGAAACTTACGAATATATAGAAACATTGCCTGACAAAAAAGCCAGGGAAAAGCACCTGAAACTCGTAGAGAAGGGACTAAAAGAGCAATATACACCGATTATGAAGAAATTAACCTTTTCACAGGGCAAACTGTTGATAAAGTTAGTAAACCGTCAGACGGATTCTTCCTCTTATGAATTGGTAAAAGCTTTTATGGGACCCTTTAAAGCCGGATTCTATCAAACTTTTGCAGCACTTTTTGGTGCCAGCCTGAAGAAAGAATATCATCCGGAAGGAGAGGATCGACTGACCGAACGGGTGGTATTGTTAGTTGAAAACGGACAAATCTAACTGATTCCTACTGTTTGAATTTTACTCTTATTATCTGAATTTCATTAATTTATTGGCAAACTCCCATACAATAATCCCTGTCGTTACTGATACATTTAACGAATGTTTTGTACCATACTGGGGAATCTCGATGCATCCGTCACAGGCATTGACTACTTCCTGTTGTACCCCTTTCACTTCATTTCCCATTACAATGGCATATTTCTTATCAGCATCCAGTTCCAGTTTGTCCAGCAAAGTACTGCCTTCCACCTGTTCGATAGCCAATACGATAAACCCTTGATCATGAAGTTCCTGAACGGCATCAAGCGTATTCTTTTTATATCTCCACTCCACCGAATTTTCAGCTCCTAAAGCTGTTTTATGCATTTCGGGATGGGGAGGAGTGGCTGTAATACCACATAAATAAATGCAATCTACCAAAAATGCATCCGATGTGCGAAACACTGATCCTATGTTGTGTAAACTGCGTACTTCATCCAGCACCACTGCTAAAGGCAACTTATCGGCTTTCTTGAATTCGTCTACAGTAAGCCGGTTCAGTTCTGTTATTTTGAGTTTCCTCATACTCTATTTTCTACTTTATTATTAACGGTTACAAACTTACATAAAAATCTATGATCTTTACGCCTATATAATGAAAAAGAAGTCTCCCCTACTCTCTTTTTATTTTTACTTCAGTCCCAAATCCATCTGTTTTACAATTGGATTTCTTTATACAAAAAAAGATAATAACTAATTCACATCCCCCTGTTGATAACGGTTGAAAACATGTAAAAAGGATGAGGATATCATTTCAAAAGTATTTCTTGCATATTTCAAATAATGGTATAACATACACTTAAAATCAACAATCCAAAAATTAATCACATAACTTAAACAATCAATATCAACACAATTTAATCACTATTATAGGCATTCATAACCATAAAGTTTTTAACTTTGCATATTATCAACAGTTTGTTAATAGAACAAGTAAAGACAGTATAATCAGTGCTTAAGCCAGTTGATTACTTATTCATATCTCACTATTACAAATGAATAACTTATCAGGCAAGGAAAAGAGTACTATTTTTACTAACAATATGAACAGACTATTATCAATACCATATTTCTTTTTTTGAAAGAAGAAGAAAAAATATAGATATAATGAATAAAGAAGAATGGTTGAAAAAAGGGTATGTTACCGAACCGGTAGACAAAACTCTGGATTTGAAGACTGAAATTGATAAGTTGCGTAAGGAAAAGAATGCGCTTATCCTAGGTCACTATTACCAGTCGGGCGAAATACAAGATATCGCCGACTTTGTAGGTGACAGCTTGGCGCTGGCACAATGGGCGGCTAAAACGGATGCTGATATCATTGTGATGTGTGGTGTTCACTTTATGGGTGAAACGGCTAAGATTCTTTGTCCTGATAAAAAAGTGCTGGTACCGGACTTGAATGCAGGATGTTCATTGGCTGACAGTTGTCCTGCTGATGAGTTTGCTAAGTTTGTTAAAGAGCACCCGGACCATACAGTGATTTCGTATGTTAACACTACAGCGGCTGTTAAAGCGGTGACTGATGTGGTGGTCACTTCTACCAATGCCAAGCAAATCGTAGATAGTTTTCCGGCAGATGAGAAGATTATTTTCGGTCCGGATAGAAATCTGGGTAATTATATCAATTCGATTACAGGACGCGATATGTTGCTTTGGGATGGTGCCTGCCATGTGCACGAACAGTTTTCTGTGGAGAAGATACTGGAATTGAAAAAACAGTATCCTAACGCTGCCATTCTGGTTCATCCCGAATGTAAAGGAGCCGTTTCCAAACTAGCCGATAAGGTTGCTTCTACGGCAGGACTTTTAAAATATGCCATTACTAGCGACAAGAAAGATTTTATTGTTGCTACGGAAAGCGGTATTCTGCACGAAATGCGTAAGAAATGTCCTGAAAAAAACTTTATTCCCGCTCCTCCCGAAGACAGTACCTGCGCTTGCAATGAATGTAATTTTATGCGGTTGAATACGATGGAAAAGTTGTACAATACATTAAAATATGAATGGCCGGAAGTGGCAGTGGATGAAGCAATAGCTGAGGAGGCGGTGAAACCTATCAAGAAGATGCTGGAAATTTCGGAGAAGCTGGGATTATGACTTTTGTAAAAGATAACAAGATATGGTTGATAAAAGACGTTTCTGTTGTTCCTAAAAGTAAAAGGGAATTCTTCTGGAAAAGATTTATGATAGGATGTATCATCGGAATAGGAGTGACATTGCTGGTTCTGTTTTATTAAAGACTTGTTTTGACGGGATAATGGTTCTCATGGAAATCATTATTCCGTCAAAATTGTTTTCAAAGGAAAACAAAATACTTATTTTTATGAGAGTCGATGGAAGTAAACAAATGATATAACTAATTTTATACAGTTTTACTTTTTTACGCCTTCAGAAATCGGCAAAGCTTCTCTACGGCCAGCGCACGGTGGCTGATTTTGTTTTTCGTCTCATTGCCTAGTTCGGCAAAAGTTTTAGTATATCCTTCGGGCACAAAGATGGGGTCGTACCCGAAACCTGACGAACCTCGTTTTTCTTTGATAATCTCACCTTTTACAATTCCTTCGAACAAATGCTTCTTTCCATCCAGAATTAGGCAGATAGCTGTACGGAACTGTGCCTTTCTGTTGGGGGCTCCCTGCATATTCTGCAATAATTTTTGCATATTGGCTTCCGCATTGTGTCCTTCACCTCCGGCATAACGGGCGGAATAAACACCCGGCGCACCATTCAAAGCTTCCACCTCCAGGCCCGTATCATCGGCAAAGCAGTCCAGACCATAGTTTTCAAAAATATATTCCGCTTTCAGCATCGCATTACCTTCCAGTGTATCGGCTGTTTCGGGGATATCAGCATGGCAGTTAATATCTTTAAGGCTTAATAATTCCACCTTTTCACCCAAGATAGCAGAGATTTCCTCCAATTTATGGGCATTGTTTGTAGCAAATACTAATTTCCTTTTCATTTTATATTGTATTTATTGAATGCAAAGATACTGAGAATGAACCAAAGTAAGATAATTCCTGACAGAATAATATAGGTGAAAAGGTAAATAATAATTTGTTTGCTATGTTTATTTTCAATTTTTGATTATCTTCGTTGGTATCATTTGATACTTGATAGTATGGTATATATAGAAACGCCTCATTTGTTGTTACGGGACTGGAAGGAAGAAGATATTCTTCCGTTTGTCCGCATGAACAGTGATAAAGAAGTAATGGAATTCTTTATCACTACTTTGACACAGGAAGAGACGATGGCTTTTTATTGTCGTATCCGGAAAGAATTTGAAGAATATGGTTATGGTTTGTATGCTGTAGAATGTAAAAAAACTCGGAATTTTCTAGGCTATGTAGGTTTTCATAATATTGCTTTCGAATCGGATTTCACTCCCGGAGTGGAAATAGGATGGCGGTTGTGCCGGGATGTATGGGGAAAGGGATATGCCACAGAAGCCGCCTCTGCCTGTCTGGATTATGCGAGTGATAATTTACCTTTTAAAACGGTATATTCATTCACTGCCATACCCAATAAACGTTCTGCACGGGTCATGCAGAAAATAGGAATGCATTTTGAAAAAGAGTTCGATCATCCTTTGGTGGAACAAGAGCATTGGCTATGCAGACATGTATTGTATAAAATAGAAATTTGAGAGAATAGGATAACCGATATGTGGTAATCTTATCATTGCTTCATCGTTCTGTTTTTCAATGCAGAAACAGAACGATGAAGCAATGGTAAGAGATTATTTTTTAGTTACTTTATTTTTAGTTTGTCGAACCCTTCTCCATACACTCCTACCACATTACTTTGTGATATAAATGCATTGGGGTCAATATCTTTCACCAATCGGAATATATCCAGTGACTGGCTTTTTTTGGCTAATACCACTACGACTTTGATTCCTTGTTTGCTATACCATCCTGTACCATCTAATAGGGTAACTCCACGGTCTATTTGTTTGGTGATTCCTTCGGCTATTTCATCATGTTTGCGCGAGAAAATAAGGAACTGTACAGATTGGCGTGAACTGTTTATTACATAATCAATCACAATGCTCATGATAAACAATACGCAGAAACCAAACAACACTCGTTTCCAATCATGGAATATGAAATAACAGGAGGATATGATGACAATATCACAATACATCATCATGCGGCCAAGGGTTACATCTTTGTATTTATTGATAATCCAAGCAATGATATCCGTACCACCGGTACTTCCATTATTGCAGAAAACAATGCCGATACCAAATCCCAGTAAGCCGGCACCTACTACACAAGCCATGAATTCTTGTCCTGGTCCTAATAATTGCGGTAGTGTTCCATCCGGACCTTTCAACAATGTTTGAAAGAGCCATAACAGAAATGTCAGCATAAAGATGGCATAAATGGTCTTCAGACTGAATTTAGGTCCTAATATTTTCAATGCGAATCCTAGAAAAACAGCATTGATGATGAAATAAGACACTTGAATCTCTATTCCCGTAGCATAATAAATAATTGCCGCGATACCGGTTACTCCGCCTGTAGTTATTTGATAAGGCAGTAAGAAAGCCGCCCATCCCAGTGCATAGCAAATCAGTCCGAAGGTAATGGCTAAATAGTCTTTTACCTCTCTGCCTAGTTTGATTTTTAATATTTGGTCCATGGTAATGAGGATTGTTTTTAATATAAAGTAGAAAGGTGTGTCAAAAGTTACTGCTTTTGACACACCTCAAGTATAGTATCGATTATAATACGATATTTACAATTTTCTTCGGAACGATGATTACCTTTTTCGGGGTTTTGCCTTCAATCCATTTCTGGGCTTGTTCATTTGCCATAACTGTTGCCTGAATGGTATTGTTATCGGCATCAGTAGCGAACTCCATGGTGAAGCGTGCTTTACCATTGAAAGAGATAGTGTATTTTACAGTGTCTTCTTTTAGGTAATCTTCATTGAATGCAGGCCATTGTGCATCGCATACGCTGGTGGTATTTCCCAAAGCTTCCCAAAGTTCTTCTGCATAATGTGGAGCGAACGGGGCTAACAGGATGATGAGATTGCTCAATACCTCTTTATTGCGGCATTTCAATGAAGTCAGTTCGTTTACACAAATCATAAATGCACTGATAGAAGTGTTGTAAGAGAAAGTTTCAATATCTCCGGTTACCTTTTTAATCAGCTTATGAATTGCTTTCAACTCTTCTTTAGTCGGTTCACTTTCTACAGGCAAGAATTCGTCTGTGCGGCTATAAAACAGATTCCACAGTTTCTTCAAGAAACGGTGAACACCATCGATACCATTAGTATCCCAAGGCTTGGACTGTTCTACCGGACCGAGGAACATTTCGTACATACGCAGCGTATCGGCACCGTATTTTTCGACAATCATATCCGGATTGACTACGTTGTACATGGATTTACTCATTTTCTCTACTGCCCAACCACAGATATATTTTCCATCTTCTAGGATAAACTCAGCGTTGTTATATTCAGGACGCCATGCTTTGAAGGCTTCGGTATCCAGAATATCATTGGATACAATATTCACATCCACATGCAATGGAGTGGTTTCGTACTGGTCTTTCAGGTTCAGTGACACAAATGTATTGGTATCTTTGATACGATATACAAAATTGCTTCGTCCCTGAATCATTCCTTGATTTACCAATTTCTGGAATGGTTCTTCCTTGATGCTTACGCCTAGGTCATGCAGGAACTTATTCCAAAAACGAGAATAAATCAAATGGCCGGTAGCATGTTCTGTACCACCTACATAGAGGTCTACATTCTGCCAGTAGTGATCTGCCTTTTCTGATACCAGTGCTTGGTTGTTATGTGGGTCCATATAGCGCACATAGTATGCGGATGAACCGGCAAAGCCCGGCATGGTATTCAGTTCAAGTGGGAATACATGGACATGGTCAATTAACGTATTTTCCACTACTTCGCCTTTTTCTACATCCCAAGCCCACTTGGTGGCATGTCCCAATGGAGGTTCGCCTGTTTCAGTCGGCAGGAATTTAGCCACTTCGGGAAGTTCAAGTGGCAATTTAGAGGAATCAATCATATAAGGCATACCATCTTTGTAATATACGGGGAACGGTTCGCCCCAATAACGCTGGCGTGAGAAGATGGCGTCACGAAGACGATAGTTCACTTTCACACGTCCCAGGTTGTGGGCTTTCACATATTCTTTGGTAGCTGCGATAGCTTCTTTGATGGTCAGTCCGTTCAAAGAAAGGTCACAGTAAGGAGTGACATCCTTGCGGGGTGAGTTGCAAACAATACCTTCTTTGGCATCGAAACTTTCTTCACTTACATCACAACCTTCTACCAACGGAACGATAGGCAGGTTGAAATGCTTTGCAAAAGCGTAGTCACGACTGTCGTGAGCAGGAACCGCCATGATAGCACCTGTACCATAACCTGCCAATACATAATCGCTGATCCATACGGGAACAGCATCGCCGGTAAACGGATTGACAGCGTATGAGCCACTAAATACACCGGTCACACGGCGGTCGGCGATACGTTCACGTTCTGTACGTTTCTTGGTACGGTCTAGATAGGCTTCTACTTCTGCTTTCTGTGCTTCGGTGGTAAGTTGGGGAACCAGTTCACTTTCCGGAGCCAATACCATGAAGGTTACGCCGAACATGGTATCTGCACGGGTAGTAAAGATGGTGAATTCAATATCGCTGTCTTTCACTTTGAATTGTACTTCCGTACCTTCCGAGCGTCCGATCCAGTTACGTTGTGTTTCCTTCAGTGAATCAGTCCAGTCCACGGTGTCTAGCCCGTTCAGCAGCCGCTGTGCATAAGCTGAAACACGTAAACACCACTGACGCATCTTTTTCTGTACCACAGGGAAACCTCCACGTTCTGAAACTCCGTCTACTACTTCATCATTGGCAAGAACAGTTCCCAATTGCGGACACCAGTTCACCATTGTTTCGCCCAGATAAGCGATACGGTAGTTCATCAGGATTTCCTGTTTTTCTTTTTCGCTTTTGGCATTCCATTCTTCAGCGGTGAAATGTAGTTCTTCGCTACAAGCGGCGTTTAATCCTTCGTTGCCATATTTAGAAAATGCTTCCGCCAGTTCGCTGATGGGACGTGCCTGCTGTTTGTCATTGCAATAATAGCTATTGAACATCTGCTGGAAAGCCCATTGAGTCCAATGGTAATAACCGGGCTCACAAGTACGTACTTCACGGTCCCAATCAAAAGAGAAACCGATTTTATCCAACTGTTCACGGTAGCGGTTGATATTGTTCACAGTGGTGATGGCAGGGTGTTGTCCGGTCTGGATAGCATATTGTTCTGCAGGAAGTCCGTATGCGTCATATCCCATCGGGTTCAGCACGTTGAAACCTTGCAAACGTTTATAACGGGCATAAATATCACTAGCAATGTATCCTAGCGGGTGTCCTACGTGTAAGCCTGCTCCCGATGGATAGGGGAACATGTTTAATACGTAGAATTTCTTTTTGCTTTCGTCTTCGGTTACTTGATAGGTATGGTTCTCTACCCATCTTTGTTGCCATTTCTTTTCAATCTCTCTGAAATTGTATTCCATGATCTATTTTTGTTATTTAATATCTTTGTTATTAAGTGGTTGCAAAGATAATGAAAGTCGTGGAGATATATGGAAAGAACAGAAAATAAAAAACTTTTTTATCATGTATATATATTTGTTTTTATTTACATTTTTGGGAGTAGTATATATTAGGTATACACCTTACAAAATTTATTGTATTTATTTATACAAATAGCAGTTGTAAGATATACGATGATAAGATTGTAAGATTTATAATCTTTCGAGGATAAGATTATAGAACTTACAAGTATATTATTTAGATATTTAAGGTATAGGTGTATTATTTTTCCTGTTTCAATACGAATTCCTTGCTAAAATCATCTACCAAACAATTAATTTCCATAACTTTGTTTCCATCAATACATCTAATAGCTATGAAGTACTTTTTCCTCTTCTTACTTTTATTTTTAGGTAAATACTCTGTTTGTGCGCAGCATATGATATCTAAGCAGCTTCCTTTTTTCTATCAACTTTCGTCCAATGAGATTTTTGATATCTATCAGGATAAAGAAGGATATTTGTGGATAGGAACCACTAATGGGCTGGCACGGTATGATGGTTTTCGTTTGCAGCCTTTCCGGGCTGATTATAAGAACCTGAATTTGCTCACTAATAACTCAATTTCAAATATAATGGATAATGATCACTATGTGTGGATCGGTACGTGGAAAGGATTAAATCTTTATGATAAACAAACCTGTAAAATAACTCCTTTTCCGGATGCGAGATTGTTGGATAAGGGGATTAATTATATGGCAGCAGATAAAGAAGACAATATTTGGATAGGAGCCGGTAATACAATATACAGATGTAATTCTACGGCTTCTATTGTGAAGGAATATGATATTTTCGGCTCACAACAGAATAGGCATGCCATTAATTTTGTTTATCAGGATAGAGAGGGAAATATGTGGGCGCTTACGGGAGGAGGCTTGTTCAGATATGATGAAAAGGCAGATTCTTTTGTTACTTATCCTCCATTAGGCAAGAATAATGCACCTTATACTATGTGTCAAGACCAATCGGGCAATTATTGGATTGGTACGTGGGGTGAAGGACTATGGCAGTTCTTTCCAAAGAAAGAAGGGGAAGAATGTTATAAAAGACATCATATTATCAATTCCAGAAGTGGGGAAACGGAACCGATCTTTTATAGTATGACGCAAGATAATACATTCGGCTACTTGTGGCTATTGTCTTATAATGAACTTTACGCCTTGCAATATACCGAAGAGGGTACATTGGTATCTGTGGATATACATGATTTGGTAGATACACACATGATGTACACTAAAATCATGAAAGACAGAGAAGGGAATCTGTGGCTGGGGTCTTATGATATGGCATATACAATTTTCTTTGATAATTCGAAGATTGATAATTATCCTTTGCCACAACTTAAAAAACACATGGGTTGGGATGCGAATATCTTGAATCTTTGCTTGGATAAAAATGATGTGATGTGGGTTAATCAGGATAGATACGGGCTTTGCCTGTATGATTTGTCACAAGATCTATTTGCAGATAATAGTGATAACAACTTGTCAAATCCGGGCGAAGTAAGTATAATTGTGAAATCCAAGCTTAAGGAAGGAGTATGGATCAGTCCCAGATACGGTGCACGGGTAATGAGAATGACCCATCAGGATATGAAGATACAGTTGGAAGAGGATATTGATTTGGAAAAACAAATCCATAATCCGGGAAATATCAGGGACTTGGTTGAAGATAATAGAGGCAATTTATGGATTTTTACCCAGTCGGGGCTTTATGTAAAACGTCCTGATAATTCTGTTTTACTTGCAGCAAGTTCTGATTTTCCGGAAATGTCTTCCTTGACAAGTGATGAAGAAGGTAACATATGGGGAATGTCTACTGATAAAAAGGTGTATAGGTTAAGCTGTATTGACAGGAATATATCTTATGAATTAAAAGGTTGTATTCCTGTTCTTTCAGGACAGGAAAATGTAAATCATGTCTGTATAGACAGGAAGGGTTGCTTATGGTTAGTTTCTTCTTTAGGGAGAATATTCAAATCGGATACGGACAAAGAGACATTTGAAAATATGGCTTTGGATAACCGGATAGATGATTGCTCTGTGTTGGGGTTACTTGCTGATGAAAACAATGTGTGGATCATAACTAACAAAAAGGTACTCCAATATGATATTTATCAGAAAATATGTATGAATTATGCCACTTCGGATGGGAATATATGGGTTGATGTATTCAGATACAGAGCGATAAGCAAGGACAGGCAAGGAGGGCTGTATGTAGGTGGGCATCGTGGTTTTATACATATTCAGTCTGGTAGTGTCTCGTCAGCGGATAAGATACAGTTTTCTCCTGTCGTTACAGATGTGAAAGTTGAAAATAAAAGTATCTTCTTTGCTGAAGATGAATCACTTCATACCATCAACCGGGTTTCTTTGGCCCCCAACTCCAGAAATATAGAAATATTTTTTTCATCGCTTATCTATTCATTGAATTCCAAGGTAGAGATGGCTTATAAATTGGATGGAGTAGATAAGGATTGGGTATATCTGTCCAATGATAAGAATTCTGCTTTCTATAATCAGTTGAAGAAAGGTACTCATTCATTCCGGTTAAAATGGAAATATGGACAAGGAAAATGGACGGAAGGCAAAGTTGTATTGGCTATTGTCCAGGCTCCGGCTTTTTATGAAACTTGGTTGGCATATATGGTTTACCTTGTTTTGATTGTACTTGCTGTCTATCTGTCTTTTCATACGTATGCACAACGTATCAAAATCAAAAATGAAGTGAAGCTGAAAGAAGAGTTGGCACGGACAAAATTGAACTATTTTACAAACATCTCTCATGAATTACTAACTCCGCTGACCGTTATTTCTTGTGTTACTGACCACTTGGAACAAAAAGTTCCTGCTATCCGACAACAGTCTGTAATACTGAAATCCAATGCCGACAAACTGAAACGGTTAATACAGCAGATTTTGGACTTTAGAAAGATGGATGTGGGAAAAATGAATCTGAATGTGTCCGAAGGAAATATCAGTGAGTTTATACAGAATATTTGCAAGACGAATTTTCTTCCTCTTGCTCAAAAGAAAGGCATAATTTTAGAGATTGACATAGAACCATTGGAAATCAAAGGTTATCTGGATTTTGATAAATTAGACAAAATAATATATAACCTGTTATCGAATGCCATAAAATACACTCCCGAATATAAATGTATCAAAGTAAACGTATACCTTATAAATAAGGAAGGAAATAAGGTCTTGGTTATCAAAATAAAGGATGAGGGAATAGGTATCTCACCTAAAGAAATCAATCATATTTTTACTCATTTTTATAGTAGTAAGAAACAGGTAGGAATAGAATCAAACGGTATCGGGCTTTCTTTGACGAAAGAGCTGGTGAATCTTCATCATGGAACTATCACAGTAGACAGTGAATTAGGTAAAGGAACCTGTTTTACGGTAGAACTTCCCATTGACAGAACGGGGTATAAGCATGATGAAATAGTGGATGAGATGGAAGGTGTGGCAATGGATATCACCGAATGTGCAATTGTAGCAGAAGATGACGTTTCATCCGATGGAGCTACGGATAAATCTACCCTTCTGTTGATAGATGATAATGCAGAATTACTCTATATCATGAAAGAGATGTTTAAGGAAAAGTATAGTGTATGGACTGCGGCAGACGGACAGCAAGCTTGGGATAAATTAAGCAATCATGAAGTGGATATGATTATTTGTGATGTGATGTTGCCTGATATCAATGGTTGGGAGCTTTGCACTCGTATTAAGTCGGATTTGCGTTTTAATCATATTCCGGTGGTCATACTTACTGCGAAGAACGGCATTGATGACCGGATAGCCAGTTATGATGCCGGAGCGGATGGTTATATTGCAAAGCCATTTGAAATGAAAGTACTTTTTGCCCGTGTGGATAATCTTATCAGATCGTTTAAGATGCGTCAGGCGGCTTTTCGTAAAGAAGAAGACGTCAATTTGGAAACTTTAGCTTATCCGTCTGCCGACAAGTTGTTTCTGCAGTCTATAATTGAAAGCATAGAACAACATCTGGAAGAGTCTGAATTTGATTTGGAAAAACTTTCCGAAGAAATGAACATGTCCAAATCTACTTTATACCGTAAAATAAAATCTATGACCGGATTGACACCTTTGGACTTTGTACGCAATATAAAGATGAAGCGTGCCTGTATGATGTTGCTTGCGCGTACTCAGACCATATCTGAAGTGGCATACGCTGTAGGTTTCAGTAATCCTAAGTATTTTACGAAATGTTTTAAAGAGGAATTTGGCGTGACGCCTACCGAGTATCAGCAGTCACATATCAAGGCCTGATAAAAGAAAGAGGGAATAAATTTCTGTCATTAGGGTATTGAAAAGTTTCATGAAAGGATTTTATACCTTCTGTAAAGGGTTTCAATACCCTATTTTTCCAGGATATGGCTTCTTTTGTTTCATGATTCTTAAATAATAAAGCATGAAGAAAAAGAAGTTACCATTAGTCTGTTGGGATAGTATCAAATTACTAACCGCACTTTTCCTGTTATGGGGAGTTTGTTTCGGAGCAGATGCGTATCCGGGAAGTGAATATCGAAAACAACTTTTTGATTATGATTGGAAATTCAAGTTGGGGGATTATCCTGACGCTTCATTGAATACATACGATGATGCTGATTGGAGGATACTTGATTTACCTCATGACTGGAGTATAGAAGGAACCCTTGATCCGGAAAATCCGATGGGGAATGATGGAGGTTATTTTCCGGCAGGGACGGGATGGTATCGTAAGTCATTTGAAATACCTTCTAAGCATAAAGGCAAGAAAGTGGGTATTTACTTTGAAGGAGTTTATATGAATTCAGAGGTCTTTATTAATGGAAAATCCGTAGGAATCCGTCCTTATGGATATTCATCCTTTTATTATGATCTGACTCCTTATCTACGTTATGATGATAAGAATATTATTGCTGTACGAGTGGATAATTCGCAGCAGAAAAATTGTCGCTGGTACACCGGTACAGGTATCTATCGGCATGTGTGGCTGACAGCGATGAATGCTGTTCATATAGAGCATTGGGGGATAGCTATAACTACTCCTGAGGTAAGTGAGGAGAGAGCTGTTGTACAAATAAAAACTATTTTGAGAAATGAAACTTCTTCTGACAGACAGATTACCTTGACAACAAAGTTGACTAAAGGAAATGATGAAGCCGGAAAAGGAGAAATAAAAGTGGATTTGCCTGCCAATGGAATAAAGGAAATAACACAAAAAATTTTTGTGTTGTATCCTGCTTTGTGGAGTCCTGAGACCCCTCATTTATATAATGCACACTTTCTAGTGACTGAAGCGAGTGATGTAATAGATAGTACAACGGAATCTTTTGGTATTCGGACGGTTACTTATTCGGCTGAACAAGGATTATTCTTGAATGGCAAGAGAATTATTTTAAATGGTGGATGTTTACATCATGACAACGGTTGTCTGGGGGCAGCGGCTTATGATCGTGCCGAAGAACGGAAAGTAGAATTAATGAAGGCTGCGGGATTTAATGCGGTACGTACTTCGCATAATATTCCTTCAGAAGAGTTCCTCCATGCCTGTGATCGTCTCGGATTATTGGTTATAGATGAAACCTTTGACGGTTGGCGTGACAGTAAGAATCAATATGACTATTCTATTCTTTTTGATCAATGGTGGCAACGGGATATCGAATCCATGGTTCTTCGTGACCGCAATCATCCTTCTATTTTTTGTTGGAGTATTGGCAATGAAGTAATTGAGCGTAAAAAATTGGAAGTGGTCACTACAGCTCGGAAGTTGGCCGACTATGTACATAAGTTTGATCCCAGTCGTCCGGTAACTTCTGCTTTAGCTGCTTGGGATAATGACTGGGAAATATATGATCCATTGGCTGCCGTACATGAAATAGTGGGCTATAATTATTTGCTGCATCGAGCGCCGGTTGATCATCAGCGTGTACCTTCCCGTGTCATTATGCAAACCGAATCTTATCCACGAGATGCTTTTGCCAATTGGTCGTTGGTAAATGGTCATGATTATATTATTGGTGATTTTGTTTGGACGGCTATTGATTATTTAGGTGAATCGGGTATCGGGCGATTTTATTATGCAGGTGAGTCGGAAGGTGAACACTATCAACGTAACCATTATCCTTGGCATGGGGCCTATTGTGGAGATATTGATTTGACAGGTTGGAGGAAACCTATATCACATTATCGTGACTTGTTGTATAATCCTGATAAGAAACTTTACTTGGCTGTAAAAGAGCCGGATAATTATTATGGTAAGGTGAAGGAAACCTTATGGTCTGTCTGGCCTACTTGGGAAAGCTGGAATTGGCCGGGACATGAAGGAAAAGAAATAGAGGTGGAGATTTATTCCCGATATCCCAAAGTACGTCTGTATTTGAATGATAAGCTGATAGGCGAGAAATTCACAGGGAAGGAACAGCAATTCAAAGCAGTCTTTCCTGTTTCATACGAGCCAGGAATATTGAAGGCGGTAGGTGTGGAATCCGAGATAGAAATAGAGAAAACGATCTTACAGACTGCCGGAAAACCTGTGAAAATTCAATTAACGGCCGATCGTACAAAAATAAAGGCAAATGGTCAGGATTTGAGTTTTATCACAGTAGAAATATTAGATAAGGAAGGCATTCTGGAGCCGAATGCTGATAATCAATTAACTTTTGAAGTGAAAGGGGCAGGTACTATAGTGGCTGTGGGAAATGCTGATTTGAAAGACACGGATAGCTATATCGGTTATCAGCGGAAAGCATGGAAAGGGCGTGCTATAGTGGTAGTAAAAAGTACACGGAAAGAAGGTAAGATAATGTTGAAAGTGACTTCTCCCGGATTGGTTCCGGCTACTGTATCCATTCGTACAAGTAAATAATAATAACCTTTGTTTAATTCTAAATATAATAGTATGAAAACATTTCGTTTTGTTTTATTGCTGTTTTTGGTATTGAGTATATCCAATACAGCTTGGGCGCAAAACCAGACTGTAAAAGGTAGGGTGATGGACTCTAAATTAAAAGAACCTCTTATGGGGGTTTCTATTTTGGAAATAGGTACTTCAAATGGTACTGTAACTGATTTGGATGGTAACTTTACGCTTTCTGTTCCTAAAGGAGTTGTATTGCGTATTTCTTATGTGGGATATTTAGTTCAGGAAGTTCCGATAAATGGAAAAACATATCTGGATATATTTTTGAAGGAAGATACTGAATTATTAGATGAGGTGGTGATTGTGGGGTATGGGGCCCAAAAGAAAGCTACATTATCCGGCTCTGTAACGAGTGTAGGTGGTGAGAAGCTGGCAAAAACTCCAGTGACGAATGTATCACAAGGATTAGCCGGACGTTTACCGGGCGTGGTCGCTGTTTCCAACACTTCAGAACCAGGATATGATGGTGCTACTATTACTGTTCGTGGGGTTAATACCTTTGGGGAAAAGCTGATCCGTTAGTAGTTGTTGATGGAGTACCCGGACGTTCTTTGGAGCGTATTGATCCAAGTACTATTGAAACGATGTCTGTATTAAAAGATGCTTCAGCAGCTATTTATGGTGCTCAAGCTGCCAATGGAGTTATTTTGATTACAACAAAACGAGGAAAAGCAGGCAAGCCGAGAGTAGGTTTTACTTATAATTATGGAATAGCTGCTCCTACTGTAATACCGGAAATGACCAATGCTGTGGAATATGCTACTTTGATGAATGAAATAGATAAGTATGCCGGTAATAAGGGCCGCTATACGGTAGATGATCTTAGATTATATGCTGATGGTTCCGATCCTTGGGGACATCCGGATACGGACTGGTTTAATGAAACATTGAAATCATGGTCTCCACAAACTTATGCCAATGCTACTATTGATGGTGGTACAGAGAATGTGAAATATTTTGTTAGCGTATCAGCCAAAGGACAAGATGCATTTTATCGTCATAGTGGGTCAAATTACCATCAGTATGACTTGAAGATGAATCTTGATATGAAAATTAATAAATATGTTGATACTTATGTCAATGTAACAGGAAGAATGGAAGATCGGAAATATCCAACCCGTTCTGCAGAGAATATTTTCCGTATGCTGATGCGATCTAAACCTAATTCACCGGCTTATTGGCCTGACGGCCGTCCGGGACCCGACATTGAATTTGGTGATAATCCGGTAGTTATATGTACCAATCAAACTGGTTATGAACGTGATAAGCGTTATGTGTTAAATGGGGATTTCGGAGTTAATATCAAGGTGCCTTATGTGGAGGGATTGACTTTGAAGGCTACTGCGTCACTTGATAAGACGTTCCGTTTTCGTAAAATATGGCAAAAACCTTGGTATTTGTATTCATGGGATGGGACTTCGATGGATGAAAATGGCCAGCCCCTATTGGTGGAAGGAAAGAAAGGGTTTAGTGATCCTCGTCTGACAGAATCAATGGAAGATAATTTGGGGGTATTATTGAGTGGTATCGCTAGTTATAGCCATACATTTGCTCAAGATCATGATGTAAATATTCTAGCAGGTGTAGAACGTATCACGGATAAGGGGGATTCATTTGAAGCTTATCGTCGTTATTTTCTTTCTGCCGCTATTGACCAGCTTTTTGCTGGTGGTCAGGATGAAATGAATAATACAGGTACAGGGTATGAGGAAGCCCGTTTAAATTATTTTGGTCGTGTGAACTATGCTTATAAGTCTAAATATTTGGCAGAGTTTGTTTGGCGTTATCAAGGTTCCTATATTTTTGATCGTTCTAATAAATTCGGATTCTTTCCAGGTATTTCATTAGGATATGTAATATCTGAAGAAGATTTTTTCAAAAAGAAATTGCCCTTTATTAGTTTTGCCAAAGTACGGGCATCATGGGGACAGACAGGAAATGATTTGATTGATCCTTATCAGTATTTGGCTTCCTATACTTTCAATGATTTGATGTATTTGACTAATAATGGTACAACGATGAACCAAGCATTGAAAGAAGGAGTAGCTCCTAATCAAAATGTGACTTGGGAAACAGCTACACAAAAGAATATAGGTCTTGATTTACAATTTTTGAATGGAGATTTGGCATTTACTATTGACTATTTTCATAATAAACGCAGTGATATTTTATGGAAACGAAATGCTTCTGTTCCGGGCACTTCCGGATTGGTACTTCCTGATGAAAACTTAGGGAAAGTACAAAATCAAGGGGTAGATTTCAATATTGATTATCGTAGAAATTTCAAAGATTTTCGGTTGGGTATAAACTTGAATGGGGTTTATGCTAAAAATAAAATTCTTTTTTGGGATGAGGCACCTGGTACTCCAGAATGGCAGAAGTCCACAGGCAAACCTATCGATTCGGGACTTTATTATGAAGCTATCGGCATATTTAAAGATCAGGCAGCTGTAGATGCGTATCCTCATTGGGCCGGTGCACGTCCGGGGGATATTATTTTCAAAGATGTAAATGGGGACAATGTGATAGATGGCAATGATCGTGTTCGTAATGATAAGAGTCGTACTCCACGATTTACAGGTGGATTGAATGTAGATTTAGGATATAAGGATTTTGACCTTTCATTTTTACTACAAGGTGCTATGGGAGGAGTTTTTTATCAAACGACAGAGTCGGGGGATTTTGCCAATTTCTTAAAAAGTTTTTATGATAATCGTTGGACAGAGGAAAACCCAGATGCCGATTTTCCTCGTACTTATAATCGAAGTAATGAATATTTTATAAATCAGCAGAATACATTCTGGTTGCATAAAACTGATTATATACGTTTGAAGAATATAGAATTGGGATATACTGTACCATCTATATGGAGTAAGAAAATAGGTGTGGAACATTTACGTGTTTATATTAATGCTTATAACCTGCTGACAATTAGTCCTGATATGAAGGATTATGATCCCGAAAACACAAGCGGATCGGGATATAATTATCCGTTGAATAAAGTGATAAATTTTGGAGTAAACCTTACTTTTTAAATAAAATGAAAAATATGAAACGTTTATATGGATTATTTGTATTGCTATGTCTTATGCTAACAGCATGCAATGATGATTTTTTGGATGTGGATCCAGTAGACCGTTATTCAGATGCAGTTGTCTGGACGGATGAATCATTAATAACTTCTTTTGTTAATAATATTTACGAGGGACAGAAATGGGGATTTCATACCGTAATGCTTTCTTCTTTGTGCGATGAGTCAATGGAGGTTTGGGCATGGGAGAGCCAGCCAGTAGTGATGAGTGAATTGAGTCCTAGTTATCAAGGTATTCTTGCTCCTAATTTTTGGATTATAACCTTCCATAATATAACTTGGACCAATCTTTATAAAAATATCCGTGCCTGTAATATCTTTTTTGAAAATGCAGAGAAATATGCTTTAGAAGGAGATGTTGTCGATAAATTGAAAGGTGAAGTGCATTATTTACGTGCTTATTTTTATTATTGGTTGTTGAGCCAATGGGGTGGTGTCCCTTTGATTGAGAAATCTTTTACTCCTTCTGATGATTTACTCGTAGCTCGTAATACGTTTGAAGAAACGGTAGATTTTATTGTGAAAGATTTAGATGAAGCAGCTTCTATTTTGCCTTTGAACGGAGATAAAGCCCGTGCAACAAAAGGTGCTGCTATGGCTTTGAAAGCCCGTGTCCTGCTTTATGCGGCTAGTGACTTATTTGTTTCTCAGTCTTTATGGGCATCCGGTTATGAGCATCCTGAACTTATAGGGTATGTGGGAGGTGATCGTACGGAACGTTGGCAACGGGCCAAAAAGGCTGCTAAAGCTGTTATGGATTTAGGTATATATCATCTGTATGGTGAAAATGGAGGATGGAAAAATAGAGAGGAAGCTACTCAAAACTATGCTGATATTTTCTTATGTCATAATTCGGATGAAGATATTATGGTACAATATTATGATTATGTAAATCATAATAGCAGTGATTTTCAATTGCCTCGTGTTGGTTTGTTCAATAGTCCCAATGGTTTTCATGGTTGGGGCGGAAATACTCCTACTGGACAATTAGTTGATTCTTATGAAATGGCAGATGGCAGCAAATTTAGTTGGGATAATCCACAACAAGCAGCTTACCCTTATCAAAATCGAGATCCTCGCTTCTATGCTTCTATTATGTATAATGGTTCTTATTGGCGTCAACGTCCGGATGATACAGTAGGTAGTGATCCTGAAGGAATAGTACAAACTGCTTATTATCAGCAGTCAGATGGAAGTTATACACCAGGTTTAGACACTCGCCAAGGCCCTATTGAAGATTGGAATGGTTCTTATACAGGATATTATATGCGTAAGTTTTTAGATCCTTCAGTTAATCATCAGTATGATAAACAACCTTATCCTTGGCGTCAGATACGTTATGCTGAAGTTTTGTTGAATTATGCTGAAGCATGCATAGAATTAGGTGAAGATGCTGAAGCCCGTAAGTATATCAATATGATTCGTACAAGAGCGGGAATGCCTGACATACCAGATTCTGAAATGGGAGATGTCTTGAAAGAACATTATCGTAATGAACGTAAAATAGAATTAGCTTATGAACAACATCGTTATTTTGATATCCGCCGTTGGATGATTGCACCTGAAGTGATTAAGAATGTTCAAGGAATAGATATTCGCTATCCTTATGGAGTTACAGAGCCTAATTATTCCATTATTGATGTGCAGGAGAGGAAATGGAATGATAAGTCTTATTTACTCCCTATTTATTTGGATGAAATGCAGAAAAATGATTTATTGATACAAAATCCATTATATTAAAAAATCATAGATAAGCCCGTAGCTTAATGATGGCTACGGGCTTTATTAAAAAGAATGATTTTTTATTCCACTCCCAAATCCTTATAAGTTCTCGGAGCCGGAACGGGAGGTAATGGTTTGCGATCCTTTAACTCTTGTAGAATTACCTCAATGGCTTTATTCAACTGCTGGTCTTCACCTAACTGTTCTTTTACCGGGTCATTATCAATCAGAATATCGGGATCTACTCCATGGTTCTCCACTATCCATTGACCGGTCTTTGCATCATAATTGGTAAAGAACGGAACACGTACATCCGTACCATCCATATAAGGCAACGGGCCACTGATACCGATAATGCCACCCCATGTACGAGTACCGATAACTTTACCGATTTTATTTGCCTTAAAACTCCATGGGAACAAGTCACCGTCTGAAGCTGAGTATTTATTGATCAGCAATACCTTCGGGCCCACCAATGTGGCATCGGGAATAGTTTCTATTTTAGTTGATCCGCGACGCATGGTCAGGCGATAGGGATCACGAAGCAAACGTTCGATAATCATTGGAGATACATTACCACCTCCATTGGCACGGTCATCAATAATCAAGGCTTCTTTATCGAGTTGGGGATAGAAGTAGCGGGCGAATTCATTCAGACCGTCCGGTCCCATATCGGGAATATAGACGTAACCTACACGGCCATTAGTTGCTTCTTCCACTTTTTTGATATTATTCTGTACCCAGTTATAATGATACAATGGGTATTCATTGTCTAATGGTTTAATGACCACTTTACGTGCTCCTTTACTTGATGCGGTACAGTTTATGCTTAGTTCAGTCAAGACATTGGCTTTGCCTGCCAGCAGACTGTAAATGTTATCAACGGTAGCTGTTGAAATACCATCAATTGCTGTGATATAATCCCCTTCTTTTACTCCAATACCCGGTTCTGTAAGTGGTGAACGCAGTTTTTGACTGTAGACTGCCCCCGGTAGAATTTTGTTAATACGATAAAAACCACTTTTGTCACGGCTCAGTTCAGCTCCCAGTAATCCCATTGGAATACGTTCGGGACCTTTTATTTCACCCGGATTCACATAAGCGTGTCCGCAAGCCAGTTCGGCAATCATCTCACCGATGATATAGTTCAAATCCAGACGGGTTTTTGCATGAGGAACTAATACAGCATATTTTTCTTTAATCGCATTCCAGTCTGCTCCATGCATATTTTCCAGATAGAATCCGTCACGGAAAGCCCGCCATGTTTCATCGAATATCTGAGCCCATTCTTGACTGTAATCAATGGGAGCAACCATATCGCTCAAGTTAATATTCTCTTCCAATGAGGCTTTAGTGCATGGAAAATCACAGATATACAGATTATTTCCTTTAAAGAACAATGCTTTCTTATGATTGGCAGCTACATCCATATATGCTCCTTCGGCTACGGTTTCTTCTTTTTGTTCGGCTAAATCATATACTTTAGTACTTCTGCCACTGGCATACCACACTTTCTTTCCGTCTGAATAAAAATTATCGTAGTTACCTGCTTGTAAAGGTAGCTTAATCAGTCTTCCGGGCAAGCCTTCCGGATCTATTTTAACTGCATTATTTGTGGCTTCCGGTTTTTTATTGGCCGCATCGGTAGTCTGTTGTTCTATGCTGACCATTTCATCCGAAGGTAATAAAGGTGACGGTGTGTCATTGGCGAGCATGGCCATATAGACTCCTCCCATACGATTATAGGCATGATTCCATTCTGTCTGGCTGTAGATGGGATTAAAATCTCTTTCGGAACTGAATATGAGGTATTTTCCATCCGTGCTGAAGACAGGTGAAGAAGAACTGTACCATTTTTCGGTCACCGGATATTCCTTACCTGAAGTTAGATGGTATACATAAATGACACTCATGTTATTAGCTCCGGATTTAGTATAGGTAATCCACTGGCTGTCTGGTGAATAGTTTACTTCATAGAACTCTCCTTCCGGATTCTGCATGATAGTCCGTTTCGCTTTTGAGGCAATATCAACTTCTACGATACGGTTTTTACGGTCGGTATAAAGTACTTTCTTGCTGTCCGGGCTCCACATCAGTTGGCGGATATAAGTATCATTGTTTTGGGTCAGTTGGATGGGATCGCCCCCTTCGACAGATTGTAGCCAGATTTCAGTTTCACCGGTACGGTCACTGATATAGGCTATTTGTTTACCGTTCGGACTCCATTCTCCTTCCCGTTCATTGGCTCCCGGAGTGTGGGTGATATCACGGGTTACCCCTTTTTCGGCAGGGACATCAAATACCTCTCCGCGAGCAGTTACTGCCAGGCGGTGGCCATCCGGTGAAAGGCTGGCGGCAGTCAGGTTATCTGCTACCCGTTTCATTTCTTTACGGGCATAGATATTGTCTGAAGTCAGCGTAATGGAGATTTTTTCTGATTTGCGCGTTTTAGGATCTAGTTTATAGAGGTATCCTCCATGTTCATAGACAATAATTTGTCCGTTACTGTTGGGGAATTTTACATCATAATCCGTATAGTTGGTTACTTTTTCAGTTTGTTTAGTCCGGGTGTTATAAACAAAGATATTCATGGTGCGGTCCCGGTCGGAAATAAAGTAGATTTCCTCTCCTATCCACATAGGGATAATATCTTGTGCAATGTTATTGGTGATATTCTCTACTTTCTTAGTAGCCGGATCATAAATCCAAATGTCATCTGCCATGCCACCGCGATAATATTTCCAATTACGGAACTCTCTCATAACCCGGTTGTAAGCCAGCTTTTTCCCATCGGGGGAATAGCTGCAAAAACCTCCTTCGGGTAATGGAATTACTTCGGACATTCCTCCGTTTTTCGATATGCTCCATAGTTTGCCATCAAAACCGTCACTGATACGATTGCGGTAGACTATGTTTTTTCCATCTGGCGTCCAAGTCATTACTATGTTATTAGGACCCATTCGATCTCCTAAGTCATCCCGGCTGTTTGTTGCTGTGTAGGTAAGTCGTTGGGGTTCGCCTCCGTCAGTTGGAATCAGATATACTTCAGTGTTACCGTCATATTGACCGGTGAAAGCAATTGATTTTCCATCCGGAGAAAAACGTGCGAACATTTCATAACCGATATGGGAAGTCAGCTTTTGCGCTTCTCCTCCATTCAAAGGTGCTTTGTACAGATCTCCGGCGTAAGAAAAGACAATGTCGGAGCCATTGGTAGCGGGGAAACGGAGTAATCTAGCCTCATCGGCATGTCCGGTGAA
>OGRU01000685.1_pt1 | contig 30425 bp, 17 predicted proteins | sample 1553541 | NCBI WGS metagenome assembly OGRU01 (sample SAMEA2580068, study PRJEB22360) | human gut metagenome | biome: human gut; feature: human-associated habitat; material: faeces | place: Denmark | collected 2008/2010
GCATAGGGTGGTTTCATTCGTGTAATTATGTGCAATAATTTATTGGATTGCTATAAATGGTTTAAATAAGAAGTTGTTAAAAATAAGTGGATTTAGAAATTGTGAATTTATATGAAATTGGAATGAATTAATTGATTTATCAGGGGTTGATATTGGTAATAAAGGTGATGGTTCAAGAAGTGAGATTGCTCTGATGTTTGGAGACGACGTTTCAACTTGTGCAAAAGCTACTGTTATTGGTGGAATTAAGGTTGAAAATAATGTGGTCAGTGGTGTCGAAAGCGTTGGCACTGGGGCCACTCCGAATAATTGTATTGTCTATAGAGATATAGCGGCGTTTAAAAAAAGATGATAGTGGAGATATAAATGAAAAAGATACTGTGTGTAGCAAATTTTTTGTTTGGAAGTGCAAGTGGAGCACAAAGCCTAGCTAGAACGCATGTAGAAGCGTTATATCAGGCATTTGGCAGAGAGAATATGGTGGTTTTTGCACTGGTTGGAACAGAGAATGTTGCAGATCAAAAAGATATTCAAATAAAAAAGGTAACAGACAAAATATCCTTGAGGATTGCAAATCTACTAGCGGGGAATACTGGAAAAATTAACTCAAAAATTATTTCTGAAATTGTAGATACAATCAATAAAGAACATATTGAGTTAGTTTTTTTTGATGATTCAATTTATGGAAACGCAATTAAGATTATAAAGAAATGCTGTCCTAATGTGAAAATTGCAGCATTTTATCATGATATAAAAAGATATCTTGCAGTTGAGTGGGCAAAACAGAATCCGAAATCTATACCGATTCAAATATCATTAGTTACAAATGAAAGAAAAACTGCTCAGTATGCAGATGTCAATATTGTGTTGAATGAGCGAGAAGAAAAACTCTTTCAAAAATATTACCATAATTTACCAGAGATGTTGCTACCTATTATCTTGCCAACACCAAAACTAAGTAATAGAGTTGTTTCAGATAAATGCAATATCTTGTTTGTGGGAGGTTATTATTATCCTAATGTAAATGGGTTTAAATGGTTTGTAGAAAACGTTGCTCCACTTATTAAGATAAATTATGAAGTTACATTAGTTGGCAACAGGATGGACTTATTGAAGGATGAATTTAGTGATAATAGTAATGTGAAGGTGCTGGGGCGAGTAGAAGATTTGTCTCTTTACTATGAAAATGCTAGTGTTGTTGTTGGACCTATTTTTGAGGGGGCTGGAATGAAAGTGAAAACAGCAGAGGCTCTCTCCTATGGAAAGATATTTATAGGAACAGACGAAAGTTTGATTGGTTATAAAGAGTTAGCAGGGGAGTTATTGGGAAAAAGTATTATTGTTTGTAATAATGAAGAAGAATTTGCAAGTGCAATAAATAATATGGATTTTGGAAATGGTTTTTGTACCGAAAACTATGAATTCTTTTTAAAAAATTACTCTATTGAGGCAGCTACATGCAAATTGAAAACGCTTTTAAATTAGAAGTTTAACAGGAGGACAAAGATATGAACGAATCACATAAAGTTAGTGTTGTCATACCGATATATAATGTTCAAGATTACTTAAATGATTGTATAAAAAGTATAGTGAATCAGACGTATCAGAACTTAGAGATTATATTGGTTGATGATGGTTCCCCTGACTCCTGTCCAATGATATGTGATGAATGGAAGAATAAAGATAGTAGAATAATTGTTATCCATAAGAAAAATGGTGGTTTATCTGATGCACGCAATGCCGGATTAAACAAAGCATCTGGAGAATATGTGTTTTATGTGGACAGTGATGATTATTTGGAGGATGATACGATAGAGTGGATGGTATCATGCGCTATCAGGTATAATGCAGAGATTGTTGCTTGTACATGCAAAAAAACTAACAACAAAAATATTCCAGCATTGCTTACGAACTGCTTAGTAGAAGGAACGGGTATTGAAATGTTGGAATTTGCGTTTGAAAATGAAATATGGTTTGCATGGGGCAAGTTAATTAAAATTAATATTGCAAAAAGCTGCCCATTTGCCCAAGGAATGATTTATGAAGATGTTGAGAACACACCGAAATCTTTTTTGATGGCGAATAAGGTGGTTTTTTCTTTAGATGGAAGATATAATTACAGAATTCGCACAGATAGTATTATGGGAGAAAATAAGAATATTCCGAAAAAAGATATTGCTAAAGTAATAGATATGGATTGTGAGTTTATTTCGGCTGCGAATATTTCAGAAATAGATAAAGACAAAATGTATAAACATCTATTTAAACAACTTGCATATAATTATAATTTAGCTGTCAAATCAAATTCAGAAATTGCAGATGAAGTTTGCAAACGGATAGAAGAAGTATTCTATAAAAATAAAACATTGTGGAAAAATTCCAAATGCATCTCAATTCAGCGAAAATTGGGATATTGGTTGATAAGCGGGCATGCAGTGCTTTATAAGAAGGGGTATAGGTTATATAGTGTGAGGAAAAAAAATAATGAATAAAAAACATAGAATAAAAATAACTATAAGCACACTTGCATTAATTGCCTTGTGGATTGTAATTGTTCCGATATATTCGTTTGGATATCAAATGGTATTGCGGATGCGTTTCTTTTGTTCAATTTTATGTATGATTTATATTATAAGTCATTTCAAGTTGAAGCTTTTAAAAAAAACATGGTTTATTTGGATTTATGCGGGTATTACATTAATTTCTTCAGTTCATAATTATGGAATATTGAGTATTTCTGCGATAATGAACGACTTTTTGCATCTATTTAGTGTACTTTCCATTTTTCTTATTCCACTAATCGTGACAGAAACTAGTGGGATAAAGAAAGTAGCAAAAGTCTTTTTAAAGTGTTCCTATATATATTTTATTCCAACAATAATAACTGTAATTTTAGCTGGAAGAGTAGATGCGGGTTGGTATGAACCTTATTTTGTGGGAAATAAATTTTTACTGACTTATTATTTACTGTTAATGTTTTGTTCTTGGGGAATTCTTCATATAGAAGAAATACGGAATAATGTAAAAACAAAAATTAAAGTAATCGCCCTTTGTGTTGTGGGTATAGCATTTAGTGCATATTTATATTGTACAACGGGTGCGGTCTGCTATTTGACTGTTCTCATTTTAATGTTTGTAAATCCAATTCGTAAGATATTAGAAAAACCACTGAGTATTGTAATAGCAATTGTTTTATCAGGCGTTTTACCACTAAGTATGGCAGCAATACTTAGTATTCCACGAGTTAATGCGCTGCTGCTTGCAATTAATGAAACTGCAACAATGAATGCGCGTGTTAGAATTTATGAAATTCTGATGGATATTATAACAAAAAAATATTGGATTGGGTATGGGTATAACACATTAATAGTAAAAGAACGTTTGTATAGTAATGCGCAAAATGGACTGCTACATATTATAGTGCAATTTGGCATACTTGGCGCAGTGGCATTGGTATTTTTATGCTTTATGGCTACACGAAATCGTTATAAAAGAAATAAGGATGTAGTTGAATGGTGTGAATTTTGGCTTTTCTCTCTTATTGTGGCAGGTATCATAGAAATTACATTTGGTGTTTTTTTCTATGTATTTCTGGCATTTATAAATTGTGCGACTAATGCCAGAGAAAAGAGGTGAGATGAAGATGCTGTTCGATGAAAGAATTTCGATAATTATGCCGGCTTACAATGCCGAAAAAACAATTACAAGAGCAATTGACTCTATTCAAAGACAAACGTATAAAAACTGGCAGCTTATTATTGTAAATGATGGTTCAAAAGATGCTACACAAGAAATTATACAGAAGAAGTGTAAAGAAGATAGTAGAATAAAAGGTTACTTAATTGAAAATTCAGGTCCGGCACAGGCGAGAAATTATGCTTTGGAATATGCAGAAGGGACATGGATTGCTTTTTGTGATGCGGATGATTGGTTTACGGAAGAAGCTCTGGAAACAATGATAATGTCTATGAATGGCGATTTATGCCAGTTATGTGCATGCTACTATACATCGAACTGCTATAATAATGATGTAGTTTATTGGGATAAACAAAAAGCAATATTTCAGTTCTTAACAAATCCAGAGATTGGAGGATATCTGTGGAACAAACTATTTTTGCGCGAGTTAATTGAAGAAGACAAAATTAGATTTGAAAAAAATATTTTTATTTGCGAAGATCTTTTATTTGTAATCCAATATGCGAATAAAATTCATAATTGTGTTGTAGTTCCTAAAAAGCTGTATAATTATGATACTCAGCCGAATGGATTGACGAGTTCTGCTTTTTCTATGAAAAAAGTGACACAGCTTGATGCCCTTGAAAAAATTGTTTGTATATTACTGAATAATAATGATCGAGAAAACTTGGCGGTTGCTAAAAGAATATTGGTAAAAAAGGCAATTTTCATACGCCGCGATGTAACCAAAGCTATACAAAAAGGTGTACTAGGAAAGGGAACGGCGGAAGAAAGGTATATAAAGGGTAAAACAAGAAAGATATGTCGGCAATATGTAAAAGAATATATATTGAAAACTGATTTTCCTATCAAATTTAAAGGAATGATGATGTTATATTGCCTTGTATAAAAATGAGAAAGGAAAGAGAGTGTGGTTGTGTGAAAAAAATAGGAATATTGACGTTTCATAAATCTGTTAATTATGGATCAGTGTTGCAAGCTTTTGCACTAAGTGATTTGTTGAGTAAAAGGGGGTATGATGTTGAAATTATAGACTACGAACCAGCATCATATAGTACGCAATACCGGATTTTTGAAGAAAATACGACTATTCATAATATTGCTGCAAACATTCGGCGGCTGTCGGTGTTTGATATCTTATGGAAACAGAAGAAGGGATTTGAGCAGTTTCGGGAAAAATATCTTCCAATGAGCTCTTATAAATTTACAAAATCCTCATCTGCACAAGAATTTTCAAAATACTATGATGTTGTAATATGTGGTAGTGATCAGATTTGGAATGTAACAGCCAAAGACTGTGATCCAATTTTCTTTTTGCCGGGAAAACAATCCTATAAGAAAATTGCATATGCAGCAAGTGTGAATACTGCAACGTATAACGAGGATATATGTGATGATCAACTTCGTAAAAACATACTGGATTTTGATTACATATCGATTCGGGAGCACAGCGGAGCAGAAAAAGTTTCACAATTCATGAATACAGATAAACAAGTTAAAGTGCAGCCAGATCCGAGTTTGCTCCAAACGAAAGAAGTATTTGCTGCGATTGCCTCTAAGCGTATTGTAGAAAAGCCGTATATTTTTATGTACTGCGCAAATTATCAGGAGTCTACAATTAGAGCAGCGAAAAAGGTGTCAAAGTTGTTAAATAAGCCAGTTTATACAGTGCTTGTGTGTAGATCAGCGACACAGATTGCAAAATTAAAGAAGTCGGGTATTAGAATTATCCGAGATAAAAATCGTCCGGAAGATTTTCTGAGTTTTATTATGAATTCAGATCTTGTTCTTTCAGATTCTTTCCATGGTACGGCTTTCTCCATAATTTTTGAAAAAAAATTCTTTTCTGTTAATGATTATATTAATGGAAAATATGTAGACGATGAACGTATTCGTAATATATTAGGTGAAGTTGGAATCCCTGAAAGATATATTAAAGAGGATGACATACAAAATCTTGATTTTCAGAAAGAAATTGATTATACGGTTGTAACTGATAAAAGACTGGAACTTGCAAAAAATGCGATAAAGGACATAACAAAAGCGATTGAAGATTAATTGTTTGGGAGACTAGAGAATGGAAATGAACCGAAGCAGAAATGCTACACGCAACATAATATTTGGGGTTATCTTAAAAATATATCAGCTTGTGCTGCCGTTTGCTATGCGCACAATTATTATGTATGAATTAGGGGTAAAATATCTTGGACTCAATAGTCTATTTACCTCAATTCTTCAGGTGTTAAACTTGGCAGAGTTAGGTGTAGGAAGCGCAATGGTGTTTTCTATGTATAAACCTATTGCACGGGAAGACTCAAAAACGATTTGCGCGTTAATGAAACTGTATAAAATTTATTATCGTGCGATCGGATTAGTTGTGTTTGCTGCAGGAATGATGCTGATTCCGTTTATCCCGAAATTGATTGCTGGTGATGTTCCGGATGGCATTAATATTTATGTGCTATATTTGTTGAATCTAATGGCAACAGTATTCACCTATTGGCTGTTTGCATACAAGAATAGTATTCTGCAGGCTCATCAGCGTCAGGATGTTGTCAGCAAAGTGACGATCGTCACAGATACATGCAAGTATATTTTGCAAATTGGAACGCTTTTTGCATTTCATAATTATTATTACTATGTGTGCGTACTGTTGCTGTCTCAGATATTCAATAATATCTTGACAGCAATCGTGTCAAATAAATTGTATCCACAATATCAAGCAGAAGGGAAACTTCCGAAAGAAAACATAAAAGAAATCAATCAGAAAATCAAAGATTTGTTTACTTCAAAATTGGGTTTCACAATTGTAAGTTCGGCGGATACAGTGGTTATTTCGGCATTCTTGGGATTGGAAGCACTTGCAATATACCAGAATTACTATTATATCATCAATGCGGTCATGGGCTTTGTTGCAATTATTTATTCCTCTATTACCGCTGGTGTTGGAAATAGTATGATTGTGCATGATATCGAAAAGAATTATCGTGATTATCGAATTTTCACATTTTTAGCGTGTTGGATTACCGCATTTTGTGTCAGCTGTTTCTCTGGCTTGTTTCAACCTTTTATGAAACTTTGGATGGGAAAAGATTTGTTGCTGCCATATCCGTTAGTAATTCTCTTGTGTGCCTACTTTTGGGTATATGAATATATTATGATGGCCAGTGTTTATAAGGATGCAGGAGGTATTTGGCATGAAGATAGATTTAGGCCGCTGCTCTCTGGAATAGCAAATTTGAGCCTGAATTTATTGACGGTAAAATTTCTTGGACTTTATGGAATTGTTCTTTCAACAATTGTTAGCATGGTTATTATTAGTGCTCCGTGGATCACATCGAATATATTTAAACTGATCTTCAAAAGAAGTGCTAAAGAGTATGTTGTAAGACTTGGCTACTATTGGCTGACGGCAGTAATAGCAGTACTGATTACAAATTTGGTAATTGGACTTATTCCAGGAGAAGGATGGATAGGGTTTATTGTAAAAACAGCGGTGTGCGTGTTAATATCAAATGCTGTGATTATTTTAATGTTGTTTAGAGTACCGGAATTCTCGGATGCAGTTTCTTTAATTGCAAGAATGTTTCATGTTGAGAAATTTGTTCAAAAGATTCAGAAAAAATAAGGATACAGAAAAATGATAGAATTATTTGCGGAAAAGAAAGATTGTTGTGGTTGTGGGGCGTGTATGAATATATGTCCTAAGACAGCAATTCACATGGAAAAAGATGAATATGGATTTGTATATCCTAGAATTGATACAGAAAAATGTGTCGAGTGTGGTGCCTGTAAAAAGGTGTGTGCATTTCAAAATGAAGCAGCCAGAAGACAGCCACAGAGAGTATATGCGATTGCAAGCAAGAATAATGACCTTATAAAAAAATCCGCATCGGGTGGTCTGTTTGCAACGATGGCTATGTATGTGTTGGAACAAGGCGGTTGCGTATATGGAGCTGTTATGCAGCATGAAGAACATGGTCTGTATACTCGGCATGTCTGTTGCAAAACGAAAGAGGAACTCTACCGTTTACAAGGTTCAAAGTATGTACAAAGTTCTTTGGGAAATATTTTTAAAGATGTCAAGACGAAATTAGAGAATGATATTTTGGTTCTGTTTTCAGGGACTCCTTGTCAGGTAGATGCTTTAAAATCATATCTGAGAAAAGATTACTTGAATTTGTTAACGGTGGATATTATTTGCCATGGTGTTCCAAATGAGCAGTTTTTTAATGATTACATTCATTATACAGAGAAGAAAATTGGCGGAGAAATTAAAGAATTTAAATTCCGAGATAAATCTGCAGGCTGGGGATTAAATGCAAGAGCAAAGTATACAAATGATAAGGGGGAAGAGGCGAATTATAGTGTTTCATACCTGGAGTCGTCTTACTATGATTTATTTTTAAGTGCAAAAATATATAGGGAAAATTGTTACAAGTGCCCTTATGCTACAGGTAATCGGTGCGGAGATATTACGATTGGTGATTATTGGGGTATTGAAGATGAACATCCAGAGACATTAGTGCACAATGGAGGTAGGTTGAGTGAAAAGAGTGGTATTTCAGTTAGTCTGCTAAATAGCGATAAGGGAATTACTTTTTTTAATGAGATAAAAGAGCAGTTTAACTACTATGAGTCCACTTTTGAAAAAGTAGCAAAGCGAAATACACAGCTAGTGCATCCGGTAAAGCTCACAAAGGCAAGAAGGAATGTATTAGAGATGTATAGAAAATGGGGATATGGTGCAATTGAGTTTTACTTTTGGTGCCGTATTCCGAAACAGAAAGCTAAAAATATTGTTAGAAGGGTTTTGCCAAAAGAAACCAGACAGAAAATTAAACAAATGTTACATAGGTGAAGTGCTGGAGGAAGTAGATGTTAGAGAAAGGTGATTTGGTATCCGTTGTAATACCAGCATATAATACAGAAAAATATATAAAATCGATGATTGAATCGTTAAAGGAACAGACATATCAAAATTTGCAAATCATTTTTGTCGATGATGGTTCATGTGACGGTACGGCAAAGATAATTAAAAGTTATCAGTGTGAAGATCATCGCGTAGAGTACTATTATCAAAAGAACCAGGGTGTTTCTATAGCTAGAAACAATGGACTTAAAAAGGTTAAAGGGAAAAAAATATTTTTCTTAGACTCGGATGATACATTTGAAAACGATTTGATCGAGAGCTGTGTGAATTTTGCAATTGCGCAGAATGTTGACGCTGTACTGTATGGATATGCAGATAAAGTATCAGGAAAAAAGGAAAATGAACATGTGTTTGAACTGCATGGGAATTTTCGGGGTGATCAGATTGCAAAAGATGTGATTCCTTCTTTTTTGGGACATTCATACGAAGATGTAAATGAGTGGCTAAAAGGAAAAAAGGGGTTGCGTTCTGGAAAAGAACATACGGCGCTTTGGCGGATCATGTTGGATGCTGAAACGATAAAAAAGAATGAACTTCAATTTGATAGTTCACTTTCATTGGGAGAAGATACTAAGTTTATCAATACATATTTGTTGTATGCTCTGTCAATTGGAGTATTGGAGCGAACTCTTTATTATTTAACGATTCGCGAAGGCAGTGCTAATGTAACTAGCAATAGTGACCCAATTCTTATGACTCGTAATAAAATCAAATTAATTGATGCTCGTAAACAAATTGATTCAATGGCAATAAAGGAAGGAATCAATACGAATGAATTCTGGCAGGGAACCTTGATTTTTTCAGCGGTTCAGCTTGCACTACGGCTCTCACATAATTCAAAAGCGTCTTCAAAAAAAAATTATGATGTTTATATTGAGTATCTTAGTGATTTGGACGTCCAGAGAGCGGTGAAAAATTATTCACCTGTTGTAGCAGTAAAAGCAATCCCATTTTATATGTTGAAATGGAATATGGGAAAATTATTGTTTGGATTGTGTAAAGTATTGCCGGAAAGTATGATAAATCGATTTTAGTTAAAATGGAAAGGGATAAGCCATAATTTAATGGCGGTAAAAATATGAGAACAGCGACTATAACATTTCATGCGCCTAATAATAACGGCTCGTTTCTTCAAGCCTATGCGTTACAAAAATATTTGATAACTCATTTTGATAATGTTGAAAATGATATTATTGATTTTCAACCAGAAGCACAACAACAGCAATATGCAGTCTTTAGAAAAATTCATTCTAAAAAGGATATATTAAGAAATCTAATATCAGTTCGGCATTATAAAGCGTTATCTAAGAGATTTGCGTCATTTTCAGAAATGCGTGAAAAACATTTAAAAATGACAAAGCGTTGCACTACAACAGAGGAAGCACTAAAAATTGCCGATAACTATGATTTAGTTATAGCTGGAAGTGATCAGATTTGGAATACAACTGCAAGAGATTTTTCAGAGGCTTTTCTTCTTCCTGGTATAGCTAAAAAATCTACATATGCAGTAAGTTGTGGATCACATTTAAATGAAGTTGACGGCGATAAGATTTGTAGTGCAATGTTGTCATTTGAGAATATTTCAGTAAGAGAAAATGATACGAAGAAGTTTCTTGAAAAGCGAACAAAAAGAAGTATTGAGACGGTTTTAGATCCTACATTTTTGCTTAAGAAAGAAGAGTATTCGGGACTATATGAGAAAGAGCGCATCTTAAAAGAAAAATATGTATTCCTTTATACAATCAACTATGACGAAGATGCTTTAAGACAAACAGTAAGCATAGCTGAGAGGTTAGGGGGATGCAAAATTGTAGTTCCCTTTACAGGATATAGTGCTATAAAGGCTGAAAAATACGGGATAAAAGTCATGTGGGATGTGGCACCAGACGCTTTTTTAAATCTGATTGAAAATGCAGAATGTGTATGTTCAAATTCTTTTCATGGAATTGCATTTTCTATCATTTTTAAAAAAGAATTTTATCGAGTAGGAACATTGGATAAAACTGGTAAGATAAAAAAAGATGATAGAATTGACAATATTTTAAATTGTTGTGGGCTGAGTGATAGGAATTATGGAGAAACTAACGTTGGAAAAAAAATTGATTATGTACAGGTTAAATATATATTAAATGAATTGAGAAACCATTCTGATCAATATATACATAATATGCTGGCTGATTAAATTGAAAGAAAATGAAATTATCTATCATAGTAGCTGGAATCAGCAGTTGATTTGAAACTGGAATAAAACATTTGAAGCTGATCGATGATGTGAACTATATTATCATGGATTACTCAAGTGTAAATCTGTAGGTAATTATTCGTACGTTGATTTTTTTAAATAAGGTAAACTGTAGATAGTCTGTTTTCCACGATATCCGTCTGGAAAATAAGAAAATGAAAGAGGTCGTTATGAGAAAAGAATATGATGACGAGGACGAAATGACATCAAGACGCCGTTCGTCCGGAAAGAAAAAGAAGAAGTTTGGCTGGGTCAATGTCCTTACGATTCTTCTTGTAGTTGTGCTGATCGTGCTCGTTGGCGTATATGCGGTAATCAATCACTACTACAATAAGAGTAATTATGTGAGCGATGACAAAATTACAATCAATAAGTCCACGGAAGTAGAAACCGAGAGCACGGGACTGACCGAGGAGGAGACCGATGCACTGCAGTCCGAGATTACCAACGAGACACAGGACATTGAGATTCCAAACAGCAGCGATGTTTACAACATTCTTCTGATTGGTGTTGACCGCCGTGACAAATCCTGGTACGGAAACTCCGATTCCATGATTCTGATGTCCATCAATAAAGATACAAAAGAGATTCACATGACATCCTTCATGCGTGACCTGTATGCGAATATTCCGGATGTCGGCGTGAAAAAACTGAATGCAGCCTGTGCGTACGGCGGCGGTCCGCTGGTTGTCCGCACGATCGAGGATAACTACAAACTTCCGATCGATAATTATGCAAGCGTTGACTTTGACGCTATGATCGATATCATTGACGATATCGGTGGCATCGAGCTTTCTCCAAGTGCAGAGGAAGTTCGTGTGGCAAATCATTATGTCAATGAGATGTGCAAGCTCCGCAATGTGGATGCGTCCGCGCATCAGTATACGACAAGCGGAGATCAGCACGTAGACGGTTATCAGGCTGTTGCGTATGCGCGGATCCGTTACGTCGGAAATTCTGATTATCAGAGAACCGAGCGTCAGAGAGAGGTCTTAAGCAAGATGATGCAGAAGATGAAATCTGCAAGTGTCACAGAGCTGACTTCTCTGGCTGATACGATTCTTCCGAGTGTTACCCACAACATCGATCAGTCCACACTGATGACGCTGATCGGTGAATTGCCGACGATCCTGTCCTATCATATCGTACAGAGCCGTGTACCGTACGATGATCTGTATTCCAGCAAAGGTGAGATGCTTGTTCCAGATTTCTCTGCAACCATCGCCAGACTGCAGACAGAGATCTACGGCTCGACCACAGTAAACGAGTAAAAAGAAGAGAAAAAAAGAATGTATGATTATCTTATTGTAGGTGCAGGACTTTATGGTGCGGTTTTCGCGCATGAAACGAAAAAAAAGGGCAAATCGGTTCTTGTAATTGATAAACGGCCGAACATTGCGGGAAATGTGTATACAGAAAAGATTGAGGGAATCAATGTACATAAATATGGTGCACATATTTTTCATACGAACAATAAAAAAGTATGGAATTATATTACACGGTTTGCAGAGTTCAATCGTTTTACAAACAGCCCGGTAGCGAATTATCATGGAGAATTGTACAGTCTTCCTTTTAATATGTACACTTTTAATAAAATGTGGGGAGTAGTAGAGCCAGAGGAAGCTGCTGAAAAAATTGAAGAACAGCGTAAAGAAGCAGGTATTACAGAGCCTAAAAATCTTGAGGAACAGGCAATCAGTCTTGTTGGTACGGATATTTATGAAAAACTGATCAAAGGATATACGGAAAAACAGTGGGGACGTCCGTGTACGGAACTTCCGTCCTTTATTATTAAAAGACTTCCTGTTCGCCTTACTTTTGATAATAACTATTTTAATGCGCTTTATCAGGGAATTCCGGTTGGCGGTTATACGAAGATGGTTGCCAACTTACTAGATGGGATTGAGGTGCGTCTGAATGAAGATTACCTTGCGAAGAAGGCAGAGTATGATGCAATGGCGAAAAAAGTAATTTATACAGGTGCTATTGATGCGTATTTTGACTATAAAATTGGAACGCTGGAATATCGTTCGGTTCGTTTTGAAAATGAAACTCTCGATAAACCGAATTTCCAGGGAAATGCAGCAGTAAACTACACAGATGTAGAGACGCCTTGGACAAGAATTATCGAGCATAAGTGGTTCGAGTTTGGAAAAGATGAGGATGGAAATGATCTTCCGAAGACGGTCATCAGCCGTGAGTACAGTTCCGAGTGGAAACCGGGAGATGAGCCATATTATCCGGTAAACGATGAAAAAAATGGGAAACTTTATGCAGAGTATAAGGCACTGGCGGAAAAAGAAACAAAAGTTATCTTTGGCGGCCGGCTTGGCGAGTATAAGTACTACGATATGGATGCAGTAATTGCATCAGCATTAGATATGTGTGAAAAAGAATTACGCTAAATATAAAGGGGGAATTTAAAAATGCAAACTACACTATTGATCATGGCAGCTGGTATAGGATCTCGATTTGGAGGCGGAATCAAGCAGCTGGAACCAGTAGACGACCAGAAACATATTATTATGGACTATTCCATTCATGATGCGATTGAGGCTGGATTTAACAAAGTGGTATTTATTATCCGCCGTGATATTGAAAAAGAGTTTAAAGAAGTTATCGGGGAACGAATTGAGAAAATCTGCAACGAGCATTCAGTAGAGGTAGATTATGCTTTCCAGGATATCAATGACATTCCAGGAGAATTACCGGAAGGAAGAACAAAGCCGTGGGGAACAGGGCAGGCTGTGCTTGCGGCAAAAAGTGTATTGGCTCAGCCATTTATTGTAATTAATGCAGATGATTACTATGGAAAAGAAGGGTTTAAGGCCGTTCATGAGTATTTGGTAAGCGGAGGAGAATCCTGTATGGCAGGTTTTGTACTGAAAAATACATTGTCTGATAATGGTGGAGTGACACGTGGCATTTGCAAGATGGACCATGAAAGTAATCTGAGAGAGGTGGTGGAAACCAAGAATATTATTAAGACAGAAAATGGTGCTGAGACAGATGGCATGATGTTAGATATAAATTCGCTTGTATCGATGAATATGTGGGGATTGACACCAGCATTTCTGGAAGTTTTAGAAGAAGGTTTCAAAGAATTTTTTGAAAAAGAAGTTCCGAAAAATCCATTAAAAGCAGAGTATCTGATCCCGACATTCATTGGTGAGCTGCTGGAGCAGAACAAAATGTCTGTAAAAGTATTAAAGACAGATGATACCTGGTATGGTATGACTTACAAGGAAGACGTTGCAGCAGTAAAGGAAAGTTTTAAGAACATGTTGGAAAATGGTCTGTATCAGAAAGACTTATTTTCGGATCTGTAAGTTGTATGACGAAAGCCTAGGGATAGGTACAAAGCGAATGTAACGGAAGAAACGGGGGGATAAGATGAAGAACAGGAACAAAAAGGTCACAGCAATGTTAATGGCTGTTGTGCTAAGCAATTGCGGAATTACTGGCGGACTTTCAACCGTAGTATTTGCGGAAAACATAGATAATGGAGCTGAAGCTGCTGAACAAAATGCAGAAGAAACAAGTGAAGATATGTATGAAAATGGAAGTGGCCGTAACATTACATCGGACGAAGAAACGGACAGTAGATTTTCATATAAAAGTGAAGAAAATATGCCGAGTTTGCTGACTTCCAGCATGAGCATTAGCCAAAGAGGTATTGATCTGATAAAAAGTTTTGAAGGTTTTCGTGGAAAGGCTTATAAGGCATTGAGCACAGAAAAGTATTATACAATCGGGTATGGGCATTATGGTGCAGATGTTTATGAGGGAATGACGATTACGGAAGAAGAAGCTGAAAGATTATTAAGATCAGACCTTGTGAAATATGCAGGATATGTAAACACATTTTTGAATACATATAATATTACGGTTAATCAGAATCAATTTGATGCATTGACCAGTTTTACATATAATGTGGGAAATGTGTGGAAGAATCAGGATTTTTCATTAAAGAGATATTTAATCAATGGTATCAATAACTACAGCGCTGATCAGGTTACAACGGCTTTTCGAAACTGGAATAAATCAGGTGGTAAAGTGATTCCTGGACTGACCAGGCGAAGAGAAGCAGAAGCAAAACTCTTTCTGGAAGGAGTAGGACAGGTAACCTGTAACTGTTCAGATTCTTATGCGGGTGATTATATTTGTACGGCATCCAGCAGTTTGACGATTCGATCAGGACATGGAACGGGATATAGTAAAGTTGGAAGCATTCCGCATGGCGCAACGGTTTATGTTTCAAAAGGAAATGGATCGTGGGCACATGTTTCTTATAACGGAATGAATGGATATGCATCCATGGATTATCTGCAGAAACAGAACCAGGTAAAAGCTCCAAGTGGTTACAACATCAGCCTTTCTGCAACAAGCGTGTATAATTCAGAAAAGCCAGTACTGACTATCAGTGCTTTATCAGGAGAAACTATCACGAATTATAAGGTTTATGTCAAACTCAGTGATGGAAGAGTAATAGAAAAAGACTGGGGCGGAACCAACAGTCAGGCTGTTTTGACTCAGAATTTAGTTGGAGTAACAGAGTTTTGGGCAAAAGTAAGTAATGAAAGTGGTTCTTATGAAGGAAGAGCAGGGGATGGAAGCTTAAAATTACAGGTACAGAAGGCAGATTTTGGCAGTACACAGAACCTAGGAAATGATTTTTATGCGGTCATCAGAAATGAAGGCGGAACGGTTGTGGATTATGCAGTAAGCAAAAATTCCAATGTGGAAGGCTGGAGTTCAAATGGAGGAAAAAATCAGATCTGGAGATTTCTCCGTCAGGCAGATGGAAGCTATAAGATTGTATCAAAATATGATGAAGGAAAGGCTTTGGATGTAAACGATGCATCAAATTATAGTGGATCGAATGTGCAGGCATATCGTGATAATAATTCGGATGCCCAGCGATGGTTTATTTATTCAGCAGGAAATGGCTATTACTATCTGAGACCAAAATGCTCGGATTCAGCAGTGCTGGATTTGTACAATCGAGAAACATCCAATGGAACCAATATTCAGATCTGGACGACAAATCAGACAGGAGCACAGAAATGGAAACTCGAGAAAGTTCGGACAGAATTTACGATTCAGTATAATGCCAACGGAGGAAGCGGTACACCGGAAAGCCAGAAAAAACAGGCGGAAAAGGCGTTGACATTGTCAAAAAGCATCCCAACCAGAACAGGATATGAATTCCGTGGATGGAGTACATCGTCAGGAAGCCAGAACGTTGCATATCTTCCTGGTGGAAATTATACGACGGATGCAGATAAAACGCTGTATGCGGTATGGAATCCGGCGAACACAATGACATCTTCTCAGAAGGTAAATGTGGATCTTGCCGGAGCCGGAAGAATGTATAAGATTACACCACAGACAACAGGAACCTATTGTATTGAAAGTACAGGATCGCTTGATACAAAAGCAGTACTTTATAACTCGGCGGGAACAGTGCTTGCAACGAATGATGATGGAGGAAATGGAAGCAACTTCCGGCTGGAGTGCCAGCTAAATAAGGGTGAAACTTATTACATAGAAGCAAAGTTGTACAGTAGCCAGTCAACCGGAACGTTTGAAATGAAGATGAACCGGAAAGTCAGTGTGACTGATATGAGTGGCGTAGTCATTGGCGGCCATGCGAAAGATGCATTGCGTGTGAACTGGAACAAGAATAAGAGTGCATCTGGATACATTCTGGAGCAGTACAGCAACGGAACCTGGAACCGAATTGCACGAATTGAAGGAAATGCAACGACAACATACCGTGTAGAAAAACTGAAATCCGATACAACGTATCAGTTCCGAATTAAGGGATTTACTTTCGACGGAAGTACCGCAGTTTATGGAAATTATCAGACGGTATCCGGAAAGACAGATGCAGTAAGCCTGAACCTGGACAGCCTGAACGGAGTTAAAATCAGCGGCCGTGCGGACAATGCGTTTCGTGTCAACTGGAATAAGAACGCGGATGCATCAGGTTACATCATCGAGCAGTACAGCAATGGAAGTTGGAACAGAATTGCACGAATTGGAAACGGAAGTACAACAACGTACCGTATTGAAAATCTGAAAGCAGGAACGAATTATCAGTTCCGAATCAAAGCGTTTGGATTCAAAGGAGCGGAAGCAGTGTACGGAAAATATGTTTCCATCAGTGGAAAAACCAATCCGGCATCTGTAAGCGGACTGAAGATCGGAGGAACAGCGAAAGATGCGTTGCGTCTCAACTGGAATACGGTCAGCGGGGCAGAAGGTTATATCATCGAGAAATACGAAGCCAACACCTGGAAACGGATTGCACGTCTGGAAGGCGGAAAGACAGCAACTTACCGTGCAGAAGGTCTGAAGGCAGGAACGAGTTATCGATTCCGGATGAGAGCTTTTGGCTTTGATGGAAGCACAGCAATTTATGGTGAATACAAAGAGATCACAGGAAAGACAGATGCAGCAGCACCGGTAGCACCGGCAGTTACGGTGGGAGCTATGACCGGCGTTAAGATTGGTGGCCGTGCAGACAATGCGCTTCGTCTGAACTGGGACAAAAATACAGGTGCATCTGGATATATCATTGAGCAGAACCAGAATGGAACCTGGATCAGAATTGCAAGAATCGGAGAGAACAGTACGACAACATATCGAGTAGAAAAACTGTCAGCTGGAAGAACGTATCAGTTCCGAATTCGTGGATTTGGATTCCAGGGATCTACACCGGTATATGGAAACTTTACGTATGTAAATGGAACAACCATTCCGGCAAAAGTAAGCGGACTGTGTATCGGAGGAACAGCAGCAGATGCAATTCGACTGAACTGGAATAAAAATACAAATGCATCGGGTTATATTATTGAAAAGTTCCAGAATGGAGAATGGATAAGAGTTGCTAGAATTGCTGACAAAAATACGCAAACTTATCGAGTAGAGGGGCTGCAGAGTAAGACCAGTTATGTATTCCGGATCTGTGCCTTTGGATTCGATGGAGGAACTGCGCTGTACAGTGATTATCAGATGATTGACGGAAATACAAGATAAGAGCAGTAAACTGTCAGAGCAGAACTTGAAAAGAAATTTGAATGTTTTGCTCTGACAGGATAAGAAAGGAAGGGAAAACATGACAGCAAAAAAGATACAATCTGTAATGGTAAGATTTGCAATGGCTTTTTTCTTGGCATGTGTATGCGTTTTTTGCACCGCTGGAAGTGAAAAAGTTTTTGCAGTCACGCAATCAGAATTTGACACAAAGTTAAACGAACTTCGCGGTCAATATCCAAATTATAGCGTTTGGAATGACTATTTCGATGGTGGTCATCAGTGTTTTGGATTCGCACATATGATGGGATACAAAGTGTTTGGAAGTAAACCATCCAGTTGGAATAGAGACTATACATTTGATCATGTAAAAGTTGGAGATTTAATACAGTATGGAAATACGTCGGGAAGTGGTCATACTGTATTTGTTACCAACATTTCAGGTAATACGATTACCTTTGTAGACTGCAATGGAAATGGAAATTATAGCGGTGGCACCAAGGTGCGCAGTAATGGTGTAAAGTGGGGAAATACAATACAAAAAGGTGCTAAAATCTGGAATAGATATTCGTTCAGCTATTTACTTTCTTCACCAGGAATCGAGCAACACCATAACCCGGAAGGTGTAATTGATGCCGTTGAAGGTGGAAGTGGAAGCATTCATTTGAAAGGCTGGGCATTTGATCGTGATGCATTGGATCAGTCTGTTGCGATTCATGTTTACATAGGCGGAGAAGTTGGATCAGGTCATGAAATCTGGGGTGACGGAAGTGGCGTAGCCAATACAGATCGGCCGGATGTAAATAATGTTTATGGTGTAGGAAATAACCATGGTTATGATTATACCCTGAATGTACCACTGGCAGGCGATTATGACGTGTATGTGTATGCTATTAATATTGGGGGTGGAACGCATACCCTTTTAGGAAAAGAACGTGTTACGATCACACCGGTTACACATGATCCAGAAGGACATATGGATAGTATTGATGGCGGAGTAGGATCCATTTATCTTGGTGGCTGGGTGTTTGACCGGGATGCGCTGGAACAGGCACTGGAACTTCATGTCTATGTTGGAGGTCCGGCGGGTTCTGATCAGGTTAAATGGATCAAAACGGGAATTGTGGCAAATGCCGAGAGAACAGATGTAAATGCAGCATATAACGTTGGAGATTATCACGGAATTGATGCGACTCTGAAAGTTCCGTTGGTTGGCGAGTATGATGTATATGTATATGCGATCAACGCCGGAGGAGGAAACAATAATCCGTGCATAGGAAGCAAGCGGGTAACGATAGATCATGAACATAATGCGCCGACGATTTCAAATGTAACAGTAACAGGAGATAATACTGGATATACTGTGAAATGTAAAGTATCAGACGATTCTGGAATTGACCGGGTGCAGTTTCCAACATGGACAAAGAATAAAGATCAGGATGATCTGGATTCGCAATGGGGAACTTCAACATTTTCCAGAGGAAACTATAATAAGGCAACGGGAGAAGTAACCTATCGTGTAAATAAGAGTGACCATAATAATGAGAACGGAAAATATATAACGCATATATACGCATACGATATTTATGGCAATTCGAGTTGTGCGAAAACGGAATACACGTTTATATCGGAATATAGCGTTAAGTATAATGCAAATGGAGGAAGCGGGGCACCGGCAGGACAAACGAAACAGGCCGGAAAGACGTTAACGCTCGCAAAGGGAATTCCAACCAGAACGGGATATGAATTCCGTGGATGGAGCACATCTGCAGGAAGTCAGAACGCAGCATATCTTCCAGGCGGAAATTATACGGATGATGCAGATAAAACTTTGTATGCGGTATGGAATGCAGCCAATGCAATGGCATCTTCTCAGAAGGTAAATGTAGATATTGCCGGAGCCGGAAGAATGTATAAGATTACGCCGCAGACAACAGGAACTTATCGTTTTGAAAGTACAGGCTCACTGGATACAAAAGCAGTCCTTTACAATGCGGCAGGAACGGTGCTTGCAACAAATGATGATGGAGGAAATGGAAGCAATTTCCTGCTGGAGTATCAGCTCAATAAAGGTGAAACTTATTACGTAGAAGTAAAACTGTACAGTAGTCAGTCAACCGGAACATTCGAAATGAAGATGAGTCGGAAAGTCAGTGTAGCCGATATGAGCGGTGTAGTGATTGGCGGTCATGCGAAAGACGCATTGCGTGTGAACTGGAACAAGAATGCAACTGCATCCGGCTACATTCTGGAACAATACAGTAACGGAAGCTGGAACCGTATTGCGAGAATTGAAGGAAATGCAACGACAACGTATCGGGTAGAAAATTTGAAATCCGATACAACGTATCAGTTCCGCATTAAAGGATTTGTCTTTGATGGAGATACTGCAGTTTATGGAAACTATCAGACGATATCCGGAAAGACAGATGCGGTAAGTCTGAACCTGGACAGCCTGAACGGAGTTAAAATCGGCGGCCGTGCCGACAATGCGCTTCGTATCAACTGGAATAAGAATGCAGATGCATCAGGCTACATCATTGAACAGTACAGTAATGGAACCTGGAATCGAATTGCACGAATTGGAAACGGAAGTACGACAACATACCGTGTTGAAAATCTGAAAGCAGGAACAACGTATCAGTTCCGGATCAAGACGTTTGGATTCAAAGAAACAGAAGCAGTATATGGAAAATATGTTTCCATCAGTGGAAAAACCAATCCGGCATCTGTAAGCGGACTGAAGATCGGAGGAACAGCGAAAGATGCGCTACGTCTGAACTGGAATACGGTCAGCGGAGCAGAAGGTTATATCATCGAGAAATATGAAGCCAACACCTGGAAACGGATTGCCCGTCTGGAAGGAGGAAAGACAGGAACTTACCGTGCGGAAGGACTGAAAGCGGGAACGAATTACCAGTTCCGTGTACGTGCATTTGGCTTTGATGGAAACACAGCAATTTACAGTGAATACAAAAATATTTCCGGAAAAACAGATGCAGCAGCACCGACAGTAACGATAGGAAATATGAGTGGAGTAAAAATCGGAGGCCGTGCAGACAATGCCCTGCGTCTGAACTGGAATAAAAATACATCCGCATCTGGTTATATCATCGAACAGAATCAGAATGGAAGCTGGACAAGAATTGCCCGGATTGGAAGCGGAAGCACGACAACGTATCGTGTGGAAAATCTGAAAGCGGGAATGAGCTATCAGTTCCGGATCCGTGGATTTGGATTCCAGGGAAACACGCCGGTATATGGAAACTTCACTTACATTAACGGAACAACGATTCCATCCAAAGTAAGCGGTCTGTCTATCGGAGGAACAGCTTCGGATGCGATCCGTCTGAACTGGAATAAGAATGCAAATGCATCCGGTTACATTATTGAACGATACCAGAACGGAAGCTGGGTACGGATTGCCAGAATAGCGGACAAAAATGTCCAGACCTACCGTGCAGAAGGCTTACAGAGCCAGAGAAATTATGTGTTCCGAATCTGCAGTTTTGGATTTGACGGAGGAACAGCACTGTATAGTGAATACCAGATGATCGCTGGAAATACCAAGTAACGATTGAAAAATGAAGAAGACTGTTAGAATGAGAATGTGTGAAATATATGTTTGAATTTTAACAGTCTTTTTCTTACAAAATTCTTGCGATTGTTAAAAAAATATAATAAAATAAGAATAAAGAAAATGAAAACAAATTATAAAATGATGGTTACGGGAGAGGAGAAAAATGAGTGAAAAAATAAAGAAACTGATCGCCATTATTCTGACAATCAGCATGGTATTGCCGGTGAATGCAGTGATGGTTCCTGCACAGGAGATTTCTGAAAAGACATCAAATGTAACAGAAATCCAGTCGGAGGAGCCAGCGGAAACATCTCAGAAAAAAGACGACATGGATGAAAGCACAGAAAAACAGGAGAATGAAAAAGAGGCAGAAACAGACGCTGGGGATTCTGTGACGGAAGAGAAAAAAACAGAAGATGAAAAGAAAGAGAACGAAAACACAGAAGACGAAAAGATAAAAGATGAGAAGAAAGAAGAAACAGATGATGCAGAGCAAAAAACAGAAGCATCAGAAAATGAAAAGGTAATAGAAACAGAAGAAAAGAGTCAAACAATGGGCGCCGAACCATCCGGTGAAGCAGAAGCTTCGGAAGAAATAAAGAGGACAGAAGAAATTCCTCAAATGCAGACAAAAACAATTACGTATGTAAACCCGATTTATGAAGATGTGATTTCGGAAGAAAACCTGGAGCCGCTTCCGGAAAATTCAAACTCAGAAATTGCAACATACAGCAATGAATACGGGTATCTGGATACTCCGGAAGAGGCGGTTTCTTACCTTCGAGAGCAGATGAAAAACCGTGAAACATATATTGTAGTCAACTATACCAATACAGAAAATAATTTTGGAATAGCAGCAAGGGAACTCTCAGATGCGGCACTGGAACATACAGGAGTAGGTACAGAAGGCGATTATCTGAAATGGTCTTATGGAGGATGGCGAGCAGAGGAATCCATGGGACAGATTGGTGGGCTGTATTATTTTACGGTAAAATATTCGGTTACGTATTATACAGACTTTAACCAAGAACAGCAGGTCAGCGCCAGGGTCAGCCAGGTTTTATCGTCACTTGGTCTTAAAGGACAGAATGATTATACGAAAATTAAAAAGATTTATGATTATATTTGCAGCAATGTAACGTATGACTATTCCCATCTGAATGATCCGACGTATCAGTTGCAATATACAGCGTATGCGGCACTCATCAATGGAACGTCTGTGTGCCAGGGATATGCGGTATTATTCTACCGAATGGCATTGCAGTCCGGTGTTGATGCAAGACTGATTTCAGGAACAGGAAATGGAGGACCACACGCATGGAATATTGTAAAAATCGGAAGCTATTATTACAATCTTGATTCTACCTGGGATGCGGGAAACTCCTATTATTATTATTTTCTGAAAAATGATAGCAGCTTTGGAAATCATGGTCGTGATTTGGACTATGCAACTCCTGAGTTTTATCAGCGTTATCCGATGGCAGCAGAAAATTACAGTGGGCGTATTGTAGAAACTCCGGATAAAGTATCTGGATTGAAAATTGGAGGATGGGCATCGGACGCGCTTAGACTAAACTGGAATAAAAACGCAAGTGCGTCAGGATATATTATTGAACAGAAAAAGGCAGGAGACTGGACCAGAATTGCGAGAATTGGAAGTAACAGTACAGTTACATACCGTGTGGAAAATTTAAGCCCGTCTACAAAATATGAATTCAGAGTGAAAGCATTTGGATTTGATGATGGAACGCCTATTTACAGTGATTATGTAAATGTAACAGGAAAGACAAAACCGTCCATGGTAACAGGCGTGAAAATCGGCGGAACAGCGAAAGATGCGTTAAGAATTAACTGGAATAAAAATACAAGCGCATCAGGATACATTATTGAGCAGAAAAAGGCAGGAAACTGGACAAGAATTGCGCGAATCGCAGAAAATGGAACCACAACATATCGTGTGGAAAAATTGAATGCAAATACAAAATATGAATTCAGAATACAGGCATTCGGATTTGATGAAAATACGCCATTATACAGTGAGTGGGCAGCGTTTTCTGGAAAAACCGAAACAGGAAATACGGTTTCATCAAATGTACCTGAGGTAACAGGAGTAAAGATCGGCGGAAGAGCTGCAGATGCCTTGCGGTTAAACTGGAATAAAAACGCAGGCGCATCCGGCTATATTATTGAACAAAAAAAATCCGGCAGCTGGGTTAGAATTGCAAGAATAGAAGGAAACGGAAATGTTACCTATCGGGTAGAAAAACTGAACGCATCAACTACTTATGATTTCCGGATTCAGGGATTCAATTTTAAGGGCAATACACCTGTTTATAGTAAATGGAGTTATCTATCTGGAAAAACAAATCCAAATAACGTATCCGGTTTCCGAATCGGAGGAACGGCGAAAGATGCTTTGCGAGTAAACTGGAATAAAAATACAAGTGCATCAGGATACATTATCGAGCAATACAAAGGAGGGAAGTGGTACAGAATTGCCAGATTGGAAGGAAACGCAGTAACTACTTACAGGGTAGAACATTTGCAGGCCGCAACCAGTTACATTTTCCGGATCAGTGCATTTGGATTTGACGGAAATACACCTTTATATAGTAATACCACGATTACAGCAGGAACAACACAATCTTAAAGAGAGAAAGAAAAGGGGGCAAAGAGATGAAACAAAAAAGTAAAAAAATCAAATGGATTCTTTGCGCGATCTGCGCATTCGTGTTTTTGACATGCAGTCCTCTGCGTGCTGAGGCATCGACAGGAGGAAAATCAGCAGACGATGCGATCAACTGGGTAAAATCGCAGGTTGGAAAAGGACTGGACTACGATGGCGTATATGGAAATCAGTGTGTGGATCTGATTTGCTATTATTATCAATACTTAGGTCAGAGATCACCGGGTGGAAATGGTGCTGACTATTCCTGGAATGCACTGCCGTCCGGCTGGCAGAGACTTCAAGGGGTACAGCCGCAGAAGGGTGATATTCTGGTATATTCGGGAAATTCTTCCAATCCGTATGGTCATGTGGCTATTTACGCAGCAGACAGGGAAACGTATCATCAGAACTTTAATTCACATCCTTATGTGGAAAAAGTTACATACAGATATAATGGTCTGAGCAATAGTTACTGGGGTGTTATTCGTCCGGACTGGAGCAAAACAGTTTCCAATAATTTTGAAAACATTGTGTCATCGAATGTGTCCTATACAACAGCACATCTGTATGCGAAAATCAGTCTTACCTATCTTACAGAATGTGGATATGTCCTGGGGGAATCGAGCAGCTCCATGCAGGTAAGAGAATATGAATATCCAAATGCAAATGTATTAAACATTGATTATGATGTGAGTGGATTGAAAGAGGATACAACGTATTATTATCAGTTTTACTATGTAAGCGGCGGTAATAAAGTATGGAGTCCTGTTGGTACATTTAAAACACTGAAACAACATATTGATTTAACAGGAATTCAGTTAAATCATACGGTAGTTGGACTTAAAACGAATGAGACAGTACCATTGAGAATACAATATCTGCCATCAAATGCTACAGATCAAAGATGTCATATTGAAAGTGCAGATCCATCGATTGTAGGGATAAGTTGGAATTTAGACGATGGAGACTGTATTCTTGGGAAAAAAGCTGGAGTGACAACGATCACGGCAAGTAACGGAAATATAAAGGCAACGTGTAAAGTATATGTCATTGATCCGGCGAAAAAAATGGAAGGACTGAGTATCGGAGGCCGTGCTTCCGATGCCATTCGGCTTAACTGGAAAGCGTTGAGCGGTGTAAATGGATACAAAATCGAAAAATATGCAGGAAGCAGCTGGACGACGGTTGCAGACGTTACAAATCCAAGTACGACAACGTATCGGATCGAGAACTTAACGCCAGGCACAGAGTATCGATTTAGAGTATCCTCCTACACAAAGGCAGAAGATAACGGAACGGTTTTAGTTTCAGATTACGGTACCACGACAGAAATCAAAGCAAAAACAAGTCCGGCTATTGTGAAAAATGTAAAAATCGGCGGAACGGCGCAGGATGCATTGCGAATCAACTGGAGCAAAAATGATACGGCATCTGGTTATATTATTGAGCAGTACAAGAACGGAAGCTGGAGCCGAATTGCACGTCTGGAGGGAAATGCAACCGTTACATATCGTGTAGAAAAACTGGCAGCATCTACCACCTATAAATTCAGAATGCAGGCGTTTGGATTTGACAAAAATACTGCACTTTACAGTGATTGGGCATATGTGTCTGGCACAACGCAGAAAAAAACTACAACGTTAAAGGCATTGACTGGTGTGAAGATCGGAGGCTGGGCATCAGACGCACTTCGAATCAACTGGAATAAAGGTGAGGGTGCATCCGGCTATATTATCGAACAGTATAAAAATGGTGCATGGAGCCGTATCGCCAGAATCGAAGGCGGAAATGTAACGACATTCCGTGTAGAAAGATTAGCAGCATCAACAGCATATCAGTTCCGAATTCAGAGTTTTGCATTTGATGGAGGTACGCCGGTATACAGTGGTTTTGTAAAAGTAAACGGCAAAACGAAACCATCCATTGTATCGGGTGTAAAAATCGGCGGACGGGCAGTGGATGCATTGCGGATTAACTGGAATAAAAATGTTTCTGCATCCGGTTATATTATCGAACAGTACAAAAATGGAAGCTGGGTGAGAATTGCCAGAATCGAGGGAAACAGTACGGTAACCTATCGAATTGCAGGGCTTCAGAGTGGCACTTCTTATAAGTTCAGAATACAGGCCTTTGGATTTGATGGAAACACACCGCTTTACAGTGATACGGTTACTGTTACAGGAACAACAAATTCAGCAGCAGGAACAACAAATCCAACAGCAGTAACAGGGCTTAGAATTGGTGGAACAGCATCGGATGCAATACGGTTAAACTGGAATAAGAATGATCGTGCATCGGGCTATATTATTGAACAGTATGTGAATGGAAAATGGAATCGAATTGCAAGAATTGGTTCCAATGCGACAACAACATACCGGGTAGAACATCTTGCAAAGTCATCCAATTATGTATTCCGTATGCAGAGCTTCTCATTTGACGGAAGTACACCACTTTACAGTGAATATGCTTTCATTGAAGGAAATACAAATTAAAAACATAGAAGGCAAAGGCACAATTTTTACAAATGCGGTTGAGAAAGATGTGTTTGTAGTTTGCTGATGAGAAAAAAGTTCATGATATCGTAATGCGGGAAAGTATATGATATCATGAACTTTTTTATACCGCCATATGTGGAAAACAAAATAAAGCAGGAAAGAAAAATCAAGATGCTGTTTATTGGAAATATAGCAATGATGTGGAGGGAGGAGCAGATATGAAGAGAAGAATTTTAGCAATATTGCTTGTGGTCAGCATGGTTAACTCAGGAACAAACTGTGTCCGGGCGGAAAATATCGGGGCAGAAAGAGTAGCGGAAAATGTGGAAGAACTCGCAGAAGAAAGCAGTTTAGAAACGAAGGATGATGAAAATAAGCAGAAAGAAGAGAATCAGACGGAAGAAAATGAATTAGAAGAAAACGAGCAGACAGAAAATAAAAGGATGGAAGAAGATCAGAAAGAAGAGAATCAAAATGAGGAGAATGCAGAAGAGAAGAGTCAGACAGAAGAACAGGCAGGAGAAAATAACAGATCTGATTTAAAAGAAGAGGAAGAAACAGATTCGGATTTCCACAAAGATGAGAACAATATGGAAACAGATGATGAAAACGCGGTGAATGAACCGGTTATGCAGAAGAGCATAGTACAGGAAGAGCAGAGAATCGACAGCAGTCAGGAAGAGACACCGCGAAATGCCCAAAGCGAAAATGATACCTTTACGGAAGGGCTGGTGACCTATCAAGTAAACGAAGATCAAACAACCTGCACCATTGTGGAAGCAGACAGAACGCGAACAGATGCAATTGTTATTCCGGAAAAAGTGAGGGGATATAAAGTTACTGTTGTAGGAAAAATGGCTTTTGACGGCTGCAAATTTAAGACCATTCAGCTGCCGGATGGACTTCTGAAAATAGAGTATAGTGCATTTCAGAACAGTGAACTGGAAAATATTTCAATTCCGGATACCGTTACGGAAATTGAGTTTAATGCTTTTTTGGAATGCTCAAATTTAGTCATGGTAAAACTGCCAGCAGGATTAAAAGAAATTTCGTCACAGATGTTCCGTTATGATGAAAAATTACAAAATGTGAGTATACCGGAAGGAGTTAAAAAAATAGAATTTTTTGCATTTGAAGAATGCAGCGGTCTTGTGGAAATTTCGTTGCCGGATAGTATAAAAGAAATAGGAGATTATGCCTTCTTAAAATGTGTAAATTTACAAAAAGTTAAGCTGCCAAAATATCTGGAAAAAATAAATAACGAAACGTTTATGTACTGTGAAAAACTGGAAAATGTAGTATGGCCGGATAAACTTAAGGTAGTCGGGGATAGTGCTTTTGCATTTTGTCATTCCTTGAATACGCAGATACCAGAAGGAATTCAAAAAATAGAACTGCAAGGCTTTTTGGAAACTGGAATGATAGACGTTGTAATTCCAGATAGTGTTACGGAGATGGATGTAGCTGCTTTTCAAGGCTGTAAACAATTGAAAACAGTAAAAATAGGATCGGGAATAAAAACGATGAATAGGGTGTTTTCGAGCTGCGATGAACTGGAAATGGTCATGTTATCGAATAAAACGGAAGTGATAGAGTGGGGTGCCTTTTATAATTGTCCATCGTTAAAGAAGATTTTTGTCCCGAAAAGTGTAACCAAGATAGAAAACGAGGCATTTAATTTTGATCCTAAACTGGAATATATCTATTACGAAGGGACTAAAGAAGATTGGGGGAAAATAGAAATTGGAGAATATAATGATTCCCTCCTAGCCGAAACTGCAAAAATCTTATATAACCAGAATCAGATATCAAATGATGAAAAGGAATGGGACTATAAGGTAAATGATGATGGAAAAACCTGCATATTATATGGAAAGGGTTCTAAAATAGAGACAACCTCATATGAGAATCTTGTGATTGATACAATTGACGGATATACGGTAACGGAAATCGGAGACAATGCTTTTTATAATGATGAAAAAATCAAATCAGTAACATTATCCAAAAATATTAAATATGTTGGAGAAAATGCATTTGGAGAATGCAAAAATCTTGAAAAACTGACGCTATTATCAAAAAATACAGCGTTTGGAATGGATAGCTTCGCGATAAGTGTGGATCGAAATATTAAAGATATTTATTATGCAGGCAGTGTTAATGACAGAAAAAAATACTATGGTTATAGCTATGCTGTAGGATATTCCAGCGCCAGATGGCATTATCAAAGCGATGATAATGTTTCTTTTCAATATGAATATCAAGTAAATGAAGATGGAAAAACCTGCAAAATTACACAGGCGGATCCATTAATATATGGTAAAGTAGAAGTGCCAGAGAAAATGGATGATTATACAGTCACAGAAATAGGAGAAAATGCTTTTCAGCACTGTTATAGTATAGAGCAGCTTGTGCTTCCAGACAGTATAAAAAAAATAGGAAGATATGCATTTGATGAATGCTTTGCTTTAGAAAAAATTACTTTTTCAAAAAACTTAGAGGTTATAGGAGGAAGTGCGTTTGGGTTATGCGAAAGCTTGAAACAGATTGTTATTCCAGATAGCGTTGTTGAGATTGGCGAGCAGGCGTTTAGTAATTGCAAAAATTTGGAAAAAGTTACTCTGCCTTCGGGATTGAAAAAATTAAATCGTTATGCTTTTGACTGTGGAGAAAACTTGAAAGAAATTGTATTGCCAGATTCGTTGGAAGAGATGAGCGAATGCTGTATATCAGGAAGTTTTAAAGAATTAACAATTCCTGGAAAGATAAAAATAATTCCGAAAGATGCTTTATTTTTTTGCGAAATTGACAGATTGACAATTTCAGAAGGGGTAGAAGAGATTGAAAAAAATGCGGTTCGCCCAGCCATGTATGGGGGAATGGTAAAAGCGATTTCTTTGCCTAAAAGTATAAAAAAAATTTCAGAAGATGCGATAGGAACAAATGAGCTATACGTATATTATGCGGGATCACAAAATGATCGTGCAAAAATAAACAATATGGATAGTCTGGTAGATAAGGCTTCTTGGATTTATAAAACAAATACAGTGCCGGAATATAATTATACTTTGAATCCGGACGGAAAAACAGTTACGATCATAAGCAGTAATATTGACATTCAAAGTAAAATAGTTTTACCGGATTTGATTAATGGATATAAAGTTACAGCAATTGGAGATAATTTTTTTAACATGCAGGAGAAAATCCGGCAGGTTATATTTCCAAAATATCTTGAATCAATTGGGGAAGGAGCATTTGGATGGTGTAATAATTTAAACACCGTTCAATTTCCAAAATCTTTGAAGTATATTGGAACATATGCATTTGATGTTACTTCTTTGAGTTCCATTCGCTACAATGGAAGTAAAAGTGACAGAGAAAAAATGGAGCTGCCGGCACAGGAGGACAACCCGTTAAATCTTGTGGAGTGGATTTACAACTATGACAAATCGGATGTGAAACCGAAGCCCACAACATCACCAGTTCCAACATCCACACCAAAACCTACAACAACGCCGGATTCCGGCAGCGGAGGTTCGTCTGGCGGAACGGCGGGAGAAACAACTGGTCAGGGTACCATAAGTGGTGCCAAAATTGGCGGACGTGCTGAGGATGCTTTGCGGATCAGCTGGGATAAGAACAAAAAAGCAGAAGGATACATTATTGAACAAAAGAAGAACGGAACATGGACAAGAATTGCAAGAATAGCCGATGCCAAGTAAACGGTAGAATACGAGTACCTTTTTATTCACTTCAAGTTATGCCATAATCAT
>OGRU01000689.1_pt1 | contig 30325 bp, 26 predicted proteins | sample 1553541 | NCBI WGS metagenome assembly OGRU01 (sample SAMEA2580068, study PRJEB22360) | human gut metagenome | biome: human gut; feature: human-associated habitat; material: faeces | place: Denmark | collected 2008/2010
AAGCTGCAGGCTTGAAAAATGAGCCCCTCCAAGCGTGCGTAGCCGCGACGGCCGAAGTTTTTGATAGCCTGGGCGATGTTGCTTGCCGCGTAGAGGGCCATCATTTCGCCTGAGGAAACGATGAATACCTCACGCGCATAACCGCCGCGAATAGGCATAGCAAAGCCGCCGCAGACTACGTCACCCAATACATCATAGATAACGATGTCAGGCTTATAGGTTTCAAAGGCCTCCAGCTCTGCCAGTTTTTCAAAGGCAGAAATAATACCGCGGCCTGCGCAGCCGATGCCCGGAGTAGGTCCGCCGGCCTCTACGCACAGTACGCCGCCGAAGCCTTCAAAAACAATATCTTCCAGCTTCAAGGACTCTCCCTTTTCCTTTAATTGCTCCAATACTGTCGGAATGCGTTTGCCCTCCATAAGGTTTTTGGTTCTGTCTCTCTTCGGGTCACAGCCTACCTGCATAACCTTGTAGCCCTTTAAGGCCAGTGCTGCCGATAAATTGGAGGTGGTGGTGGATTTGCCGATACCGCCCTTACCGTAAATTGCAATTTTTCTCATAACCTTCTCCTTTTATGTTTTGTAATAGTTGGGAAATGTTTTGAACATAAACTTTCCCCATACCATATATTTCCATATTCTAAAAAACAAGCAGGAACTATTTTTCGTAGTTCACTGCTTGTTTTTATATTATAGGGTAGTGCGCATAATACGTTTTAATTCTTCCAGATTCTTCATCACATACTGACTGGAGCAATGCATATATTTCATCGGCACAATAACAACCTTGCCGGTTTGCACGGCTGAAACAGTCTGATAGCTGGGATCATTTAAAATTTCTTCCTTGCGTATCTCGGCATTTTTGTGTTGTCCGCCAAAGGACCAGTCCAACACTATTATTCTTTGGGGATTCATAGCAATAATCTGTTCCTTGCTAAGATAGGAGGACTGCGGAAAATCGTACTTTGCAGCCAGATTTTCAATATTACATGCTTCGCAGATGCTGGCAGGCATCGAGCCCTTTTGACCGATACCGCCGTTAGGATGAATCAGCAGAACACTTTCGATTTTCTGTCCACCGGCAGAAGCCTTAAGATATGCGGCAACCTTTTCTGCCAGGCTGTCGGCAGCAGCCTTAGTATCTGCTACCTCACCCACAATTTTAATGTAATCCGGAATTTCCTGTATAGTCTTGGGCTGACGCAAGACACAGGTCTTGATGCCGACACTGTCAAGAGTATCTGCCAGCTCGTTAGCTCTGCCGTCAGTCAGAATAACAAGATCCGGTTTAAATTTCATAATCTGCTCAGGATTATTTTCGCATACAGGTATGCCCTTCAGCTTTTCGTAGCAGTTCGACAAATCCTCTTCCCTTGCCCACATATCCGTAGCAATTATCCGTTCTGTAGGTATAAGGTCCGTCAAAATATCTGTAGCGCTGTAATTTAAGCAAACTATTCTTTTAGGTGCTGATGCAAAGGTTATCTTTTTGCCTCTGGCATCAACAACAGTATAACCGCTGCCCTGCTCCTGCGAGGACAAGGACTCCTTGCCACAACCGGTGACTAACAATAAGGACAATGCCATTATTACCAGAAACAGCTTTTTCATTGTTCACCTTCAAAGCATTTTATTAAAATGTTCTTTCATAAGTAATGAACCAGTCACGGTACGGCAGCAGACAGCCTCTGGAAGCAGCCATCTCTTCGGTTCTGTTCAGAATGTTGTTGACAGCAAATTTCACGCTGTTTTCTTTATCGAACTGATAGGTAGCATTAAAGCTCAGATATTGCTTGATACCATTGCCGGAATACGGTGCGTAAGACAGATAACGCATAGCAGCATATTGATGTAACAGATTGGTTGCCAGCTTGCCGTTTTTATAGCCTAAAACGCTGTTAATCAGCAGCTTATCATCGCAGTTTCTGAAATCGGCACCCGGTTTATCAATCTGCTTAGGATCGGAATATGCAACAGAGGTCTTGAAGCTCCAGTGGTCGCTCAAAACGCCTTCATAGGAAACCTCTAAGCCGGTGTTTTTGAATTTATTGGCATTGACAACCATGCTGTGGTCATCGTCGATTTTCTGCGTAAAGATTCTGTTGCTGATATCCAGATGGTACAAAGAAACCTTTAAGAATTCACGCGGAGACAACAGCTTCTTCCAGCCGATTTCATAGTTCCAGCCGGTTTCGGGGCCAAGGTCATCATTAAAAATCATAGAATCGCTGTCGGAATATTGGTCACCGATGGTAGGCATACGGAAGGATTTGTTGACGTTCAGGAATACGGTATCCTTATTGTTAAGCTTGTGCAGTAATTGTAAGGACGGCAGGAATTCATTCTTCATATCATCATACATTACTTCACGGCCGCCGAAGGATAAGGTTGTTTTATCGGTCATATTGTCAACTGCCTGAATATATACAGCCTTTCTGTGACGTTTAATCATATCCAGGTCGAAGGATGTGCCTTTAACGTTACCGTGAGAATCTGCTTCCAAAGCCACTTCCGCACCGGCAGTAATGTTGAACTTGCCGATATCAAAATTATACTTAGCATCTACGCCATAGTTCCAGCTGGTTCTGCGCAGGGATTTTTTAGGCATAAGCTCGTAAGCTGCGTTATAAGCATTGTTTTTGTATTTACGCTTCTGACCGAATACGGTAACATCCAAGCCTTTGTTGTTGTATGCTACATTAAGATCATGGAAAACGATATTGGTTTCGTTGGAGCCTGTCTTTTTGAGGGCAGTAAACTTATCGTAATCGTTCTGGTTATCGGTAAGCATATATCTCATAGATAAATTATCATTTGGCTTATACTTTAACATAGCACTGTGTTTTTCCATCCACATGCCTTTAGAAGTTTTCTTCGCGGTATACCAGTTACGTTCCGCAATTCTGTCATGTGTATATGCCATAGCGAATTTATCTTCGCTTACATTCAAGGTAGCCAGACGCTTGCCTCTGCTGCCGTAGCCTGCACTTGCGGAAATTTGCGGAGTCTGCTTGGTAACAATATTGATAACACCGGTCAAGGTATCGGTGCCGTAGAGAACTGCGCCGGTACCGCGAATAATCTCGATTCTTTCAACAGCATTAACCGGGATAGCGTCCAGGTTACCGAAGCCCTGCATATTTAAAGGAACACCGTCAACCAGAATAGTCGGGTTACGGCTTGCACCGGTCAGACCTCTCATACCAAACGTAGAGCCAACACCGGTAGGTTGAGCGGCAATTGCGCCCGCTGCATATTCCAGTACTTCCTGTACGTTGCTGCCGTTGTAGTTTTTAATATCCTCCGCAGTGAAAATTTCAGTAGTAGCGGGAGTATTCATCTCCTGCTTAATTTTCTCCTGAGAAGCTGTTACAACAATTTCGTCCAAATTATATTGATCCAGCTTTTCTTCTGCAAAGCTTACGCTTTGAGGCAAAATTCCAAAAATCATGAATAAAGCGGCAACTTTTTTTCTGTTCATTTTCAACATAAAAATACAATACCTCCTAACAACTTCATCAAACACTCATACACTCACCTAATGCTTATACTCTAGCATTATTATGTTGTTTATGTTATGATGATACAGTATACTCCATATAGTAACTATAATGTCAATAGGAGAGAATTTCAAATGATAGATAAGCGCAATTTCTTTTATGCCAGCGACTTGGCGCAATTATATAACATATCCAAGCAAACCCTAATTTTCTATGACAAAAAAGATTTGTTTAAACCTGATTATGTAGATTCGAATGGTTATCGCATGTATTCGCTAAAGCAGTTTTTCATCTTGGGAATAATACTGGATTTAAAAATAATGGGCTTTAACCTTAATGATATAAAAAATTTTCTGGATCATCGCACCCCTGAAGATACGCTTTCTCTGCTCAATAAGCAATTACATAAATTGACAAAGCAAATAGAGCTCACTACAAAATTATGTGATAATATAAAATCTAAAATAAATACTATAAACATCTACAATGATTGCAAACTGAACGAAATTACCTTGTCCTATAGAGAAGAGGAATATTTTTTGGTAAGTGAGCAAATCCCGCTTTCGTTACCGCAAAAGGAACGTTTTTTAGCTGCTGCCACTCTTCTGAATTCAGCAGTCGATAAGAACGGACTCAAAGAATACAACCTCAGCGGTTTTATTTTTAATGACACAATTGCCGATTTTTCACCAGAATCCTATAAGGTATTCTGCAAAACTAACAAAAGCAATCACAATTATGTCAAGCCTTATGGCCTGTATCTGCAAATCTGCGTCAACACCAATTTTGCCGATGCAGTTAATACGGCCAAACCACTTTTAACTAATTTTTGCAAAGCACTGAATTTAAAAACAAATAACATTATTTATATCAAAACATTAAGAAATTACTGGTCAACCGATTCGCATGACAACTTCATTTCTAAAATAGAAGTACCCGTATTATAAGCTGATTATAGTAAGTATAATGTTTACCGCCACTCTTCCCTTGACATTCTCCTGAATTTCAAGTAAACTTAAACCATGTTCTTCCAAAACTGCAGGTAACATTACGCTTCCAGCAACCTTATCTGCGGACAAGAAAATAAGCAGTATATCCTGCAGCTCCACTTTAGCTGCAAAAGCTTAAGCAAGGCCATTTATCTGGTACATTCTAAGAGTAGTACGAACTGACGATTTTTTATCGTCAGGGTACTGCTCTTTTTTGTTTTTGCGCTGCTTATGTATTTTTTACTTTATCTGTGTTAAAATGAAAGGAGAGAAACCATGCAAGACCTGCTAACAAAATTTGCAAACCTGACGATTCAAAGTGACTTCATCTTTAAAAAAGTTATGTCACGCAAGCGCATCTGCATTCATCTTTTAGAGGAATTACTGCAGATTAAAATTGCTGACATCAGTTACTTCGAGGCTGAAAAATCTCTTGAGCCTGACTACGCAAGCCGCGGCATCCGTCTGGATATCATCGTGGCGGACGACAAGAACACGCATTATAACTTGGAAATGCAGGTCAATAATATTAAAAATCCAGACACTAAAAATTATGTGCTGCCCAAGCGTACACGCTATTATCAGGCGTTGATGGATATCGACTTACTGCAAAAGGGCCAGGATTATGACTTGTTGCCTCCAACCTATATCATTTTTATTTGTGTCTTTGATTTTTTTGCTAAAGGCAATTATGTTTATACCTTTAAAAAGCATTGTCTGGAGGATTTGAACCTGGAGCTTTCTGATGAAGCAACTACCATGATTTTGAACACTAAGGGTACCCACGGCAATATCTCCAAGGACATCAAAAGTTTTTATGATTATGTTAATAACCATATTATAAATAGCGATTTCACCAGACAGATTGACGATGAAATCAGCTATCTTAAGCTTGATTCGAAAGTGAGGCGGGAATTTATGCTTTTAGAAGCACGTTTGTTAGACGAGAGTCGCGAAGGCAGAGCTGATGAAAAAGTTTCTATCGCTAAGCTTATGCTGGCTAAGGGTTGCTATTCTCTGCAAGAAATCATTGAGCTTACCGGTCTGTCTATTGATGATATAGAAAAGCTGAAGAATGATATGCATGTAGAGAAGCAAGCTTGATAAGAAAGTGAGGCGGTAAATTATGCTTTTAACTCCCCTTATGTCAGACGCAAGACGTGAAGGAATGGCTGAAGGAATGGCTGAAGGTAGGGCTGAAGGTAGGGCTGAAGGTAGAGCTGAAGGTAGAGCTGAAGCAAGAACTGAAATCGCTAAACGCATGTTAAATATGGGATACTCTCTGCAGTTTATCTCTGAAGCTACTACTCTTTCTATCGAACAGATTGAGAAGCTGAAGGCTGAACAAAAATAGTCAACCTATAACTAAAACCCTAACCCCCTACTCCCACCGCCGTGTGCTTCCGCACACGGCTTTTTCTCTGCCCGCACAAAAAATCTCCCGAACGCTGTCAAACACAGCTGTCGGGAGATTTTCTACTATATGAATATAAGCCAGGCCGCAACGCCTGTCGGCTGCAAGAGTCTCTTATTTGCCGCTGTCAAAAAGTGCTTCCACAAACTTATCCGGCTCAAAGGGGCGGAAGTCCATAATGCCTTCGCCTACGCCGATCCATTTAACCGGCAGTCCAAGCTCTTCCTTAATTGCCACAACAACGCCGCCCTTAGCAGTGCCGTCGAGCTTTGTGAGTACAACGCCGGTAACCTTGGCGGTTTCCATAAACACCTTAGCCTGATTGATAGCGTTCTGGCCGGTGGCAGCATCCAGAACCAGGAAGGTTTCGTGCGGAGCTTCGGGAATTTCGCGCTTAATAATGCGGTGAATTTTTTCCAGCTCGTTCATCAGGTTAGCCTTGTTATGCAAACGGCCTGCGGTATCAATGAAAAGAATATCGGCCTTGCGCGCAATAGCGGCCTTCATAGCATCAAACACAACTGCCGCCGGGTCGGCACCTTCTGCATGGCGGATAACGTCGCAGTGCGCACGCTCGCCCCAGATCTGCAGCTGTTCGCCTGCTGCGGCACGGAAGGTATCGCCTGCTGCCAGAACAACCTTGTATTTGAACAGAGTGAAGTAATTTGCCAGCTTGCCGATAGTAGTAGTTTTGCCTACGCCATTAACACCAACAACCAGGATAACAGTCGGTTTAGCACCGATACGTGTACGTTGGCCGCTGTCTGCCAGCATCTCTGCCATATATTTTTTCAGGAACGGAATAACATCCTCGGTACCGCTAATTTCCTTCTTCTTCGCAGCCTTGCGCACCGCATCAATCAGCTTTTCGGTAGTTTTTACGCCCACGTCCGCAGACAGCAGAATCATTTCCAGCTCATCGAGAAAATCATCGTCAATCGCTGCAGACAGGCCTACAAGCTCCTGAATGCGGTCAGTAAAATTGCGTCTTGTTTTAGAAAGGCCTTCCTTTAAACGCTCAAAAAATCCCATTATTCATTCTCCTTTGCATTTATTTTTACGGATAATAGTTTAGAAACACCGGATTCTTCCATAGTTACGCCATACATGATATCAGCGCATTCCATTGTTCCCTTGCGGTGCGTAATCACGATAAACTGCGTGTTTCCTGCATAATCCCGCAGGAAATCGGCAAAGCGCTGAATGTTGGCATCATCCAAAGGCGCGTCAATTTCATCCAGGATGCAGAACGGCGATGGCTGATAGCTCAAAAGAGCAAAGAGCAGCGCGATAACCGTCAGCGCTCTTTCGCCGCCGCTCATCAGATACAGGCTCTGCAGTTTTTTGCCGGGTGGCTGGACGTCGATATCAATACCGGAATCCAGCAGATTATCCGGCTCGGTGAGCCGCAGCACCGCCGTACCGCCGCCAAATATCTTGACATAGCATTGCGCAAAGTATTCGTTGATTTTGGCAAAGGCCTCCTTGAAGCGTTTGGTCATACCGCTGTTGATTTCTGCGATAACAGCCTCCAGATTTTCCTTTGCTGTACACAAATCGTTATATTGCTTACACAGGAATTCGCTGCGCTCCTTCACTGCGTTATATTCTTCAATCGCCGCCGCGTTAATCGGTCCCAAATCCGCAATCTGCAGTGTCAGACGGCTTTCCTGCTTTTGCAGCGCCGCCAAATCCATTTCCTGCAGCTCCGCAAAATTCTGACTGCGTGCCGCCGCCTCATCCATCTGATAATCCTGCTGCAGCTGCTCACGTATATGGCTGCAGTTGCTTTCGTGCCGCGCCAGGTCCAGCTCTGTCTGCTTCAGCTGTGCTTCACTGTCATTCACCTGCTTGCGCAGTCCGGCAATCTCTTTTTCAATATCCTGCTGTTTATCAAGCAGGCTGCCGCGCTCCTGAGCAAAGTCATCCTTGCCTCCCAGAATCTGCTGCAGCTGTGCCAGCAGCTCGTCGCTTTGCTGCTGCAGCTTCTGCTTTTGCACATCGCAGTCGGCAATTTCCTGCTGTCTGCGCTCCTGCTCTTTTTGGTTGGCAGCAATTTCCTCCTGCAGCCGCAGTGTATCCTGGTCCAGGCTGTGCATAGCCTTGCTGATATCCTGCGTGCGTGCGGCCGAGGTCTGCAGCGTAATTTGGGCATCCTGCAGCTGGTTATCCAAGGCGGTAACCGCACTGCCGTATTTGGCAATTTCCTTCTTCAGGCTATCCAAAAGCTCCTTAGCCTGGGTATCCTGTCCCTCGCGCTCGGTAACTGCCGCACGCAGCTCCTTGACCTTATCACGGTTTGCCATATAGGCCGCAGTGATATTACTGCGATCATCCAAAAGCAGCAGCAGGCGTTCGTTGTCGCGCGTTTTCTGTTGCTGCACCTGCTCCAGATTGAGCTTAAGCCTGTCGGCCTTCAGCTGCTGTTGACGCAGCTGTGCAGCAAGCTGCTGCAGCTGCTCCTTCTGATTTCCTTCGTTTGCTTCCAGCTCCTCCAGCTTTTCCTGCCAGCCAAGCATCTCGGCATGCAGGTGCTTCACCTGCGCCGCAGCCTGCGCAATTTCTACATTACGGCTCAAATAGCCTTCCTTATGCTTTTTACTGCCGCCGCTCATACTGCCGCCGGCGTTGACTACGTCACCGTCCAGTGTAACTACGCGCAGACGGTAGCGTCCGGCCTTTGCCGCAGCCAAGGCAGCATCAATGTTTTCGGCAATCAGCACTCTGCCCAGCAAAAAGCGTACCGCACTTTCCGCCTCAGGCTTATAGCCGATTAAATCAACCGCATAGCCAAGAATTCCCGGCAGCTTCGCCAATGCTTCCTCCTCGCGGTTCGGCCCGCGACGTTGCACGGTATCCAACGGCAGGAAGGTTGCGCGTCCGCTACCAGTACGCTTCAAAAAGGCTATAGCTTCCTTCGCCGCATTGGCCGAGCGCATCACCAGGTTCTGCGAACCCTCGCCCAACGCGGTTTCGATAGCAGCGACATATTTATCTTCTACCTGCAGCAGCTCCGCTGCCACGCCTACAACCTGCTCACGCCAGGGCTCCTGAGCCTTCAGCACCGCCTTGATGCCGTAGCTGAAGCCCTCGTAGCTCTGCTGCAGACGCTTTAAGCTCTGCTCGCGTGTTTCGGCCGCCGTCAGCTGACGCTGCCACTGCTGCTGACTGCTGCGTACAGCCTGCAGCTCCTTTTGCCCTGCTTCATAGGCACTGCGCAGCTCCTCGCCCTTTTTGCGCACCAGCTCCATGCCGTGAGCGCACTGCGATTGCTGCTCCAGCAGGCTGTTATACTGCTCCTGTGCCTGACGGTCAGCCGCCTCGGCTTCTTCTATACTTTTCTTCAGGGCCTCGCGGCGACGTGCGCGCTGCTCCTGCTCCTGTTCCAGATTGTGCAGCTCGTTGCGGAGATTAATCAGCTCCTGCATACCGCTGAAAAACTGCGATTGCGCCTGCTCATCATTGCGCTTCGCCTCTTCCAGCTTGGCGCTCTGCTCGTCACGCTGCGCCTGCAGCTGCTTTACAGCGCCATCGGCCACAGCATGTCTTTTTTCGACAGCATCAAACTCTGCTGCCAGCTCCTGCATTCTTGCTTCCTGCTCGCGCACCTGCTGCTCTAAACGTTCATTGCGCTGCACAAGGCGTTCGCCGGCCTTTTCGTTCTGGCTGACACGTTCATTCAAAACCTTTTGGTCGCCGCGCAGCTTTTCCAAAGCAGTTTCGCGGTTTTTGATATCATCCTGCAATTTATTATAAGCCTCGGCCAGCTTATCCAGCTCCTGCTGTACCTTTACGGCCTCGGCCTGCATGCTGCCTACCTTCGCTGCCTGCTCGGAATAAGCACCTGCCGCCGCTTCCTTTTTCGCCTGCAGCTCTCTGCCGGTTTCCTCCAAAGCGTCCAAGCGGCGCAAAAGTACAGATAAACGGCAACGGCGTAGCTCCTCGCTCAGCTCGTTGAACTGCTGAGTTTTTGCTGCTGCCTGCGCCAAAGGCTCTACCTGCGCATCTACCTCGCTGCGGATATCGTTGATACGCGTGAGATTGTTGGCCGTATCATCCAGCTTGCGTACCGCATCCTTCTTACGCAGGCGGTACTTAGCAATGCCTGCAGCCTCTTCGAACAGACTGCGTCTGTCCTCGGGACGGCTGTTTAAGACCTCATCAATTTTATTTTGGCCGATAATGGACATCGAGCCCTTACCAAGACCGGTATCTGCCATCAGGTCAATTATATCCTTCAGACGGCAGCTTTTCTTATTAATCGCATATTCGCTTTCACCGCTGCGGAAAATGCGGCGCGTCAGGCTTACCTGCTCAAAATCGAGCGGCAGTGTTCTGTCGCTGTTATCAAAATCAACGGTGACCTCTGCTACGCCCAACGCTCTGCGCTTGCCGCTGCCGGAGAAGATAACATCCTCCATTTTGCTGCCACGCAGATACTTGGCGCTCTGCTCGCCCAACACCCAACGGATGGCATCCGAAATATTGCTCTTGCCCGAACCGTTCGGTCCGACAACAGCAGTAATTCCCTTGTCAAAGGTCAATTCAGTTTTATCAGCAAAGGATTTAAAGCCATAGGTTGAAAAGGACTTTAAACGCACTAGAAATCACCCATTTTCTCTAAGTCAGTTATTATATCTTTTTATTGTATCATAAAACGGTGTTTTTTTACACCTTGCAGAACTTCACTTATGCTAAAAATTGCAAAATAACCTGCCAATGCTCTGCCAAATCCTCCAAACGCAGGCGCGCATTGGCAGGACTTGTAGACGGCAGATAAAAAATTCGCACCTGCTCAGGCATTTTTTTGGCAAAATATTTTTTAAAGGCTGCACCCGCCTTGCCGCCGTTGCAGACTACCGCCTGCAAATGCGGCAGCTCGCCTGCAAGCTCCGCAACGGCATTCGGCGCTTCGTTTTTGATGCTGCTGTCCAAGCTACCCTCGCGCTCGCAATAGCCCAGCGTGTCCCACAGCGCCAAGTGATGCTTATGCAGCAAAGCCTGCTTGGCAACGTAATCTTGCGGCATGTCCTCATTTAAAAGCAACGCCAGCAGACGCCAGAAGCGGTTCTGCGGATGCGCATAATATTCCTGCTGCTCCAGCGATTTTATTCCCGGCATGGAGCCTAGAATCAATATTCTGCTGTACTCATCTACGATTGGTGCAAAGGATTTACATGTGGACATACTCTTATCTCATCTGCCTTATCTTGAATTATCTGCAGCTCAAGGCTAGGGAAGTATTTCTCCCAATAGCGCAGGTTGCAGCTTTTTTGCCCGCGCAGCTTTGATTCCAAGCGTGCAGGACAATATATTGTAACAGCGCCGCAGTCAGCCAGCTTGGCTAATTGCGGGGTAATCTTGTCACGCAGCACTCTGCTTTTTACCAGCTCGCCCATCGCCGGGTGAAACGGTCCCGCAAGGATATTCCCCGGCGCACACAGCTCATCGTCAGGCTGCAGGCCGATGCGGATAACATTCACGCCTGCTTCCGTCAGCTCGCGATAAGCCCAGGCCGCCTGCGTCACGGCCTCCTCCAGCGTCAGCGGTACAAAGCGCCCCGCCGCGTAGTCCGCAGCCAGCGGCGTACCCTTGATTACTAACAAAGGATAGATGCGTGCCACGTCAGGATGCATTGCTATCGCCTTACGCACCGTTTCCTGCACGCTGGCAAAGCTCTGTTCGGGCATGCCCACCATCAGCTGCAGGCCAACTTGAAAGCCGAAGTGTTTTAAAAGCGCCACCGCCGGCGCCACCTGCGCCGCCGTGTGTCCGCGCTCCGCTGCCGCCAGCACTCTGTCATCAAGCGACTGCACGCCCAACTCCACCAATCGCACACCATGCTGCTGCAAAAGCTGCAAGCGTTCTTCATCTATATAGTCCGGGCGTGTCGAAAGGCGCACACTGCCGATAAAGCCTTCGGCAAGCAATGCGTCCGTCAGCGCCAGCAGCTCCTCCTGCAGCTCCAAGGGCAGACCGGTAAAGCTGCCACCGTAAAACGCCGCCTCGTTGGCAGCGCTCGGTTGCAGCCAGCTGCGCCAACGCGCAAGCTGTTCCTTGGCACCTGCGACAGCAGACAGCTTCTGTCCGCTAATCGTCTTTTGATTACAAAAAACGCATTGATGCGGACAGCCTGCATGCGGTATGAAAATCGGCAGAATAGACATAGATATCCCTTCTTTTTGAACAAAAACACAGCTTTTATGTAAATTTTTCAGGAAAAACTAATTAATGATAACTATTCCTATTGACATTATCCCCTGTAGGGGGTTATTATAGTGTTGCAAGAAATTTAATAGGAATGTGATGCAGCAATGAAATTATCTCACATAGAGTTTATAAAAACAAGTCTTCCCTTTACCTTTTCTACAATGGCGGCCTCGCTTATGGGTGCCGTCGACACTGCCGTAGTCGGGCATTTGGGAAATTATACATACATTAACGCCGTTTCTTTAGGCGCAGTAATTTTCAGCACAGTCTATTGGCTTTTCGGCTTTCTGAAAATATCTACCAGCGGCTTTGCGGCGCAAGCCTTAGGTCAACACAATCCCAAGCTGCTTGCCGGTGCTTTTATCCGCGGAGTGTTGGCAGCCTTCGGCATCGGCCTGCTGCTCGTAATTTTACAGGAGCCTATCTGGCGGACAGCATTACTGCTCTTCAATCCCGACGCAGCAACCAGGCCTATGTTGGAGCAATATTATCGCATGCTCATCTGGATTATGCCGCTGACGCTCGTTTTCCAGACTGCACAGGGATGGTTCGCCGGTACACTGCATGTACGTATCGCGGTACTCACCGCACTTGCCAGCAACATCATCAACCTGCTGCTGGACGTACTTTTTGTCATTGTATTGCACTATGATGTAACCGGCGTTGCTGCTGCTACCTGCATCGCCAATATTACCGGCTTTCTGGCTGTCCTGTACTTTTATGCCAAGCACAAGCCCCTGCCGCTGACAGCAGTTCCACTGCGAAAAATCTTTTCCGGCCCCACTTGCCGCCAGATGCTGCAATGCGGTTCGCATCTCACCGTGCGTATGTTCTGCATGATTATCATGGTCAATAGCTTTATGCATCAAAGCTCAGCCTTCGGCGGTGAGCTTTTGGCAGCTAATTCTATTCTTTTCCAGATACAGTTCATTATGGGCGATATTCTGACCGGCCTTTCGCAGGCAGGTGCCATCTATTCCGGCATTGCCTTCGGCGAGCACGACCGCTCCATGCTCAATGATACGCTGCGCATCAGCTTTATCTGGGCCATCGGCTTCGGCCTGCTGCAGACTGTCGGCTATTATTGCTGCCGTCACGCCATTCTTGGCTGCTTCACCAATCTGCACAGCGTTATTGCCACAGCACAGCAGTACGATTTGTTCATAGCCTTCTTCCCGCTTATCAGCGCACTCGGTATCGTCTACTACGGCGTGTTCAACGGTGCGCTCTACACCAAGCCTATCTGCATCTCCATGCTGCTTACAGCATGCTGTTACCTTACCGCCTACTTTACGCTTATCCCGCTTTATGGCAACATCGGCCTGTGGCTGGCCTTCCTCATCTTCTATATTGCTCGCAGCAGCTTTTTACTGTTTTTTGTTCCCAAGCTGCAGCAAAGAGTAGCTTTGGCGTAATCTCAAACAAGACTGCACGTTCTTAGCGTGCAGTCTTTTTAACTTCAGCGCAGATATTGGTCAATGGCCGCTTCAAAATCCTCCAAGCTTTTGTTGCCCTCACCTTTTTCGATAGCATGCAAAATGCAATGCTCCAAGTGGTCCTTCAGGATAACTTTGGCTGTATTATCCAGCGCTTTGCGCACCGCAGCTATCTGAATCAGTACCTCCGAGCAATCCCTGTCGTTATCTACCATAGTCTTGATAGAACGCACATGTCCTTCAATGCGTGCCAGGCGGTTGACAACCTTCTTCTTATTAGGATGGTTGTGAGCGTGTGTATGAGCTTCCTGCAAAGTCTGCTGTTTTTTATCATCCTGCTGCGTAAGCTCCGCCTGACTGCGCACATATTCCAATAAAGATTTTTCCTCTGCCATTACTGTCACCAACCTTATCTCTACATTATTAAAAGGGAGCGCACTAAACACGCTCCCTCATTTTATTCCGCTGCCTGCGGCGTCAAAATGCTTTCGATTACCAAAGCAACGCCGTCATCATTATTGGATGCCGTAATGATTTTTGCATTCTGCTTCACGCTGTCCTTAGCATTAGCAACAGCAACGCCGATACCGGCATTGGCAATCATCTTCACATCGTTATTGGAATCACCGATGCACATAATTTCCTGCGGCTGTACGCCGTAGCCTGCCGCTACGCTCTTAACTGCCTCCCATTTGTTGACACCGGGCTCCATCAGCTCCAGGAAATTGTCTTTGGAGCTGGTTACATCCAGTTTACCGGCAAAGTCCTCTTTGAACTGCTGCCATACATCGGCGAATTCCTCGCTCTTGGTCATAACAAGAATCTTATACGGTGCTTCATCCGTATGATACAGCGCCTCACCGATAGCAGTCGTCTGGATGCCGCTGATTTTGGTATACATGCGGGAACAGTCATTCTCCTGCTTAATCAAAATGCTGTCACCCACATAAAGCTGCAGGTAATAGCCCTTCTCGCGGCAGTATGCCAACACCTCGTTGGCTGTAGACAGCTTCATCTTGTGCTCGTAATAAACCTTGCCGCTCAGGCTGCCCTTAACGAGAGCGCCGTTATAGGTAACCAGCGGCACATCCAAGCCCAGCTTTTGCGCATAGGGACGCACGGAAACGTACATTCTGCCCGTGGCAATCAAAAAAATCTTGCCTGCGTCCAGCGCCTTTCTAATAGCTGCCTCGTTACGCGGAGAAATTTGGCAGTCCTTATTCAAAAGTGTATCGTCCATATCGCTGGCAATCAGCTTAATTTCCATGCTCCATCTGCTCCTTTAACATCAACTTATCCATTACAATAGCTGCTGCCGGATAAAGCAGCAAAAGAAAAATACCGTGCATGATGCCAAAATTAAGGTCGTAGCCCGGCAGCATACGGCAAACAGTTACGGCACCCTCCAGAGAGAAGGCAGCCATCACCAGCATAGCCTTCAGGGAGTCATTTCTGCGTTTGGCCAGCTCCTGCAGCCTCGTCAGCAAAAACTGCTTGTCAACAATAACATGCATCAGCTTCAAGCCCAGGCACATAAAAGCACCTTCGATAAAGGAGCCTGCCACCAGACCGCCCAGGGTAACAACCTGCAGCATACCGGTTACATATTCACATAGGAAAAAAATGACGCTCAGCGTCAGCCACATTGTAGCTAAATTATACATTGTTTTCTTCAAATTAATCACCAAGATACATTATAACACAGACAGTCGTCAAATTACACCAGTCGTCTGATATTTTATGATGCTTTTAAGCATATTTTGCAAGTATTTCTGCATATTTTGTGGTAAAATAAATTTATTAACGTAAGCAGACAGCATTGTCTGTACGAAAGGAGCAGTTTATATGAAGCGCAGTGATAAATTCCGCCAGGCCAACCGCGAAGCTCTGGCAACTGTTGTCGCCACCATCGCCGTCATCATCTTCTGGTGCCTGGCAGGCTTTGGACTCGCAGACAGCAATATTACCTTTTGGCATACACCTCTTTGGGTTTGGGGCGGCTGTGTCGGCACCTGGCTTTTTGCCATCGCCGTTACCATTTTCCTGACGAAGAAGGTTTTTGTCAACTTTGATTTGGATGACAGCACGGAGGATAAACAGCATGAGTAGTATTTTAAATATTTTACCAGCACTGGCCTTTCTGCTTATTCTGTTGAGCATCAGCGCCTATATCCAGCGCACGTCAAAGGAAAACAGACAAAAGGATTTCGCCAAGGATTACTTCATCGGCGGCCGTACTCTCGGCGGCTTTGTACTGGCTATGACCACCGCTGCCACCTACAGCAGCGTAAGCACCTTCGTCGGCGGTCCGGGCGTAGCCTGGGTTATCGGCTACGGCTGGCTGTACATGGCCATCGTGCAGGTAGTCGTTATCTTCCTCGTTTTAGGCGTGTTCGGCAAAAAAATTGCCCTGATTGCGCGTGAGATTGACGCCGTAACCGTCATTGACGTGCTACGTGCCCGCTATCATTCCGATTTTCTGGCGAACATGGCCGCCGTTGTCATTGTAGCCTTCTTCTGCGCCACCATGGTGGCACAGTTTGTCGGCGCCGCCAAGCTCTTTGAAGCAGTAACCGGCTTTTCCTATCTCACTGGCCTCACGATGTTCGGCCTGATTGTTGTCATCTACACCACTATCGGCGGCTTTAAGGGTGTTGCCGTTACCGACGCCTGCTGCGCCATCGCCATGATTGTCGGCCTGTGCATCCTCATGGGCGGCATGATGCACGCAGGCGGCGGCTTCAACAAAATAATGAGCTACATCAGCACGCAGCACCCCGATATGCTGGAGCCGCTTTCCCGCGGCAAAATGCCGATTTCGCTTTACATCAGCCAATGGCTGCTCGTCGGCATCTGTACGCTGTCGCTGCCGCAGTCCGTTGTCCGCGGCATCAGCTACAAGGATACTAAAGCGCTGCATAACGCTATGATTATCGGTACCGTCGTAATCGGTGCTATGACACTGGTAGCAACCTGGATAGGTGTCATCAGCAAAGGTGTTCTGACTGCGCCCATCACAGCCTATGGCAACAGTGTTGATAACATCATGCCTGTCGCCATCGTGCAAAGCCTCACTCCCTTCTGGGCCGGTGTCATTATCATCGGACCGATTGCAGCAACCATTTCCACCGTATCCTCGCTGCTGCTTTCCTCATCCTCCTCTATCGTTAAGGACGTTTACATGAACATCAAGGGCAAGCGCGAAGAGCAGCTCAGCAATAACCAAATTCGCCTCTACAGCCTGGGCGCAACAATTATCCTCGGCCTTTTTGTTTATGCCATCGCTATAAAACCGCCAAGCGCTATCTGGCAGATTAACATGTTTGCCTTCGGCGGTCTGGAAACAGCCTTCTTCTGGGTACTGATTTTCGGTCTTTTCTGGCCCAAGGCCAATAAATACGGCGCTATTGCAGCCATGGGCGGCGGCGTTATCATCTACTGCCTGGCCATGGTCTTTAAGATTAAGGTGCTTGACCTGCACCAGATAGTGCTCGGCATCGGCCTTTCCCTGCTGTGCTTCTTCATCGGCAACAGCTTCGGCAAAACAGTCGATGAAAAAACACTGCGCATCTTCTTCCCCGAAAAATTCGAGGACGAAAAATAAAACTGCATATTAATCCGATATCCAAGAATCAAAATCTCTGCTTACGGTGTTTGCAAGCACCTTGGCAGAGATTTTTTATGCTCTGTTTTCTTTACAAAATTAAGTATCTGACACTGTTTACCTATGGTTTTCCTGCATTTAACAGACGCTGCTGATTAATTTCCTCATAGATAAAATTTTCTCAATGCTGACACTCCTGTCATTTATATCCGCCTTATTCTTATTTACAAAAAAGACAAATAGTTTTCATTGAGTAATCATGATTATCCATTGACATGGAATATTATTTTCTGCTATCTTAAAAGTGTAAGCAGTTCTCAGCCACTCACCCCACGATGCAGGAAGGAGCGTGCCGTCATGCTAAAAAAATCTGTCATTATTCTCGCAGGAATGTTGCTTTTAATTACCAGCTGCTTTGCCAACACACGCATGCAGCAATCTGCTAAGCAACAAGCAATCCCAAAGGTCAAGGAGGTCACAATTATGGATTTTTCTCAAGAAAAAGAAAATGTTATCTATCTTGCAGGCGGCTGCTTCTGGGGACTGGAAAAACTGATGCAATCCATACCGGGCGTAATCGATGCCCAAAGCGGTTATGCCAACGGCACAGGCAAAGCAGATGCCAAGTATCAGACAATTTTGGGCGGGAAAACCGGTTTTCGCGAAACCGTGCGTGTTGAATACGATCCGGCAAAGGTAAGTCTTGACCATCTGCTCTTGGCATATTTTTACGTCATTGACCCAACAGTCCTCAACAAACAGGGTAATGATACCGGAACACAGTATCAGACTGGCATCTACTATACCAATACACAAGCGCAGGCTGTCGTAGAACGTATCGTGGAACTGGAACGCGGTCGTCATAAGGTATTCGCAGTCGAAGTCGGACCACTGAAAAACTATTATCCGGCAGAAGAATATCATCAGAACTATCTTGATAAAAATCCGGGTGGATACTGCCATATATCACCTGCCAAAATCAAGCTGCTCAGCACCTTGAAAATTGATGCCGGTGCTTACAAAAAACCTGCTGCCGAAACTATACGCGATAAGCTTACCGCAGAACAATTTCAGGTAACACAGCAAAACGGTACCGAACTACCGTTCCGCAACGAATTCTGGGATAAATTTGCCAAAGGCATTTATGTTGATATCGTAACCGGCGAACCACTCTTTTCTTCAACCGACAAATATCAGAGCAGCTGCGGCTGGCCAGCCTTTACCAAGCCTATTGAAGCACCTTTGATAGTTGAACGCAAGGATACAAGCCATGGTATGGTACGCACCGAGGTGCGCAGCCGCAGCGGCAATTCACATTTGGGTCACGTTTTCACCGGTGACCGCGAATCACCCAACGGTATACGTTACTGCATCAACAGTGCTTCCCTGCGCTTTATCCCCTACGAACAGATGGAAGCCGAAGGTTATGGCTATCTGCTGTATCTTTTCAAATAATACTCTCCAACATAAAACACCCTGTGCATTGCCAACGGCAATACGCAGGGTGTTTTTCATTGCTTATTCAAAGCTCACTCAAATTCCTTGTAAATGCCTTCCTCGCGACGTCTGGTTGCCGTTTTGGAAATATATGTACCATGAACAATATTCGTCAGCTTCTTCTTCGCTAAAATCTTTTGGATGTAATCAAGATGCGGGCAAGGCGGCTTATGCGAATTATCCGATACCATACAGGTAGAAAGATGCACGCAAATCTCCTGCCCCTCCTCCTTAAAGCGGCGCAGGCGTTTCGCCAGGTTTTCCAGCTTAACCGTCAGCGCACCGCCGGAGCAGCCACCGCAGGTAAAGCTCATGTAATGCGTATCCTCGGGATAACCGGCAAACTTGCCCTCGCGGCTGTAAAAGGCATGTGTACAGTTGTAGCCGCAGCAGCGCTGCTGCACTGTGTCGCACTGGATAATGACTACCAGCTTGCTCATTTTATCATGCCTGCTGCTTTTAAAGCTGCATCAAGCTTAGCCTCAGCGGCAGCGCTGATAGGAGTCAGCGGCAGACGCGGAGCACCGGCATTGATACCGGTAACCTTGGTAACAGCAGCCTTGATAGGAATCGGATTGCTTTCCACAAACATAGCCTTTGCCAGCGGCACCATAACCTTGTTGAGGTCAGCAGCATCTTTCACGCGGCCTTCGCTGTAAGCCTGCATCAATTGCTGCAGTATGTTGCCGTTGACATTGGCCAGAACGGAAATCAAGCCGCAGGCACCAACGGACAGGAACGGCAGAATCAGGCCGTCATCACCGCTGTAAATGGAGAAATCCTCCGGCAGCACACGATACAGCTCTGCAGTCTGTGCTACATTGCCTGCTGCCTCTTTAATAGCCACAATGTTGCTGAAATCTGCTGCCAGACGTGCAACAGTTTCCGGAGCAATGTTGCCGCCGGTACGTCCCGGAACATTATAAACGATAATCGGCAGCTTAGTAGCCTTTGCGACGGCTGCAAAATGCTGGTAATAGCCTTCCTGAGTCGGTTTGTTGTAATACGGGCCAACTACGAGCACGCCGTCTACACCGCAGGCTTCCATTTTCTTAACCAAATCAATAGTGCTGGCAGTACAGTTTGTGCCTGCACCGGCAACAATCTTGGCACGGCCGTTGACACGTGCAACGATGGTCTGCATAAATTTTACTTTTTCATCCATATCCATGGTTGCAGCTTCACCAGTAGAGCCTTCTACTACCAGGCCGTCACTACCGTTAGCCAGCAGCCAGTCGGCAAAATCTGCACCGGCTTCATAATTGATGCTGCCATCAGCGTTGAACGGCGTAACCATAGCTGTTAATAATCTGCCAAAATACGGTTTTTTCATTGTAATTCCACCTCTTAAAACTAATAGAAACTAAAATTCTCTATGATATATTGTTTATTATCTAAATGATTTTATATTTTTTACGGCGTACTAACAGTACGTCGAGGAAACACAACAACGCAGACGGTGCTTTATACACGGCCTACAGCTTGAAGGCCTCATGCAATGCTTTGACTGCTTCCACCAAATACTCCTCTTTAACAATCGCGGAAATCGTAGTATCGCTGTCCACAGTCTGCAGAATAGCGATATTGTGGCTGGCAAGCGCAGTTACAAAGGTAGCCATAATGCCGGGGACGCCACGCATAGCACTGCCGACAACGGAAACCTTGCCGCAGCCTTCGTTCAGCGTATATTTAAAGCCGGTTGCATCAAGCACCTTACAGGTGTGCTCTACGTCCGGAGAAAATACTGCAAACATTGCTTCCTTCTCGGACAGATTCAAGCAGCCTACGCTGATGCCTGCATCCGCCAAATCTTCGAACAGATTACGGCCTGCAGTAATATCCTGCGGGTTCAGGTCAATGCGGAACTGTGCCAAATCATTAAGATGAGCAACGCCGCTGGCGCAGGATTCGTTAATCGCAATTTCGCCGCCGTTACCCTGACCGATGCGTTCGCTGGTAATCAGAGTGCCGGGAGCATCGCTGAAGGTGGATTTTACATACATGGGAATATTGCTGCCCATAGCAATTTCCACGGCACGCGGATGAATAACCTTAGCGCCGTTCTGTGCCATCTGGCAAACCTCAGCATAGGAAATCTGCTGCAGAATATTAGCCTTCTCGACAATACGCGGGTCAGCAGTCATGATGCCCTCAACGTCTGTATAAATTTCAACAAAATCAGCCTTGAGCGCAGCGCCCAGTGCAGCAGCAGAGGTATCGCTGCCACCGCGGCCCAATGTCGTAAATTTATAGTTGTTTTCCGTCATACCCTGGAAGCCGCAGACAACAGGAATGATGCCTGCCTCCAGCAGACGGATAAGACCGGAGGTATTGATGTTTTTGATGCGTGCGGCACCAAACTGAGAATCAGTGATGATGCCTGCCTGACCGCCGGTGAGCGCCATAGCGTTGATACCGAATTTTTGCAGCGTTGCTGCCATTACGCAGGCGGAAATGATTTCGCCGCAGCACATCATCATATCCATCTCGCGCACATTAACGGAAAGGTTAACGTCCTTCAGGGCGCCGATAAGAGTATCGGTTGCATAGGGTGCGCCCTTGCGTCCCATAGCCGAAACAACTACTACCGGGGAGTAACCGTTACGGATAGCCTGCTGTACCTTGTTTTTAACTGCAATGCGGGCTTCCTCACTCGCGACGGAGGTGCCGCCGAATTTCTGTACAATGATTTTCATGTAAATTGCTCCTCATATGTTTAAATTAAAATGCAAAATGTACCGGATGCCGGAAAGGCTGCGGCGTACAAACTGTACGCCGGGTAGTCTTTACACCGCAGAGGTGCATTATTATTTTTCTAACCAGCCGTTTTTAATCATAACCTCAGCAATCTGCAGCGTATTCAGCGCAGCGCCCTTACGAATCTGGTCGCCTACTACCCACAGGTTGAAGGTGTTAGGATTGGACTCATCGCGGCGCAGACGGCCAACGAAGCAGTCATATTTTTCCGAAGTATATAAAGGCATCGGATAAACCTGATTGGACGGATCATCCATCATCTGAATGCCGGGGAAAGCATTTATTGCAGCTGCCATATCCTTCAGCTCCAGATCATGCTCAAACTCAATGTTTACCGATTCGCTGTGGCTGCGGTATACAGGCACACGCACGGTAGTAGCGGTAATGCGCATTTCGTCATCATGCATAATCTTTCTGGTTTCGTTGATCATCTTCATCTCTTCTTTGGTGTAGAGATTGTCAAGGAAAACATCAATCTGCGGAATCAGGTTAAAAGCAATCGGATAATGCTTCGGCAGGCTTGCGGACGGAAGAATGTGTGCCTCCATCTCTCTGCCCTCGCTGTAAGCCTTGGTCTGGTCGGTGAGCTCGTCAATGCCCTCCTTGCCGGCGCCGGAAACAGCCTGATAGGTAGAAACGACGATACGTTTAATGCGTGCCAGGTCATACAGCGGTTTCAGTGCCATAACCATAATAATGGTAGAGCAGTTAGGGTTGGCGATAATGCCCTTGTGCTTCAGGATATCCTCGGGGTTAACCTCCGGCACAACCAGCGGCACTTCGGGGTCCATACGGAAGGTGCTGGAGTTATCAATAACAACGGCACCGGCTTTCACAGCGTAAGGAGCAAACTCCTTAGAAACGCTGCCGCCTGCGAACAGAGCAATATCAATGCCCTCGAAGGAATCCTTGGTAGCCTCCTGCACAGTATATGTTTTGCCCATAAATTCAATCTGCTTGCCTGCGCTGCGCTTGGAAGCCAGCAGACGCAGCTCTGCAAATGGGAAGTTTCTTTCTTCAATAAGCTTCAGAAATTCAGTACCAACAGCACCGGTAGCGCCCAAAATAGCAACGTTATACTTTTTCATAAAATTCTCCCCCTCACTATTTAGAGTAATTTATCTAAGCCGTATACCAGGCCTACTTGGTCAACAATTTTGCGGCAGCCAAGCGCAACGCCCGGCATGTAGCATTCGCGGTTAATCGGGTCGGTACTGATTTTCAAAGTTTCGCCCTGACCGCCGAAGATAACCTCCTGGGAAGCAACGTAACCCGGCAAGCGGACACTGTGAATCTTCATGCCCTCGTAATCTGCACCGCGCGCACCTGCCATGGTTTCCTTTTCATCAGGATTGCCCTGCTGCATAGCCTTGCGCACCTCAGCAATCTTTTGTGCGGTGATAATAGCAGTACCGCTCGGAGCGTCCAGCTTATTATCGTGATGCTTCTCGATAATTTCCACATGCGGGAAATATTTGGCAGCCTCACACGCCAGCTTCATCATTACAACTGCGCCAAGCGCAAAGTTCGGAGCAATCAGCAGGCTGGTGTTGTGCTTGCGTGCCAGCTCATCAACCTCTTTTAAATCCGCATCGCTGAAGCCTGTTGTACCTACTACAGCATGCACGCCGAGCGGCAGCATTTTGCGCAGGTTGCCCATAACAACATCAGGACGGGTGAAGTCAACAACAACGTCCGGTTTGGCAGCTTCAATAGCAGCAACCAGGTCAGTCGTTACCTTAACGCCGTCACCCAGATGTACAGTGCCTTCCTTAATATCAACAGCACCTACAAGCTCCAAATCAGCTTCGCTATATACCTTTTTACATACCTCGCTGCCCATGCGGCCCAGCGCACCATTTACCAAAACACGAATCATGTCGTTCACTCCTTAATCATAAAAATAACCGTTGAGATATTTCCTTTGAATTCTATCTCAACGGTTAGCATGCTAAATAATATTCACACCCATAGCCGAGATAGCCCTCCGCTGCAGATGCAGCGACAGTCCGGCAGCTTTCACTGACGGCCCAGCACAACGACACGGCTGCCATTGCACTTCGGCGTTAGCCCTTTTGTGATGCTTCTCAGCTCCCGCTCCACAACCTACTCATGCTTTCCGCGCCTCTATCTTAATGGTTTGCTATTAGAAAAATTATATTACTGTTACTGCTATTTGTCAACGAGGAAAATTATTAGCCTGTTCTTATAACAGCAAGTGTAAAGATTTTACAAAAAGAGAAAGTGAGATGGTTTCTATTACGAGATTTGGCACTTTCTCACTTTTCTCGTAATAGAATTATATGATATATACGTAAGCGTCAAATCCACCGTGTATGAAAACATGGCTGGAGCAATACGCTCCAGCCATTGAAACCCAATAGCATGGACTAGGTCGACCACAAAATTTGTACTAGCTCGACCCACATATTGTAATAGGTCAACCCACTCTCATGTAACAGTCCAACCCCAAAATTTTGACCAATGCCGATATATACATATATTATGTAGCGTACACGCTATAATTCGGTGCGTTTTTTGCCATTTTCTCCGGTGTGTTTCTGTGTCTCGCAAATAGTGTACTCAAAATATACTCATACAGAAAATGGTTTACTAATATATAGTTTTTTCATTTTCAATTAGTTGATTTTTCATGTCCATCCCTTTTAGTATAGATACATTATCAATCATGTTTTTGAGCATATTATCTAATTGTTTTATACTTTGCAACTTAACAGAAAAAGGGGCATCCGTTTCAAGTAAAATTTTATTTGGTGGGATTTTTTGAATCAAATTAATCCCTGACTTTGTTTTTAGCATTTTAGGATTGATGGAAAAAAAACATCCCATGTCAACAGCATCTTGCATTTGGGCTATAGATCCAGTAAACCAATGTAAAATATATGTGTTTTTATTATCCGTCCTTACCTGACTAAGAATTTTTAACACAGTTGCAACAGATTTTAATGAATGAATCGATACAACTTTATTACCGCATCGTTCACAACAAAGTAATACCCTCTTAAAGACCTCTATTTGTTGCTCCTTATTAGTAATGTACTCCTTACTAAAATCAAGGCCAACCTCTCCGATGTAGCGGCACCGCTGCACTAACGACTCGAATAGCGCCAAATCATCATATCCACTTCCAACAAGTTGCGGATGCAATCCTAATGCAACATGAATATTCTTTACATCACCAAACATTTCTACTTCTTTTGAATATGCTCTTGGAGTAGTACCGACTGATAATATCCCAACATCTTCTTTTGCAATAGATTGAACAATGGATGTCATATTATCCATCAAATCTAAATGGCAATGTGAATCATAAATCATGGCGACACTCCTCATGATGCAACATATCCTGAATGAACATATCCACTTCTAATAGTCCCCGTCTATATATTGACGCAAGTTCAGATAAGTATCCTTCATCTTGAGGCAGTGGACCTGATTTGTGAATTGATATTCTCTCTATATCCGGACATTTTTTTATATGTTCTATTGCATACTGAAATGATCTCAACTGAACTCCAATACCAGATGCGTTACTACTTTGCATGTGATGAATCGATGTTTCGGTATAGACTGTACTATCTCTACCAAAGGCTTTATGCATTGCAGCTCTCCTTATAAGACAGGGAACACAGTAACCACAATGCTGAGGACTTAATCCTTTCCAACGGGATTTTCCTGGAGAAGAACATGAAAAGGATAATCTCATGGTTTCAAACAGTACATTTTTATTTAAACACTCATTGGCCATTTCACCTTTTGTTTTATTCCAGTATGGATTATAAACTGATAATTCCAAGCCTAAATTCTTAAGTAGAGTGTTCCAGAGGTTTAAATAAAATGGATGTGTCGTTCTTGTGCTGAATGAACCGACTCGGGTTATTTCAAGAGGGACGTTTAATGCAATGAGCCCATTTTCTGGAATCATTAGCTCTTTAATATTCTTTGTACCTGTAATTGAAAAAAGGGCAAATCCAATAAACAAAAAGGATCGGCTTCTGGTATTGCGATCATTTCCGCCTTCTGGAATATAATTATCCGAAAAGCTCATCCATAAATCAATTAAGGTGTGCTCAATTTGGGGATACTTTTCATTTAGAACATCAAGAATATTGGTTTGTGCATTTTTTGTTAGTCCTTCTCCTGCATGCCCAAACAACAGTGTATTTTCTTTCTGTTCCATAAGATTTATTGTACTAATAAGACTGTCCATCCCTCCAGAAAATAAGGAAGCTCTACTATATAATGCAGTTTTCTCTTCTGCTTCTTCATTTTGTTCGAACGACCAATTTCGTTTCACAAACTCAAAGCCCCACAAATCTCCTGTGAGAAATTTTAACATTCGTTCTACAGTTGTTATCTGTTTATTCCATAAATCAACATCTGACACTGGAAGTTGGATTACTATTTCTCTTGTCCATGAATCCTGCCCATGAATAAGTCTTGCTATTCTCGTATCCGCCAAATAAACCATAGTTGCCAGAGTAAGAATATCGAAACCAAGCTCTGAAGGAAATATGTTATGGCTACGCAGCAGGTTTTTTACATGTTCAAGACCATAATTGAGTTTGCCATGTAAGAGCATAGGAATATCCACAACAATAGCATCTTCAGTTTTACAGAATTTAAGCGATTCAATGTCATAGCCCGCTTTTAAATAATATTTACTCATTCATCATCACCTATCCCGGCCATAATCTCAAAGGTTGTTCGATATACTTCGTTTACAATATCTATCGACTGGTGTTGTGACAGATTATTCACATCGACCTTTAGATCTGAAACAGCGTCTGAAATTGCTCCTTTGACAAATTCTTTAATTTGCGCAACCAGTTTCTCTGCTATATCTATATCATCCGGAAGCATAATAATCTTATTACCGATATCATTTAATATTCGTCCACAAACAACATTAGCCATACTCTTTTGAACAATAAGTAACATTTGTTCTGCAGTCAATTCTTCAAATGGAATTGATGCTATTTCAGGCGACTCTTCAATCGCTGTAATGTATGCATTTCTGGCAATTCCTTCGTCCTGAGGGCCTCCATCCGGACAAACAAAATCTGCTATGGCAAGCAATGCGTCCGTTGCATTTCTCTTGGAAAGATTTTCAATAGAAAGATAACGTTCAACAGCTTGAGCACCACCGGAAGCAAAGATGCCAGTGACATTCAACAACCTTGCACTACTGTTTCTTGCTGCCCCCAAGCGTTGAGCGGCATTTTTACTTCCACCCATGGAATTCCGCACATAATTAGCTATGCTTTTCCGTGCCATACCAGTATCACGTCCGGAAGAATTTATATATCGTGTAAATTCTCCTCTCGGTTGCGTAAAGCGATTTGGTTTTCCAACTGGTATCGAAGAAGTTTCGTCCTTCTCTGTATTCTGTTGCTTTTCAACGTCTAGCTGATCTAACCATGATGGCACCAGTGGAGTGTTACCTTTTTGACCGGCATTATGGGATGATGTACCCACTTGTCTTTTACCTCCTTATGTTTTTTAATACTCCCTGAACTACAGAAATTCCTTTCGTTTTCAGCTCTTCAAGGTATTTATCTATGATATCATGTTCTGTACAGCCACTTGGAATCGCATTATTCCAACCATTAGTTACCCAGATGCCTACTTGTTCCTGTGGCAATCTAGTTATGAAATCTGCCAACTGTTTTCGAAGACATGGTTTATGTTGTACGAGTATTCTTAGCCCATCTATTCCATATGGTTTGTTCTCAAAGTTTCCTTTTTCCATGATTTTTTGCTCAATAATTCCAAAAACCAGTTCTGATTGCTGGTCATTGAGTGCTTTTATTTTTTCGATATGTTGAGTAACAACCATCTCTGATTTTAACAAAATACCGGCAATTTCCGAGAGATCACTGGATTCTACTCGACCCGCAAAATAATCTATTTTTTCTTTACATGCATAGTAGTAAGGACGCAGATCGACATTTGTAATATCTGGTTCTAACAAAATCCAATCTCTAATTTCTTTAGGATCAAACCAGTTTTCATTATGTGATAAGAGATCCGTTTTTGTCGTTTCAGATTCAGTAGCTTCATTTTCAATACTATCTTTTACAGCTTTTGCATCTTTCCAAACGCCATCACTTGTAAGATGCGTCGGTAACTGTTTATAAAAGTTTGGAATATAGTATTCAGCCAACATCATTTTAGCCAAAATTGCCAAACCAATTTCTGCTCCAAATCCTCTGTTTTTTGCAATTTCAAACCGAAGCAATAGCATATTTATAAACCGCTTTATTTTTCTTGGATTTCCGTCCGTATTATGTGATAATAAATGGCCGATTTGTGTTGCGATTAGAGTCTCATTTGACGCTTTATCGTAGTCATCACTCAAAATCTTTTGCACGGCAGAAACGGTGAAGTATTGTACATTCCAAGGCTTTTGAATGCGAGTTATTCCTTCATAGCACAAAGCTTGGTAGTTCAAATTACTTTCTGAAAGTACTGATCCAACCATAAGCAGCATTATGTAGTTACATGCCTCCACCTCTCCCAATGCTGGAATTCGGAAAGGAATTTGAATCAATTTCTCCAAATACTTATTAGAAAACTCAATTCCTACGTTGTATTTATTTTCATCCACAACATCAGGAAAATGCTTTTTGACCGCATACCGAATCATGCTTTCATCTGCTGCCACAACGAAAGCTGTCTCTCCTGTAAACATGAAAAGTCTTACTGCTTCTAAGGTGCTAATTGCTACATCTGGTAAACATCTATCCAAGTCATCAATTAAAACTACTAATTTCTTTATATTCGCTTTCTCGAGCAGCTCTTTGAAATATTCTTGGAATTCTGTGAACTCTGTATTGCTTGATGTATCTTCTGTAATTTTAGAGTCTTTTAGATATCCGCAAATAGCATCTATTGCGTTTGTAATACCTTCTTCTGTTGATACAGTATTTTTCAGTATATCATGCACAGAGGAAAGAATTGCTATTGGAGCTGTACCTGTTGCAATCCCCAAGGCTGTTTTTCCAACAGTTTTAGCAACAGTCATCCAATTGATATTTTTCCAAAGTTTTTCTAAAACTCCTTTTGCGCTTTCATGAAGTTTCTCCTTGGCTGTCAACTCAGAAACTATCGCACTCATCAATGCAATTTTAGAGTCTTCAAAGCCTTGATGTTTCCATCCGTTAAATCGAATGCAACAGTATTTTTTTCCATCCGCAGGACCAGTTTGATTAAACTGATCTTCTATCATTTCAAGAATGCTGGATTTTCCTGCCCCCCAATCCCCATGGATTCCAATTGAGATTGGTTGATTATTACTTTCTTTTATAAGATTAACAACCGTCGTAGCTATAGCCTTATTATTAAGCAAGTCAAATTTTGTTTCATTATCAGATAGAATCATTATCATACCTCCTGAAACATGATGTCCTACTACTCCACCCGTGCCTGTCCATTCATCAGCATGGGCAGAAGTCAATCACGGAGTTTTGCTAATTCACGATTTTCCTGTTTTGTCTGTCCAATCTTCAGATGAATCGGACGAATCTTTTCTGTGAATTGTTTTAAGAGAGATTCTAGCGGCAAATGAATTTTGCTTTGTTCAAGATGATCGGTTATAATATGTCCCATTGTCGTTTTTCTTGCTTCTGCCATCTTAACAAAATTGATAATATAAGAGTTCAACTGTTCGTATACATATTCTTTAGGAAAATGAGATTTAGGATTCACCTTAAAAATATGTTGATTCAATCCACCACTACCACCATACCAGTACATTACCTCTAATGTAGCTGACCAAGAAAACAAAATATCTCCATCAAAAATTTTATGCTTTGAGGGTATATTTTCAGAAACTTGCTCTGTTTCTGATGTAATACCATCATGCATTTCTTTGATTTTTATAACCGGAATTGCTTTTTCTCCATCTTTGGGGCGAAATTTCTGACAAGCTAATCCATTTATAAAATTTGAAGATATTTGTTTTAGGACAATATGCTCCGGAACAATCCTTTTGTTTTATATACTTGTATCCCAAACGGGTTAAATGAACCAACGCCGGAATCTTCACTCTGGAATTTTCATTGTGAATCACATGACTCGCCTCCCTTAACCAAAACGATCTCCATAATATCCCCAATATCACAATGCAACGCTGTGCAGATTTTCACCAAAGACTCCGTAGACACATTTTCATTTCGTCCCAGCTTCGCAATTAAAGCTGGACTAATCCCGGCAGCTTGCTGTAAATCCTTTTTCTTCATATCCAAATCAATCAATAATTTCCATAGCTTCTTGTAGCTTACTGCCATATTTGTCACCTTCCACGCAACAATTAAAGTTTATAATTCGTCATTATTATACCAGAAATCTTTTTATTTATCAATAAAACTACACGATAATGAAGTTTTACTATTAGACTACCCAAACAGAGTTATTAAAAAGAAAAATTAAAATTGAAAAAGACTGTTATGTTTTCGTTACAAATTGGCAAGCAGTGTAACCCTGTACAAGTTCACTCATTTTCTTGAATTGCCCTTTTAGTCATTCTTCGCAAATTTACTTGTTGGGGTGACCCCCAATCCCCCAGAACATCATCTGCCGATGATGGCTACGCAGCAAAGCTGCTGAGAATATCTGCATTAAAATGTTGTGTGACGATGGTGACGGTTGTGACGATGAAACGGAGAGCAAGCCAGGGGCAATTTGTATCGTCACCATCGTCACAACCGTCACATTTGAAAAAAATAATATTTCGCTGGGCTCATTGTATAATGAAATTGCACACCTGAAAAATTAAATAAAAAATAATCCATTGTGTTACCTTTATCTATTATCGCTAGAACTTCATAGTAAAGATTCATCCGCCTAGCGGGTGGCTTTTATTTTTCGGGCATAGCCCTATCTTCAGCAGCCACA
>OGRU01000694.1_pt1 | contig 30206 bp, 28 predicted proteins | sample 1553541 | NCBI WGS metagenome assembly OGRU01 (sample SAMEA2580068, study PRJEB22360) | human gut metagenome | biome: human gut; feature: human-associated habitat; material: faeces | place: Denmark | collected 2008/2010
GGAGACGGACTTGGACAAGTGGCTCTATCTACTGAAGAACATGTCCAATCTGCTGGAGCGTCCGGAGAGACTGAGGGACAGGATATTCACGAAACTCTTCGATGTAGCTGAGCTCGCCCAACTTGACGACGAGGACAGAATCAATTACATTAAGGCCATGAATACGGAGCGGGACACATATAATCAGATCGAGTACGCGCGTGAGAGTGGGCGCGAAGAAGGACGTGAGGAAGGGCACAAAGTGGGCAAAGAGGAAGGGCTCAAGGAAGGACGAAAAGAGGGACACAAGGAAGGCAAAGAAGAAGGTCTCAAGGAGGGACACAAGGAGGGTAAGGAAGAAGGCATAAAGGAAGGCGCAAAACAGAATAGTTGTGACATTGCCAAAAGAATGTTGGAGAAAGGGATTGATATTGAGACAATTTCAGAACTGACAGGTCTGACAGAAAAGGAGATATCTGAATTGAACCGGATTGATTCCTAAGATGTAGCGGAACTTGCCCAACTTGACGACGAAGACAGAATTAAATACATTAAAGCCATGAATACGGAGCGGGACACATACAATCAGATCGAGTACGCGCGTGAGAAAGGCGCAAAACAGAATAGTTGCGACATTGCCAAAAGAATGTTGGAGAAAGGGATTGACATTGAGACAATTTTAGAACTGACTAGTCTGACAGCAGAAGAGGTTTCCATGCTAAAAGACAGGTCGGATCCAAGTAGTCTTGCTTAGAGAAATATCATTCAGTTATTTGTCCGGAAAGCGCCATGCTTTTCTGGACAAATTGCTTTTTATGCAGATAACTGTGTGACCACTTACCGACTTGTAACCGAGCATGAGAAACTGACAATGTAGCTTTATATTCTTCGTTTGTATTTCGACCCTCTTGACAGCGTTGTTTTAGCTTTCTAGTTTGGATATCAATCAGTTACATGATTTGCCAGATGTCAAGAGGTGGGTATGAAAGGGGGACTTGACAGGTAGGCAGATTTGTTTAAATCCGGTATAACATTGATATTGAACAGGTTAGCTCAACAAACCCTAAATTGTCGTCTGCTAAGAGTGTCGAAACAGGAAGGCATCATCTATCAGTTTATCTCCTGTTTCGGTGTCACTGTCTACAGGTATTGTTGTTTCGACAACTGCCTCTACTTCTTCGTGGTTCTTAATCTCGACGTCGTTAGCATCGTTGCAATTCTCCCAGTCACCTGCGGCAGGGGCCATCAGAGCGGCGTAGCCGCCCGTGGCTTCGCAAACGGGTATTTTATCGGAAGAAATATAAATTACGGAATAATTTCTCCAAAAGTTGCGGAATACTTTCACTGCAAGTTGTGCAACTCTCGCAAAAACTTGTAGTTGACCGATTATTTGGCTACTTTTGTTCATGATAATATGATTCACTTGTGAAACTTGAATAATAACAACTATATGATGACACTATTGAAAAGAGCGTTGCTCTCCATTATCACTTTTGTGACACTTGCATTCACAATGAAAGCCCAACAATATCAAGATGTCGTTTACCTGAAGAACGGAAGCGTTATCCGCGGTCTCATTACTGAACAGATTCCGAATAAGAGTCTTAAAATAGAGACAACTGACGGAAGTATATTCATCTGCGATATGAACGACGTCAATAAAATTACAAAAGAGTATCAAACCAAAGAAAACAAGGTCTCAGGCCAACGAAGCGAATACGGATGGGTAGCGGCTCCACGTTACAGAGGTTTCGTGGGGGATGCAGTAGTCATAGGCACAGGGGAGTTCGAATTGACAAGAAGCCATTTTTTCACATCTCACGGATGCCAAATCAACCCATATCTCTATGTGGGAGGAGGACTTGCGATTAATTATTGGTTTGATTTGGAGTCTGTCAATGCTCCTATTTTTGCACATGTCCGTAGTGAAATACACAAAGCGTATAACAAAAGAATTTCTCCATATATCGAAACAAGAGTAGGATACAGCGTCGGAGATATTGAAGGCTTCTTCTGTGCACCAGCAGCCGGATGCCACATATACTTCGGAAAATCAAAGATGGGACTAAGCATTGGCCTTGGTTATAACGTACAAATGACCAAAGTGTATTACTCTTCCGGCTTTACTCTTAATGAGAATGTTGGAGGAGTATCCGTCTCAGCAGCATTCGACTTTTAATTTACAACTGAAGTTTCTTATATTCCACAACTTGCTGCGATTTAGTACAGACATGAGATTAATTGAATGCATACTCCCGGTTATCGCAGTATTGAGCGCATGCGGAGGTGAGGGAGACAAAGGACATAAGATACCGGCTCCTGAGGCATATACGACCATGACGTACTGTTTCAACGGCACCAGCATTGTCTCTAACCTGGACAAATACGGTATAATCGACACTCTCGGTAACATCCTGCTGCCTCTCAGATACGACAACATCACCTACATAACAGATGAAATTGCCGCAGCACGGGAAAAAGGACTGTACTGCCTGGTCGATACGAAAGGCCATGTTCTTGCGGAATGCATCCGGGACGGAGAAATGACGGCTGACGAGATGACAGCATGGGCGGAAGACGTCTCTAAAAAAGTCCGGCAGTCATGGGACGACGTCCTGGCCGGATACGGAGAACTTTCAGACCTGTGCCGCAGCGAAGCCCCTGACAACGAAGCAATCAGAAAAAAAGCGGAAGAAATACGGGAAAGCCTCGCAAAGACGATCGGGTCAATGTCAAAAGACCAGAAAGCCCAGTTCGAATCAGTCAGGAACCTCCAATAACTTCCACAAGACCAACACGATAAACTTAGAAAACTTGCAAATCTTCAGACACATATCATTGACAATCCTCATCCCGGCATTGTTCCTGGGCATCACAGCCTATGGACAAAGTTCCGGAAAGATGATTTCATCCATAAGAAAAGACAACTCATATATATTCGGCGAAGTCACAGGAACAGGAAGGGCGCAGGCTGACAGTCTGGCCGTATGCAGTCTGTGCGACAAAATCGCCGAAACGGCCGGTTTCACGACCTACAACCAACAGGAACGCAGAAAACTGATGCGCGGATATTTCGGAGACGTCCGCAAGAACAGTCTCGCCATATACATGGGCAAGAATTACTCGTTCAGATACATTTCCAGAAACGATGTCAGCAAGATTTTCGCGGACAGGAAAGCCAAGATAAACGAAATGCTCCAGATAGCCGACAAGGCCGAAAAAGAAAGAAACATCGACGTGGCATTAAGATACTACACTTGGGCATCAGTCCTGCTCAGAAGCGTACCTCCGCTCGAATCCGCAAAAATCGCAGACATTTCCCAGAAAGCGAACCTGCTTATGGACCTCGTAAAGGTAAAGTACTCAGCGACAGGCAAAAGCGGACAAGGCCTTATAGAATTGACCTTCACCTACAAAGACCAGCCGGTCCAGACAGTCGATTACCGGTTCTTCGACGGCAAGAAATGGAGCGGTGTACTCAGCGCCACTGACGGAAAAGGCTTCGCACAGGCATCCCCGGGCACATCAATGAAAGACTACAGAATCAAGTATGAAATCGACCAGTCCCGCCTCCAGAACATCTGGAGAGAAGTCAGCCAGATAGAAAAGGTTCTGGACATCCGCCCGGAAAGAATTGACAATCAGAACCTTGCCGGAGCAGGAAGGCCTTCGGAAGACAATGCCGGAGCCCGTACGCAGACCATCGTTCCCGCAAACCATATCCAGAGAATAGACTGGAGTGACGTGAAGAAAAAGATACTGGATGTAGTGGCACAGAAAGACGCCACATTTAAAGACAGTCTGGAGTACTCATTCTCTCCGGTAATGTTCACGGAGAAGTACGAGAGCAGCATTGAAAAAATCTGCAATGCATTGACAAATAACTCGTACGAAGGCATTGACACACTCTTTACGGCCGAAGGCTACGATACTTTCCGCAAACTTCTCACATATGGGCACGCAAGGGTTCTGCACCATGACGACCTCTTCTACTACAAGCTCGGAAACGAGGTCTTCGCGCGCAGCCTGCCACTGGTTTTTTCATACCGTGAGAACAACAAAGAATTCGTGGAAAGCATTGTCTTCACATTCGACAAGGACAACAAGATTTCGAACCTCTCATTCTCGCTGGGCAGGGTGACTGCAGCGGACATCGCGTCCCATGAGACCTGGCCGGAGGAAGCCAAGATTATCCTGATGACCTTCCTCGAGAACTACAAGACAGCCTACGCGCTGAAGCGCACCGACTATATCCGCTCGATTTTCGATGAGGACGCACTCATAATCACCGGAAGAATCCTGAAAAATGCGGGAAAGGCCAATGAATACGGAGCCGGGAAGTATGTGTCCCTGACAAGGCAGAGCAAGGCGGAATATATCCAGAGACTGGAGAAAGTGTTCGCCAGCCAAGAATTCATAAACGTACAGTTCACAGATTGCAAAGTATTGAGACTCGGAAAGATACAGTCATTGTACGGCATCCAGATCAGACAGGAATACTATTCTTCCACATATTCTGACAGCGGATATCTTTTCATTCTTGTGGACCTTCAGGACAGCACCAAGCCTGTCATCCATGTAAGGACATGGCAGGAAGCTCCGGACAAGGACTTCGGCGTAATCGGCCCATATAACTTCTGACAATGACGCTGAAAAGAATCATATTGGCATTGACCGCACTGGTCATGTTCTGTTTTTCATCATTCGCACAAAAACAGGACAAGGATTTCTATATCAAGTCGTTCCGGGAACTGAGCACAGATCTGGATGCACGACTGGACCCACGTACTGACCAGAATGGAAGAAAGGCGGCATTGATAAAGGTAGTCACGACGGAAACAGGATTCGAGTTCGACGTGGGCGTCATGGGCATAGTGGATGTAAAGCAGGAGGTCGGAGAGATATGGGTCTATGTACCGGAAAACATCCTGAAGATAACCATAAAGCACAAGAATTTCGGAGTAATCAGAGAGTTCGCTTTCGGGATTCCGATAGTCTCGGCAGCGGTCTATGAACTGGTCCTCAACACTCCGACAAAAGCAACCGAATACATCTATGTACCTGTAATTGACAGCACTACGACAAACAAGACTGACAGTCTGGACTATTACGGACATGAATTGCAGCAGCCACATTGGCCTGAAGACGAAGAAAGCAGGTTCGAAAGCAGCGTATTCATTCTGGCATCGGCAGGCGTCGTACCGGATTTCTCGGCAGGCATCATGTCCGGCAAGGTTATCAGGCACAAGGACAAGAAAATGGGAGGAGGCTACTACGTCAAGGCCCGTTCCAACTTCAAGTTCCAGACAAGATTCGATTATGAATGTCTTAGCGACGGAACCCGTAACGGGGAAGCCATATGGACCAAACAGGACGGCTCGACATGGAAGACCAGATACACAGTCACATGCGGAGGCATCTGGCACTGCCATAAGAATCTGAACATCTTGGCAGGAACCGGATACGGCGTGAAGTCACTGATATGGGAAGATATCAATGGAGACCGGGCTAAAGTCAAAGACTGCTCCTTCAGGGGACTGGCAGCAGACTTGGGGACAATGGCAACTTTCGGGAAGTTCGCAATCACGGCAGGAGTCTCCACCGTCAAGTTCAAGTATTTCGACTTCGAGGTAGGAATAGGAGTGATTTTCTGACTTTTTATGGTCAAAAAGTCGCAAATCACCCGCAGAATCCATGATTTTATGCAAGATAATGACTAATATTGTATTCTGTATTGGATGGAAAACGGTTTTCCAATCAATAAACACTCTATAAGACATGAAACTTTTCAAGCACGCAATCGCAGCAGCATTCATCCTCATTTCAGCATTCAGCTGCGTAAAAGGCTCATACCAGACAAGTTACAGAGCCATTTGTACTTTCGAACCGGCTGATACCGTACAGGACTTCAGCAATGGCATCTACAACAAGTCTGACATTTACCAGGGCGGCGGAGTCATCAAGTTCTGCAGCAAGAGGACCGATGACGGAGAATTTACAGGAGGCTTTGCAGTATGCTGCCGCAAGGACACCATCTACAAGGAAGGCTACATGCCTAAATCACCATTCTATGTAGCAGATACCACAGGTGCTGCAAAATCTGCCTGCTATGCCGTATTCTATGACAACAGGGGACGTATGCCTGAGCACAGCATCGAGTTCGTATCAAGGGCTAACGGCACATGCATTCCTATCGGCCTTTATGTCGTAAACACGAATCTCGTCGTAAATACCGTAAAATTCGGCACATCATACGGCCCGGCTTTCAAACAGGGTGACTGGATGAAACTCACCATTACCGGCAAACGCGGTACTACAACCACAGGAACCGTCAGCGTGGATTTGGCAAAATACGACGAGAAAGGACTCACAGTGCTGACAGACTGGACCGCAGTGCCGACCGACAAACTCGGAGCCGTCGAATACATTGACCTAAGCATCGAGAGCAACAGGTACGACATTCCTACCTACTGCTGCATCGACAACGTTGTCGCAGACGTTTCCTTGTCAATGGAGTAACCTTCAAAAGAAAACACAGATGAAACAGAATCAGGATTACAAAAACGAGGCACTCAAGGCATTGTCCGGAAGCTGGCCTCACTCATTGGTAGCAACCATCATTTACCTGGCGATACTGTCATTCTTGGCGATGCCGTCATACATGATCAATTTCGGAATCACCTTTCCTTCATACATCAGCGGAGGAAGCGGAATCATTTTCATCCTGATCGTCTATCCTATGGAATTGGGATTCACCAACAGCTTCAGGCTCCTTTATGAGACAGGGGACAACAGGCTGACCCGCAACGCATTCAGCCTCGGATTCGACAACTGGGTCCACAATGTCCTCGGAATGCTCCTGACATCTGTATTCATCTTCCTCTGGTTACTTTTGTTCCTCATTCCGGGAATCATAAAGTGCTTCTCATACGCGATGACCCCGTACATCCTGGTAGAACATCCTGAAATGTCCGTCAACAAGGCAATAGACGAAAGCATTTACCTCATGGACGGACACAAGTTCGATTATTTCTATCTGGGTCTCAGCTTCATCGGATGGATAATCCTCTCCATCATGTCATTCGGTATCGGATTCTTCTGGCTCATACCATACATGCAGACCACGATGGCCGCATTCTACGCCGACCTCAAGAAGGAGAAGAACAGGGAGACTGTACTCGAAGCAGAAAGAGTTCTATAAATCCGCAATAACTTTCCCCACAAAGACGGCAGGACCGGTGAGATAGACAGCCGATGCGCTGAAAGACGCAGGAGCAGACGATTCACAGGCCACGTCAGAAGGACGGAAAGAAACGGACAAATCAGAGATACGTGCATGAACAGGGATTGATACAATCTTTCCCTGTTCATGTCTTTTATGCGCTATCCAAGTCGCCATGGCAGACGCCACGATACCAGTACCGCACGCAAGTGTCTCATCCTCAACACCTTTCTCATAAGTACGCACGGTAATGCTTCCATCGGCATTGACCTGTACGAAATTGACGTTCGCGCCGACAGGAGCGAAATCCGGCGAGTAGCGGAGAACGCGACCCTCCCCTACAACATCAATGTCATTGACATTATCGACAAACCTGACCGCATGGCGGGTCCCCGTATCGAGGAACAGGTCCGGTTCTCTGTCAGGCCCGTTTTCATACGCCGCAGCCGAACTGACATCCTTCATCTTCAGCCTCACGATACGGGCCTCATGCGAGAACGGCCCGGACTCCCCCGAAAGAAGTTCAGCGGAATGCGGACCGTCAGGGGCCTCGAAATCAAAACTGGTATAGCCGAGGTCGGCGGCAAACGCGACAATGCACCGCCCGCCGTTTCCGCACATCATTCCCCCCGAGCCGTCGGAATTATAATAATCCATACGGAAATCGTGGCCCTCGCTCTCCGACAGAATCATCACCCCGTCAGCCCCGAAGCCGGTATGACGGTCACAAAGTGCAGCAATCCCGGCAGAGGAAAGGTCAATGCGGGAAGACCTCCCGTCAGCGACAAGGAAGTCATTGCCCGCCCCGTGGTACTTGTAGAAAGTCATAATTATCTGAGCAAATCTTCCAGCTCGACAGACGCATCCGTCTTGCCGTCACGATATTTGACAATGACAGGTGTATAGACATGGATACCGGCTTCCGCTCCAGGGCCTTTGGTCACCGGACGGCTTCCGGCCACGACTACGGCTCCTGCAGGAACCACGATACGGCCATCCTCATCAGGACGGATCCAGCCCCCGTTCACTGCATCATAAACTGCTGTAGCTCTGTTGATTATCACGCCTGAGCCAAGCACGGCGCCCTCTTTCACGAGAACACCCTCATAGATACCGCAGTTGCCACCGACGAAGACATTGTCCTCGATAATGACCGGCATTGCCCCGACCGGCTCCAGTACACCGCCAATCTGCGCGGCGGCTGCAATATGCACATTCTTTCCGATCTGCGCACAAGAACCCACAAGAGCATGGGAATCTATCATTGACCCCTCATCCACATATGCACCGATATTGACATAAGCAGGCGGCATCACGATGACCGAAGGCGCAAGATAGGCGCCGCGTCTCACGGAGCTTCCGCCAGGCACGATACGCACCCTGTCTTCCACCGCAAATCTGCGGACCGGAATAGTGTCTTTGTCAATGAAAGAGAACTGTCCCTCAGACATGTCTTCAAGCTTTCCGAGCCTGAATCCGTCCAGGATAGCCTCCTTGATCCACATATTCACACGCCACTGGCCGTCAACCTTCTCGGCGACACGTATTCTGCCAGCCTCCAGGTCATTGCATATTTCGAAGAAACGTTCTTTATCCATGATATCATCCATTATTCGAGGCCAGGGAGCACCTTAGCCATAAGTTCCTTGGTAGAATCCACGGCCTCTGTCAATGGCAGACGCATCTCCGCCCTGCAATAGCCGAGAATCGACAATGCGGCCTTGACAGGAATAGGATTGCTTTCCACGAAGCAGGCATTATAAAGCGGCATAAGACGATTGTTCAGGTCAATGGCAGTCTTCAGGTCAGAAGCCATCACAGCCTCGGTCAATGCCTTCATCATCTTAGGAGCGACATTGGATGCTACGCTGATAACGCCGTCCGCACCGCTCGCCATCAAAGGGAGAGTCTGGTCATCATTTCCGCTCAGCACGGAGAAATCAGCAGGAGCCTGACGCCTGATGTCGATAATCTGGGCAACGTCACCCGACGCCTCCTTGACAGCCACCACATTAGGAATCTCAGCAAGACGGAGACAGGTCTCAGCCTTCATATTGGTTCCGGTGCGTCCAGGGACATTGTATAGAATCACCTGACGGTCAGTCTCTTCCGCAACTGCCTTGAAATATCTGTAAAGGCCCTCCTGCGTAGGCTTGTTATAGAAAGGAACAACTACCAGATAGGCATCCGCACCATAAGGGTCCAGAAGCCTCATATTGCGTACGGTTCCCGTGAATGAATTGGTTCCTACACCTGCAACAATAGGCAGTCCGCATGATTCCTCTTTGGTGACACGCAGAATTTCCACCTTGTCTTCATCTGTAAGACATGGAGTCTCAGCGGTAGAGCCGAGCGGTACCAGAAAATCAACCCCCGCCTCAACCTGTCTCTTCACCAGAAGCCTGTATGACTCCCAATCAATTTCCACATTACTGAACGGAGTAACTAATGCCGTTCCTAAACCCTTGAATTTCATATCATTAACTTTTCTTCCCAAGCCATTCATGCCCGAGAAATTATACTGAATTATCTATTGTCGCCTTCTGCACCGCCTATGAAAAGTTCCCTGAACTCATGGACCTCACCACGCTTTCCTGATGCGACTATTCCGTCAGCCATTTCGGCCGCCATCACTGCACCCTCGGCAAAGCCCTGTCTGGAGAAAGCCTCATGCTCGAGAGTAATCCTGTCGCAAGAGCCCTCGAAACCGACAGTATGGATTCCAGCCAGCTCCCCTACCCTTACGGACGCGATATCCGTCTTCGACGACATATTCCTGTCAATGCAGGCCGCCAATGTCTTGGCAGTTCCGCTAGGCGCATCCAACTTGTGGCAATGATGCTTTTCCACGATATACGGAGCATATCCGCCTGCCTTTCCGAGCAGTCTGGAAGCAATATCCACAGCCGCAGTAAAAACATTGACCCCGATGGAGAAATTGGAGGCCCAAATCAATGTCGTACCGCATTTCTGAAAGTAGTCAAACACCTCATCTGCAATATCATACCATCCCGTAGTACCGACTACCGCAGCCCTGAAATTCTCCGCAATGAACTTATAGTTCGCCCTGAAAGCATCAGGAACGGTAAAGTCAATGCAGATGCAGTCCTTGGTAACCGAAGTGTCAGCCGACTGGATATCTTCAGATTTCCCGGCACATTCTATGTTTCTGGAGGCAAGAACGCCCTCCACCATCTTTCCCATGCGGCCGTAGCCGCTTATATAAACTTTCATATCTTCGATTTCTAATCAAGTTTCGCAAGTCGTCAAAACGGTTTCTAAGATTCCTTCGGGAACATGAGTTCATGAATATGACTCACGACGTCAACAGCATATTCCTTGTCAATGACATAACTCAGACTCATCTGAACCGGACTCATGCAGACCAGATACACACTTCCCGGCAACACCTTTTCTATCCGGGATGCCAGACCAGGGCAACTGTGCAGGAACTTTTCACCGACAATGGAGAACTGGGCCTTGTCCCGGCAAATCATCACCGTAAATCTTTTTCTCAGTTCAGCCACCATCTGCTCGAATCCCGGCTGGCCAGTCTCCATAGTGACGCGAACCCTTGATTCTGAGACACTTGAGAGGATTATCTTCACACCAGCCTTCTCAGCCGCAGAGAAAACCGCAGCCATCATCGCAGTAACTCCGACAATCTTGTCCGATATGATATCAAGAAAATCAATGTCATCCTTCAATGTTATCGTCTTGGCGGATTCGCAATTCTTTTCCACGGAAACCTTCGAACCCTTGCATGAAGGATTCTGGGAGTTGAGGACATATACAGGGATGTTCTTTTTCCTGGCCGGCTCGATAGTCAGCGGATGGAGCACCCTCGCACCGAGGAAGGCCATCTCGGAGGCCTCGTCATAGGAAACATTCCGTATGCAGACGGTATCACTGACAATCCTCGGATCCGCGCTGCGGATTCCGTCCACGTCAGTCCAGATTTCGACACGGGAGGCATCCAGCGCCATACCGAATATGGCTGCCGAGTAATCCGAGCCTTCGAAGCCGAGAACGGAAGTGGCACCGTCTGACGCAGATGCGATAAAGCCCTGGGTGATAATCACTGAGACGCCTTTCGAAGCCTCTGAAACAAGTCTTTTGACATTGGCCTCGGTAGTCGCCAGGTCAGGAGACGCGGAGATGTAGTTACAATCTGTCAATATCATTTTCCGGGCGTCAAGCCAGCGGGTCGCCAGACCTGACTCATTCATGGCTGCGGCGATTATCATTGACGAAAGTATTTCTCCCGTCGATACGATTCTCGCGTAACTCCTCGGCGAGAGTTCGCCTATGCAGCAGACGCCGTGCGCGAACTCTGACAGGGAATCCAGGACGGACTCCATGTCGGCGACGCATTTCTCCAATCTGGATCCGTCACCTCCAGAAAGAAGCGACTCAGCAAGGGAAACGTGTCTCTCCCTCAAGTCGGCAAGCAGTTCATTGACCTTGTCAACATGCTGTGACTCAGCTTCTTTACAAATTTCACAAAGCAACCTTGTCACCTTGGACAATGCCGATACCACCACGAGCGGATTCTCGGACATCCTGTTGCTTACAATAGAGATGACCCTCTCTATGGCCTCCTTGTTACGGACGGAGGTACCTCCGAATTTCATTATAATCATATCCCTGTAAAATATCAGGATTATTTCACCACAATCTCATCGGTGAAAATCCATGCATGCAGAGGCAAATCCCTGCGGAATGCCTTGAATCTCACATAACGTGCCTGGACATCCAGGAAGCAGCCCATCGGCACATAACACATTTCCGAAGTATCGGCCGGCAACTCGCCGTAAGCCACGCCTGCCTTGGTGAAATTCTCACCGTCCTCTGAGACATAGACCTCAACGCGCTCAGGAATACCGACATGGTTGTTCCTCTGGCCCATGAATGACGCACCTACGTAATGCAGAGGCTCAGATTTTTCCAGGTCAATGACAATATCGACATCGCTGAGGAAGCCCAGCCATTTCTTGTCGCTGTACGACCAGCTGCCGCAGATACCGTCATTGATGGAAACATCTCCGGCCGCGCTGTAATTGTCAGCATAAGGCGTGAGAACCTTCACCGGCTTGCCTATTGCAAGATGCTTTACTCCGGTAACAGCCTCAGGACGGGTCCCGAACTCGGTGTCCAGATGGAAAGTATTGTAGCCCCTGTCCTTGAATACCTTGCAAAGTTTCACCGCTCTTTCCCTGAAACCGGCATAGTCCTTCTTCTCCACAGGACTCCAACCCGTCTCGGCAACAGCGAACATACGCGGATAAATCATGTACTCCAGATGGTCGGCTTCAGGGATGAACTCAGTCCACACATTACCCTGGACACCAAGCAGATGCGGGCTGGCAACGTCAGCGGCATAAGAGTATGCGAGTTCAAGCGGAATGTAACCGCCGATGGCCTCAGGCTCATAAATAGGAGCATCCTGCGTATAATCGAAATAGTAGAACGCGTTAGGAGACATGATGACATCGTGTCCTGCCTCGATTGCAGACAGACCGTTTTCCATTCCGCGCCAGGACATGACCACGGCATTGTCGCTGAGTCCGCCTTCCATAATCTCATCCCATCCGAGCAGCCTGCGGCCGTGGGACTCCACTATTTTCTCAAGTTTTCCGGTCAGCCAGCTCTGCAGTCCCGGAAGTTCAGTAATGCCGTTCTCAGCCATCAGGGCCTTGCATCTCGGACAGTCTTTCCATGACTGGCGGGAAGCCTCGTCACCGCCGATATGGATAAACTCCGAAGGGAACATTTCCACCAGTTCACTGATGACATCCTCGATGAAGCCGAACAATGCCGGACTTGCCGGGCACATGTCGGAACTGATCACAGGATTTCCGTCAGCGTCAATGCAAGCCAGTTCCGGACAGGCCGTCACCACTTCCTTGCTGTGTCCCGGAATTTCAAACTCAGGAATCACATCTATATGACGCTCAGCAGCATATGCCACGATTTCGCGCACATCATCCTTTGTAAGATAGCCTCCTTCCGCAAGAGGGCTTCCCTCTTCTGCATAATGGCGACCGAAATCCCTCCACTGTTTCCATGTCTTGCCGACACGCCATGCGGCCTTCTGTGTAAGCTCAGGATGAGAATCTATCTGGATTCTCCAGCCGGCATCATCGGTAAGATGCAGATGCAGTTTGTTCAGCTTAAGCAGGGCCATCGCATCCAACTGCTTGATTATAAAGTCCTTGTCTCTGAAATTTCTGGATATATCGAGCATCATTCCGCGATACCTCAGACGTGGCCAGTCCAGAATATTGCAGCATGAAAGTTCAGTTCCCTCAGCCGTCATCTGCCTCAGACTCTGCAGCGCATAAAAAGCGCCCTCCGGCGCAAGTGCCTTTATGTCAATGCCTTTCTCTGATACTGTCAATGAATATGCTCCGTCCCTGCCGAAACTTGTCATCTCAGGGGAAAGCAACTTGGCGAATTTCCTGTCATTGATCTGAATCCTCACATCAGCCTTGGCCGACTTCGTCATTCCGAGATTGTCCAGATAACTTTCGAGCGACGCCAGACCTTCCGAAGTGCCGGAAACAGCGTAAGTCGGATGCTCCGGCATATTATATCTTCCGGAAACGCAAGTAGTCTTTACCGGTGCCGGGATGATGATATCCGGTGATACGGCAAGCATAATAGCCGCGAGTAGTGAAATCAATGCTGTCATTATTATGTGTTGTTATTTATAATTCAAAATGTTGAGTACCATACTCTTATACTGTCTGCAAGCTTTCTCCAGGTCACTCAGCAGCACATACTCCCGAGGGGTATGGGCCACCGAAATGGAGCCGGGTCCGCAAAGGGACTTGTGCATGAACTTGGTCAGTCTTGGAGTATCACTTCCGAAAGCAACAGTCTTGGTATCAATGCCTTCGAACGTGTCATAGGACATCGGATTGTCTCCGCCTAATGCCTCCACCTTCACATCTTCACGCTCACCTATCCTCGTCATCAGCTGCTGCACCTTCTCATGTGAAGCGAACGTCGTCCTGAAATAAATCCGGAACGTGAGCAGCGGAGAGAGGATGTTCTGCGGATTGTCCGAAACAAGTTTGCCGACATTCCACGTGGTCTCCCCGAGCTGCGAGTCTTCAGGAAAGTCAATGTTTCCGAGCATATTCATGATTTCCACGAATGTGTCCACCGCACTGTGTCCAAGTTCAGGATATCCGGAATGACAGGCCTTGCCTCGGATAGTCACTTGAAAAGCCTGCGTACCCTTGGAGGCTGTCACCATGCAGTTGTCCGTAGGCTCACCGACAATTATCCATTCGGCACCGGGGCAATCTCTGGTAAAGGCCTTGGCCCCGAATGAGCCGGTTTCCTCTCCTGAAAGCAGCAGCAGCCCGAAATCATGGTATCCGGAAGCCGTCCTCACATCCTCCAGTTCCTTGGCAAGTTCCTCACAGGCAGTCCACATGGCGAAAAACTGTCCTTTGGCATCGCAACTTCCCCTTCCTGTTATCAACGTATCCTGAAAGTTCAGGCTGACATTGCCGTCAGGAAGAGCCTCTCCGCCCCTGATTTCTTTCACATTAGGTTCAATGTAAGGAGGTACGGTATCGAGATGGGAGCAGAGCACAACTCTCGGCAAACGTCCGCTATCCTGCTGACTGTCACCGCATTTCCATCTGAAAAGAAGATTCTCCGTCCCGTCCCCGACTTCAAAACTTCTACATACACACTCCCCGTTCAGGTCCGGAAAATAGTCTTTCAGAAATTCTGAAAGACCACGTTCTTTTCCGCTGGTCGAATCGACCTCCAAAATCTTTTTGAATATGTCCAATTGCATTTGTATCGTGTTTTAGAAACTGTTTTGGAATTATTCACAGAAGATTTGAGTGGAAAAACCTTCAGATTCAACCGAGGGTTCAGGGAAGATAGCTGGGCCTATCTGACCTGAAAACTCGGGAAGAAGATGAAGGAATTTTACCTCAAACAACTATTCAATCATTTCAAAACAGTTTCTTATATAAGGGTCCGCATTCTCTCCCGGCTCTGCCAGGGAAAAAGCACTCCACATTCTACAAATTTAATAAAATAGCGACGAATTAAGAATAAAAAACTATCTTTGGAAATTCACAGACCCAAAGCAAGATGGAAAACACGCTATTATACAATACGGATTCATTGCCGCAGATCAAATTCGGGATGATGAAAATGTCTGATCATGCAATCCTGGTCGACAAGGTGGCAATCATTGACGACAATCTGGACAAGAGCCCGGACGACAGGAACATCGGAGCTCCTATCGACAGGCCGCTGCCGCAGAAGATATTGGTAGCGATTCAGCTCATCTGCGTCGAAGGGACTATCGACATGACATTGAACCAGAAGAAGTACCACTTGAAGCGCAACGACTGCATGATAGGACTTCCAGGATTCATCGCCGAAAAGATAAACATGTCACCTGACTGCAGAATGATAATTACCGCCATTTCGCACGAATTCATGGCCAGGATTCCTGTCAAGAATTCCGAGGGCATAAAAAAGTGGATGGCCAGCAAGGGGGCGCCTGTAGTACTTCATCTCCCGGAGGAGATTATAAGCACATGCGTGGACAGTTATCACAGTTTCCGCAAGCTCTATTCATTCACATCCGATGAATTCAAGCTCATTCTGATGGTCGGTTATCTCCATTCCATCATCGGTCTGTTCTCATCTTTCATGTCGAACTCCGAAGTGCGGGAGGAAGAGATGGACACGGACACGACATCACTTCCGCGCAAAAAGGAGCTGGCATTGAAATTCCTCAATGATGTCCACGAGAACTGCAGCACTGAGAGAAGCGTCTCTTTCTATGCCGAAAAGTGCTGTCTCTCACCTAAATACTTCGCCCGCATCATTTCTGAAATCATGGGCAAGAAGCCAGGTGACATCATCCGTGACAATGTCATTCTCGAGGCCAAGGTCCTGCTGATTTCCAAGACACTGTCCGTCCAGCAGGTAAGTGACAAACTCAATTTCCCGAACTCGTCATTCTTCTGCAAGTATTTCAAGAGTGCGACAGGCTGCTCCCCGAGACAGTACCAACTGTTCGGAGAAGAAGCATTGAAAGAAAAATAAAAAACGCCCACGACTGGCGTGAGCGATACTTGATAATCTGTCTTGAAATTATCCACAAAGATTATTTCGCCGGAAGTTTGAAAACGTCATCCGGGAAAGATGCGTTTTTCTTGATGTCCTTCATCTCGTAGAGAGTGCTGATGCCGGTAGGCTCATCCATCACCATCTTCACGAGCAGACAATCGGATTTCCTGTATGTCAGGACAATCTTGGAGTAACCGCGTCTGGCAGCATTGTCATTTGTCAATGTCACCACATAGCCGTCTCCTGATTCCTTTACAGAAATCTGGGCTCCGTTGTCCGCAGCGACCTTTTCAGGATTGCCTTTTACACAACCGATAAGAGTTCCTGCCATATTGCCGACAGTCGCATTCTTCTGAGTGTCGAAAGTTCCCGTCTTAGGTCCGCGATGCACATAGAACTTAGTACCGCTTGCGATAATATAATCGCCGACCGGCTGGTCGAAACGCATTGCAAGACGTCCGTCAACATTGAAATAAAGATTTCCGGAAGCCTTGTTCACCTTACCGGAGGCCTTGATGGTCCTCACCTGACTGAATTTGCATTCGACAGTAGTCATAGAAGAATTGGCCTTCTCGATTTTAGTCGTAATCGCGTGAGCATCCGCGGCAACAACCGGTGCAGATGCCTGAATTTCAGCAGCTTCGGCAACTGATGCAGAAAGGATACCTGCCAATGCCAATGTTATGAAGATCTTTTTCATTTGTATATCGATTAATTCCGGCAATGACTGCCGACCGCTCCGGAATGCAAAAATCAGTCCGTTTGCGTAAAGTTATTAGTAAAGTCCTCCGTTTATGGAGATTGTCTGTCCGTTTATGTAGGCCGCCTTGTCGGATACAAGGAAGGCCACAAGTTCAGCGACCTCCTCCGGCTCACCGAAACGCTTTGCCGGTATTGTCTTTTTCAGTTCAGCCTCGTCCAAGCCTTCGACCATATCGGTCCGGATAAAACCGGGCGCAACGGCATTGACAGTAACCCGTCTTGCCGCAACTTCCTGGGCGAGAGCCTTTGTGGCAGCGATAAGTCCGCCTTTTGCTGCGGAATAGTTGGTCTGTCCCGGCAGGCCTTTCAGTCCGGAAAGCGAGGCCATGTTTATGATTCGGCCCCTCTTGTGCACGACCATCGGCTGAAGCACAGGACGGGTGACATTGTAGAAACTGTCGAGATTTGTCTTCATGACACGGAACCAGTCATCCTGTTCCATCCACAGCAGAAGATTGTCCCTGCGGATACCGGCGTTATTGACAAGTACCTCTATAAACTCCTCAGGATGAGCCTCTTGCCATCCCTTCAGCGCTTTCTCAGACTCATCATGGTCACTGACGTCGAATTTCAGAAGTTCCGATTCACCGCCGGCCGCCACGATTTCATCCATCGTCTGACGGGCTGCCTCATCGTTCGACACGTAATTTATTATGACATGATATCCGGCGGACGCCAATTTTACACAGACCGCTCTTCCGATTCCGCGGCTTCCGCCTGTCACCAATGCTGTTTTCATGCTGCAATTTTTAGAATAGCCTGCAATTTAGCCAGTTTTTTTCATTCCGCCAAACCGCTCAGGGCCGTTTCATTTCCGAGAATGCAGCCGCATGTCATGAAAGATGTCTTGGTAACTCCGAGGAGTCCGTGCAGGTTCAGGCTCTGTCCAGTGAACAGAAGATTCCTGAGAGGAGTCCGCGGTGACATGAATGTCAAAAGCGGATTATGATAGTCCTTCGCCACACCGAATGCAGAGCCGTAAGGCGTTGACACATAACTGTTCCACGTAACCGGAGTACTCAGCCACACCTTGTCGATACACTCCCTGATTCCCGGAATCCTGACATTGACCAGATCCAGACACTCCTCGAGTTTGCGCTGTTTTACGGCCTCGTAATCCTCACCTCGCGCGCCCGGTCTGGCATCGGCCAAGCCGCTCACTTCGTCCCAGCCCATAGGAGAGAGCAGGTCAATGCAGTCAGCGAATTTCCCGTCAGGATTCTCCGGCGGATAGAAATGGACCATCACGCTGGAAGTTCCTGATTCCGGACGGCTCCACAAGTCAGTTCCGCCCTTGTGCACGTACAGATTGCGGTTCATGTAAGGCAAGGTCCCCGGCTTCAGAATTATATTGGCCGTGAACATGCCAAAGGTATTTTTAAGAGAGGTCACCCTGTTGCGGAACACTTTGCGCACCTGCCTGCAGTCCTCTATAAGTCCCACCGTGACAGCAGGATGCACGTCCGATATGACCCAGTCAGCAGAGAATGGGCGGGAGGAATCCCCCTCTCCGGCCTCAACGCAGGATACCGCCCCATCCTCAGACACACGGATGGCATTGACCTTCATGCCGGTCAGAATCTCTCCGCCGAAGGCTCGCAGTTGCGAAGCCAATTTGTTGATTATCAATGCTCCTCCGCTTTCGCCTGTCTCTTCGTCGCGCCCGAGACGCCACGAACTTTCAATGAAGGAATTGTTCACCTGGGCATAGACGTAGAGCGGAAGAGTCTCCCGGTCCAGTTCCATCTTCATCGTGGAACCGCAGACCACATCCCGGAGTCGGGCATCGGAAAAGGTATTGTCAATGAATTCAGATGCTGACTGCCCGAGCTGGCCAAACATTTCGGAATCGGGACTGAAAGCATCGAAAAGTCCGCCCCCGATATGCTTGAGGGCAGACGCATATGATTCGAGTTCAGCCTCATGTCCCGGGAAACGTTCAGAAAGTTTCCTGACGAAATTCTTATGACCAGAGGCAAGAGGGTATGAACTGACCTGTCCATTGTCAATGAAAGAGACCTCGTCGAAGCAGTCCTCATCCATCCTTATCCAAGGCAAGTCGCTGAGACCGAAGTACTTGAAAAGGGTATGCAAGGGCTGCCCCTCATCCAGTCCTCCGGCATAATGGAAGCCTGTGTCGAAGGTATGGACCCTTCCGTCGGAGCCTTTGCGGACGAAAGTCTGGAGACAGCCTCCGATTTGACGGTCCTGCTCCAGAACAATCACTTTGAAGCCGTGGTGTGCCAGTATGACGCCACACTCCAGACCGCCCAGACCGCTTCCGATTATTATGACACTCTTCCCTGAGGACATATGCTAAGCCCTCTTGCGGGAAACGCTGTCACGGAAACGTGGCCACTTCATCAGCTGACGGAAAAGGAACGGTTCCAGAGTATAGGTAATCAGAATCGTTGCCGTCATGCCGATAAGCGTGCTCACACCGATTGAGTGGATAGACGGATGCACGGCGAAGAGCAGGGCGACCACCACTACCATCAGCACGAAAGCAGAAAGGAAAATCGCCGTCTTGTGAGATTCCAGCAGGTCTTTGGTTCCATTTCTGGCCTCAGACAGCAGTCCCTCCATCACGAAGATACTGTAATCCACACCGATACCGAAGATGAATGTGGAAATGACTATATTGATAAGGTTGAACTGTAGTCCGCAAATCGCCATCACTCCCTCCACGACATACCAGCTGAAGAACATCGGCATGAATGCTATCAATGCCACCATGACGTTCCTGAATGAAAGCAGGAGGACGAGAAGCACGAAAAGTGAAGAAATCATCAGGATGACATTGAAATCATCATGGATGATGGAAACCATGTTGCTTGTATAGAAGAACGGATCAGCGACGATGATACGAGGCAATTCCGCCAAGCGGTTGCTTACTGCGGCACGCTCTTCCTTGGACACTCTCACCGGTGTGAACACCAGATATCTTCCGTCGTCCATCTTCTCCACGAGAGAGGTCTGGAGTCCTGCCGGAAGAATCTGTGCATCATACAGTGACTCAGGCGAATAGGTATCCTCCAGCATTGCCCTGAACGATTCGAACATCGAAGGGTCCAGATTATGTTTCTTTGCAGATGCCGATATGAGTTTCATCACGGAATCCGTGCGGGTGGCCCCTGAAGCGTCCGGAGTATTCCAGAACTTGTTCCATGCCTCGATGCGCGCCTCCTGTTCAGGTTCAGAAACGAAGAGAACAGAAGACATCGGAGAATAACCCTTGACCATGCCGGCAGTTTTCATCGAATCACAGACATTGGCAAGAGCCTTGTTGCACTGGAGGGCCTCGTCAAGCGAGTTACCTGCAGCCGCGAAAATCACCTGGACATCATTTCCCATATTCTTTTCGGCATAGAGGGCCTCAGAGCGCAAGGTCTCAGGCGACACGTAGCCGATATTCTTCAGATTGGTATCGAATTCCACCTTGTGGGCAAAGGTGACGCCCACTGCTATCATGACGATGACGGCACCTATCAGCCATCTGTTGGAATCATACGGAAGTTCATTGATTTTTCCGATAAGTCGGAACGCCCTTTCGCACTTCTTGGTATCACCCTGCTTCAGAAAATGAGGCAGGAACACCAGGCCGAACAAAGTGCTGGCCACCAATGCAATAGACGCAAAGATACCGAAGTCTTTCAGCATTTCGCTCTCGGTAAAGAGAAGTCCGAGAAAAGCTCCGATAGTGGTTATGCAGCCCAGACAGACCGGTGTAGCCTCATCCCTCAGGACCTTTTCCGAGCTACCCACATATTTGAAGTGCGTGAGGATATGCAGGATATAACTGATGGCCACGCCCAGGATAATCGAACCGATTCCGAGTGACATCAGTGACATCCTTTCCTTCAGGAAGAAGATGCAGGCCAATGAGAAGAAGGCACCGAATGCCGCAGGCACCACGTTCATCGGAATAAACGACCAGCTCTTGAATGTCAGGCAGAGCACAAGCAGAATGATGAGCAGAGAGATTCCCACAGTGACCGCCAGATCGCTCTTGACGCATTTAGTATTGCCGTGGCTGCGGACAGGCGCTCCATGGAAAAGTACCTGGGCATCAGGATGTTGCTGCATGAATTCATTGACCTGAGCCTCGATTTCACTCACCAGGCGGGAACTCGCCTTGGTGTCGAACGCCGTCACCGCAGGTGAGACGAAGGCCAATGCCACCGTGCTGTCGCTGCAGAAAAGATGCGAGTCAATGACAGTGAATCCTACCGACGAGCCGGCGTCCTTCTTGCCGCCTGCAAGCCCGCCCAACATCGGAATTGATGCAGCCAAGTCGGTTCTCAATGACAGCGGATCGTTGGCCGCCATCTGGACTCCCATTCCTGTCTCATCTTCCATTATGATGTCATAGTCGAGGGCCATGAGACTGTCAACAGCTTGAGGGGTAAGGCGTTTCGCGAATTCAGCATAGCAGGAAGTATCCACGAATGAAGGCACATGGGACAGCGCGAAATCCATCGCATTGAGAGGAAGGTCGTCGTCAATGCGGTAGAAGACATTGTCAATGCAGTTGTATGCGGTATCCCTGACGAGGAGGGAATCCATGAACTCGTCCGCATAAGAAGACAAGGTGTAAGTGTCCAGCAGAGAGTCTGTTGCAGATGTTATCTGTATGAAAATCTTGTCCTTCACTTTCAGATTTCCGAAAGCGAGTCCGCTGTCTGCTGTGGCTGAGGCAGGAAGAAGTTTGGTTATGTCTTCCTCGTATTCCACCTTCGAGCCGAAATAGATTGACAGGACACTGAGCACTGTCAGAAGTGCCCACATAATTCCCTTGTGTCCAGAGAAATACTTGTACAACGATTCGAAAATTCGTGTCATTTCACCTTAGCTTATTTATAACCTGCGTCTTCGCAGAGTCATTTCAAACTTTCTTTCCAATGTCTGTAAAAACCGGGCTCGGATGTCTCCAGGAGTCCGTCATGTGTAGTGAACAGCTGGATTGTATCAGCCTTGAGTACTATTTCACCGCTTCCGGCCTTCCGGATTTCGTAGATGAAGCAAATTTTGGCTCCCGGCTTGTCCAGCCATGTTATCTTTATGTCAAGTTCGTCATCCAATGTAGCCGGCGCCATGTACCTCAAGTGCATGTCATAGACCGGCGCATAGTATCCACTGTCGAAAATCAGCTGATAACCAAGGCCATAGCGTCTTCCGAACGCCTCGCGTGCATCCTCCATGTATTTGACATAGTTACCATGCCAGACCATCTTTATGGGGTCGATTTCCGAGAACCTCACCCTCACACGTATCGTTTCGCTGATTTCGCACATAATTATACAATGAATATCTTGATCTGCCCGTCGGCTATCTTCTCGTCTCCGCTGAAAGTCTCAGTCTCGACAAGGGACATGCCCATAGCCTCGCCGATGACATTGACATTGGTCTTGAGCGTCTCCCCTGTTTTCGGGGTGCGCGCAATCCTGAATGTCTTTATCTCACCTATCAGGCCCACATGAGGGTCCTCCCCTGAAAGGAAATATCTGTAGCCGGCAAATGCCGCAGCACTCTGGGCGGAATGTTCTATCAGCCCGGGTTCCGTCAGAAACCCGTTGATACAGAAGACATTGGCAGAAGATACTGTCAGTCCTGTCCGGCCGCCGGTTTCATTGGCGGAATAGAGCACATCGACCATAACCATCGGTGGGCGCTGCGGTATCAGACGGAAGATTTCCTCTCCCCTGGCAAGCACATGTTCTGTCATTGACTTATTTCAAGCGGTCAAAGACGAAATCGTAGAGAGCGGCGAAGGTCTTGATATGGGACACTTCGGTTCCCTGAATCTTGATGCCGAAGTTTGACTCGATGAGTGCAACCAGGTCCACGAGGCTGAGACTGTCAAGTTCAAGTGTTTCCTTGATGGGAGCCTCCGGTGTGATTACTGACTCATCCACCTCAAACTCATCTGCAAGTGCAGCATTGATTTTCTCGATTAATTCCTGCTTTTCCATTATATTCTTTGTTTAACTTATATCTTGTTCCTGTTTCGGCGGTGTTTCGCTCCTGCGAAACCTGAGTCATCTTATATCTCTGATTATCAATGTAGAATTGGTACCTCCGAAGCCGAATGAATTCGACAGGAAGGTATCGAAATGTTTCTGGACACGTACTGCCGGAATCAGAAGTTTCGCAGAATCCTCATCAGGGTTCTCGAAGTTCAAGTTGGCGGCAATAAAGTCATTCTTCATCATGAGGATGGAGTAAATGACCTCACTCGCTCCTGCCATCCACATTTCATGTCCGGTCTGGGACTTCGTGCTGGTCACCTCGACCTTCTGATTTCCAAAGACATTGAAAATGGCCTTGGCCTCGTTCGTATCGCCCACATGGGTAGAAGTCGCATGTGCATTGATATAACCTATCTCGCCCTTGGTTATGCCCGCACGGCGGATGGCCATCTCCAGAGAGCGGCTTGGTCCTTCTACATTAGGCGATGATATATGGTCTCCGTTTCCTGAGAATCCGTAGCCGAGAACTTCGGCAATGATGTGCGCGCCTCTGCGGACTGCAGATTCATAACTTTCAATGATAACTGTCGCTGCGCCGCCTCCCGGGACCAGTCCGTCGCGGTCGCGGTCGAATGGACGTGATGCCTTCTCCGGCTCGCTTTCACGTGTGGAAAATGCTGATATTCCGTCGAATGACCCGACTGAGAATGGATTGACTTCCTGGGCTCCGCCGCATACGACCATATCCTGAAGTCCGTTCTGGATGAGGAGTGCGCCAAGTCCTATAGCATGTGACCCGCTGGCACAAGCACCTGATACTGTGAGGTTTATACCTTTGAGTTTAAAGATGCAGCCGAGGTTCATGGTGACGGTGCTGTTCATTGACTGGAAAATGGCACCGGAACCGCAAAGGGTCGTATCCTTCTTCTCGCGCATGATATCGACAGCATTGACAACAGGCACTGTAGAACTGTCATTTCCGTAAAGGAGACCGACCTCATGGGTATTGAGGTAGTCCTGGTCTATGCCCGCATCCCTCAGCGCATCGCGTGTCGCACAATATGCGTATTTGGCCTGCTCCGGCATGAAAACTCTCTGGGAACGGGACAGTTCCTTCTTCAGGTCCGGCACTATAAGCTTGGCAGTAAGGGCTGAACGGAAACCCATTTCCTTACGCTCGGGATCGAAGACGATTCCCGATTTGCCATTGTAGAGGGAATCCCTGACCTCGTCCAATGTCGTTCCGAGGCATGAATAAATTCCCATTCCGGTAATCACAACTCTATGCTGTTCCATAAATCTAATTGTTCAATATCGTGTCAATGTCTTTATACAATTTCTCGCGTTTCGCCCTGACGGATGCCAACTTGCCTGACTTGTCCAGCCTCCTGGCATTGACCCCGCGCAAAAGTTCCAGTCCCCAGCCGTAGTAAGCCCATTCGAAGAGGCATAATGCAGGGAAAAGCGCAACATATATCGCTGCCGCGAGCAAACTTGCCTTGGCCCATGTAATCAGGAAGGTTATCAAGCCCAGGACAGGGAATATGAGCAGGGCGTTCAATGCTATAAGGAAGGTTCCGGAGAACATTTCATCCTCCGCTTTCTTCCAGAAATGTCGCGGAATTATCCATGCCGGTATCGAAGGCCAGACGGCAAAAACGGCAAGCGGGACGAGAGCCACCATCACTATAGCATTGACAATCAATGTAATAATCGAAGGTGTCGCGTCGAGTTCGGTATCGGTCAATCCTTCCGCCTCCATTTCCTGTCGCAGCGCCGATGCCTCCGCATAAACTTCAGCCACGGCCTCAGGCCTGCTTTCCTTTGCCGAGGTCAATGCTGCCACGAGCGTCCTGTCGGACTGAAGTTTCTGGGGCAACTGGTCAGGGTCAAGGCCTGCCCGCTTCGCAAATTCCTGCCCGTATCTGCCATGACGGATAAAGTCAATGGCATCGTAATTGTCAATGTCATCCACAGACAGCATCATGCTCTCGATCTGCTCCCTGACAAGGGCATTTACGTGCCTCTGCGCCGTGCGCGGCTTCATCTTGTACAGTTCGTAGAACGGCTTTATGGAAATCGGCGTTCCATATTCTATCAGCATGTCAGTACGGAGATAACGATATGCCGAATAATGGTTGCAGCTCGGAAGGATGAAGATTTCCTTCTCGAAGTTTTCCATTTCGGCGGCCTCAAATGCCATTTTAGTATAGCCGTATGAGAAGGTGCCCAAGAAATGCCTGGTCTGATGTCCCGCCTCCGGGTAGATAACCACAGTGTTTCCGTCGAGAAGCACCTTCTCGGAATCACGGAAGGTGGCGGCGTTGTTGTTCAACGCAGACTCTCCCTCCCAGTCGAGCCGGAAGGCCGGCAAAAGTCCGATTTTTCTCAGGAATTTGTCCACGAAAGGGCCCAATGCGAATACGTCGGCCCTGACTATGAAATGTACTATACGGTCAGATATGGACAACAGGACTCCCAGAGCATCATTGAGGCTGTTCTGGTGGTCGGAGACAATAAGAAGAGGAGTGCCGTTAGACGGTACGTTCCCGGTGTTTATATAATGTACCCGTCTGTAATATACCTTTTCTACCAAAAACTTGACGTAAGCTTTGAATATCCGGTACAAGACAGGTATGTTCGTTTTCGCCATAATCAATCATCAAAAATTTCCCGACACGAATCTTGCAAATGTAGTTATTTTCCTATAAATGCCAAAAATGAAAAGGTTTGCCGTATTTGCAATGTTATTTTTAGAACATAAAATTTAACTTTTGTAAATTTATTTCATGATTTTACAAGTCCGTCTCGTTCTTATATAGTATCTTTGCGGCCCTTTAACAAATAGACGTAGTTAATTAACAAATAGACGTAGTAAATCTAAAACAATCGTGAACCGCACTCCCGGATATAATATCGGCAAATTTGCAAGAACAATTGTCCTTGCGATTGTCTGCGTGCTCCTGTCATTGACAGCAAGGGCGGGTGCGGTCATGCCATCAGCGATGAGGGCGGAAATTGAGGCGGCAGACGGCATAGGCAAAAGTTCTGACAGCGTTTCGGTAAAGATTTACTACCGCTGGGACAACTTTGACATTGACACGACTTATCTCGGCAATGGCGCGAGCCTCAGGGAGATCGAGCGGATTTTCAGCCGGAGCCTGCGTCTCGTTGACAGCATCTACATCATTTCGAGCGCATCGCCGGAAGGAAATGTCCGATACAACGCGAAGCTCTCGGAAAACCGCGGACTGGCATTGAAAAGACAGATCGCGGGCATCTGGAACGATGGACGGATCGGGGACGTGACGATTTTTCCGCTGGGTTCCAATTTTCCGGAGTTTCTCGGCGCGCTGGAGGCCGACGACAGGGTTCCGTCGAGGGCAGAAATCCTCAGGGAGTTCGCGAGCCGTCCGAAAGAGCATCCGGACACGGTTTATCGACAGATTATGAAGATGGACGGCGGCGTGCCTTACACATATATAAGGCGGAATATCCTGCCGTATTTAAGGTATGCGGAAGTGACCATGTTTTCCAAGCATGATTTCCGTCACGATTTTCCGCCGATGCCTGAAGTTCCGGGACTGGTACCTGTCAATGCTGCAAGACATGAGTCTGAAAACATCTCGCTCGCGGAGCCGGCAGCGGAGTCCGGCAGCAAGCAAAGGAAGTATTGGTATCCGGCACTCAAGACCAATCTGCTGTATGATGTCGTCACGGCACTTAACGCGGAGGTGGAATTCCCGATAACGAAGAAGTTTTCCCTCCTTGTCGAGGACGTTTTCCCGTGGTGGAAATGGGGCACCAATGACAAGCAATATTGTTTCCAGCTTTGGACAATGGGCGTGGAGCCGCGCTGGTGGTTCCGGAGGACTGACAAGAAGGACTGGCTGAGCGGGCATTTCGCGGGTGTCTATGCCATGGCGGGGAAATATGACCTCCAGTGGAAGACGAAGCCGTGTTACCAGGGCGAATACTGGTCCGCCGGTCTGACTTACGGTTATGCAATGCCGATCTGCAAGTGGCTGAATATGGAGTTTTCCGTGTCGGCGGGCTATATAAGCAGTGATTACAGGCATTATCAGCCGGATGATGGCTACGACCATCTGTACCGCGACAAGTTCAAGGTGGGCAGGATGTCGTGGTTCGGCCCCACAAAACTGAAAGTTTCACTTGTCCTGCCGCTGTGGAAGGACTCGCATAATAGATAATAATCAAGTTTTTAATACAGATCAATGTCAATGTTCCGTCACATACATGCTTCCGGAGGCAACGCTTTCTGCGCCGCCTGGCTGATGCTGTGCGTGTCCGTGTCCGCAGGCTGTCACAGGAGGCCGCTGGAGGACCCGGAATATCTGACGAAGGTCAATGTCGAGGTCAACATTGACAATATCCAAAATGTGACTTGCGACATTTACAATCCCAAGGTCCAGGCCCCGGTGATCAAGCCGGAGATGATGCATGTAATTTTCTTCGACAAGAAGGACAATGTCGCTGCCGAGACTTTCATCACGGATGTTTCCACTGCGGAAAACGGGAGGAGGGTGATTTCCGGTGAGTTTTCCATAATTCCGGGAAGGTACAAGATGCTGATTTATGACTACGGCACGGATGACACTCTCGTAAAGGATTATCATTCATGGGACAATGCTTGTGCCTATACGGACAAGGCGGCGTCCTATATAGCGAACCAGTATTCTTCCAAGGGTGAGGTACCGGAGGTCCGTGTGGAGCCGGAGCATCTGGTTGTCGCCAGGAATTCCGATGAACACATTCCCTATCATTTCGGCCTATATACCATACATGCTGAGGCGCGTTCTGTGGTGGAGTCCTGGTATCTACAGATAAAGGTTGACAGTCTTAAGTATGTCTCTGGAGCGCAGGCTCTGCTCCGCGGCATGGCCGGCTCGAATCTCATCGCCACTGACACCCGTGTCAATATCCCTGAGACGTCGCTCTGGTTCAAGATGGTGAAGAGTGATGACAAAGGCACGCCTGTCATCTGCGCGGTCTTCAACACCTTCGGGCACATCGGAGGTTCTGTCAATGACTTGGAGGTCACTTTCGACCTTACCAGGACTGACGGCAAGGTTTTCCGGCACACCTTCGATATTTCAGACCTGTTCCGGAGTGACAATGCCGTACTTCATCATTGGCTTCTCTTGGAAGAGACTATCAAGATCGACCCTCCCAAGACACCTGGCGGTTTTGATCCGATCATAGATGACTGGGATAATGAGCATAAGGAAATTGAAATCAAATAAACATATTAAATAATAAACATCATGAAAAAATTAATCGTACTTTTCTCCGCAGTTGCAGCCCTCGCTGCCTGCTCCAAGAATGAGGTAGTTCCTGCCGTTTCAGGCGAGAACGTGGAGATCTCTTACAAAGTTGCCCCAAGGACTAAGGCTGATCCTCAGGCTTTCGACACTAAAAATGTGTTCGCTTCTTGGGCTTATTATCTGCCTAAAGAAAAGAACTGGAGTGCGAACCAGGCAGAGGCGAAGATATACATTGGAAAAGACGGAGATGAAGGAGCTACCATCTCATATGTCAATAACGTTTGGAAAGACGAGACAACTTCTTACTATTGGCCAAAGGGAGGCTCCCTCACATTCTTTGCGTATTCATTGAACAGCAAATCCCTGACTGACAAATCTGGCACTGATACACACTTTACTTGCCTAAACCATGAATCGCAGTATGGTATCTTTGGTCCTTTGAATCTGGACACTCATCCAAATACAGATTTTCTCGTAGCGGATATTGCATCTGACCAGACCTCCAATAAAGAAGTATACAATTTCAATGGTGTGCCGACTCTTTTCAAGCACAAGCTTTCAAGAGTCAAATTCGCTGTAAAGAAGAAGTCTGACTATCCGGGTGCGACTATCACATTGAATTCCATCACTTTCAAAAAAGTTGTCTATGGAATGACCTATACTCAGTACTTGAATGATGCAGCCAAAGGTATCATTACTGATTATATTAACCCTGGAACAGACAGAACTAAAGAACAGGAATATACAAAAAAAGACTTTGAGGTCTCATCATCTACAGCATTTGTCCCAGTGCCTGACGCTAACGAGGTCAGATATATCTATATTCCTCAGGACTTCAAGAATGTAAAAGACGCAACCAAAATTGCCACCATTGAAGTCAAATACACTGTAACACTCAAAAAGGGCACCTCTGAGACCGACAAAGGTATCTCCGAGACCTACACCAAAACTCTCAATGTTAAAGATATTTTCGACAGCTGGGAAATCGGCAAGAGATATACTTTCAACCTTATCTTCTCTCTCGATGAGATCAAGTGGGCACCTGCCGTAGGTGACTGGGAAGATGAAATTAAAAACATCGACGTTGTAACTGGCGATGTCAAACCGGCAGATAGTTCAATCCCTGCTGACGGCGAGACAACAACAGACGAGCAGTGCTAATAACTGATTCTCGACATAGTTCGAAACATATCTCAGAAAGCAGGGTGTTGAGCCCTGCTTTTTTCATATCCAGATGATACCCCGTTATCTTCCAGTTTTCCGAACGACACTGTAGTAAAGTAAGCATTAAAAAATAAGTTGGTAAAGATTTGTGAAGAATTTTCGAGGATAGATTTCTTTTCGAAGATGGAGTGTACTGGACGTACACGACTGATACAAAAGGAATATAGACCGAAAAGACTCGCAAAGATTACCAAGTTATTTTTTAAGGATTACTAAGCGACTTATCAAGGTCATAGACGTCTGGCTGTCATCTTCCAGCATTCTGCCTTCCACACAGCAGTACAAGAAAAGGCAGAAGATAAGCTGACTCTGCATCACGGCCAGTACCGAGCATGGTTTGAAGGCACAAGAACAAGGCAGAAGATAATCTGACAGATGAGGCCCTTCTGTTTCGACCCTCTTGGCAAACGACAATTTAAGGTTCATCCCGCCAACTTGTTCAACATCAATATCATACCGGATTTGCACAGCTTGGCCGACCTGTCAAGCCCCCCTTTCAGACCCACCTCTTGGCATCTCACGATTTCCGTAAAAGCTTGATGTTCAGCACAAAACGCTAAACCACGTCTGTCAAGAGGGTCGAAGACCAGACAGTCTTAAAAGTCCTAGCAAGAGTGAAATTGTTCGTATCCCTATACACTGCCTAAA
>OGRU01000698.1_pt1 | contig 29977 bp, 26 predicted proteins | sample 1553541 | NCBI WGS metagenome assembly OGRU01 (sample SAMEA2580068, study PRJEB22360) | human gut metagenome | biome: human gut; feature: human-associated habitat; material: faeces | place: Denmark | collected 2008/2010
TGATACCGGCTCATGTGGCTCTTATTTTAGATGGAAATGGCCGTTGGGCAAAAAAGAGAGGGCTGCCAAGAACATTTGGCCATAAAGAGGGCTGTATTACAGTAGAAAAAACAGTAGAGACCGCTGCCAGGATGGGAATTAAATATCTGACTATGTATGCTTTTTCGACAGAAAACTGGAGACGGCCGGAAGATGAAGTCAATGGCTTAATGAATCTCTTGGTGGAATATTTGGATAAGAAAATTGCCAAGCTTCACGCCGAAGGCGTGTGTGTACGCACCATTGGCGATCCGGAGCGATTGAGTCCGCGGGTTCGACAGAAAATCGAGAACGCTTATGCGTTGACTAAGGACAACGATGCGGTGATTTTCAATATTGCCTTGAACTATGGTGGCCGACAGGAAATTGTTCATGCTTGTCGTGAAATCGCAAAAGCTTGCGAAGAGGGCACCATGTCCTGGGAAGATATTGACGAGGCACGCTTTGCTGATCATTTGTATACGGCTGGGCAGCCTGATCCAGATTTGCTGATTCGTTCTTCCGGTGAGCTGAGATTGAGCAATTTTTTACTGTGGCAAGTGGCATATTCAGAGTTTTGGATCACAGACACCTACTGGCCAGATTTCCGAGCAGGGGATTTGTACGACGCGGTGTATGCGTATCAAAAAAGGGATCGTCGATATGGCGGCCTGAAAAAGTAGGGGAGTAGTTTGAAAACACGAATTTTAACAGGGGTTATAGGGATTCCTATTGTATTATTGTGCATTTTTGGACCCACCCCGTTGATTTATTTGCTTGCGTTTGTCATGATGGCTGCTTTGAATTATGAACTGGCACATATGCAAGGCGAGCAGTTACAGCGAAGCTTTTTACTGTTTGGCTTTTTGAACGTGTTGGTTGCCTTTGGCTGCTATCTGTTTGTGACCAAGGAGCTGGGCTTTATCTTTGCCATTACCAATGTGCTGGTCATGGCGGAAACAGTGTTTTCGTATCCGAAGATACAGCTTTCCGAAATGCTTTATCTCGCCTTTATCAACATCTATGCGACGTGGCTGCCACTGCATATGATTTCATTGCGTTTGTTGAATGATGGCGCTTGGCTGTTGATGAGTGTATTCATCATGGTATGGATTTGTGATTCTGGGGCTTATTTTTCCGGCTATTTCTTGGGTAAACACAAAATGGCACCTCGGTTGTCTCCTAAGAAAACCATCGAAGGTGGTTTGGGGGGCATCACCTTGACCGTGGTGGCGGCTATCATTATTGAACAATTCCTGCCATTGGCAACCAGCATGCTGCATACTTGCATTATTGGGCTCTTGGTTGCCGCCGGAGCAATTGTGGGCGATTTGTTTGAAAGCTATCTTAAACGCTCGTTCGGCGTTAAAGACAGTGGCAATATTTTGCCGGGTCATGGCGGATTTGCCGATCGTTTTGACAGTTTCCTGTTGGTGGCGCCATTATGCTTCTATTATTTCAGTATTATGCAAGGCTGATTTAGAAAGGATTTTTTATGAAACATTTGGCAATTTTAGGGTCAACGGGTTCCATTGGCACCCAAACCCTGGAGGTTGTGGATGCGCTGGGAACCCATCAGGTGGATATTCTCTCTGCGCATCGCAATAAAGAACTGCTTTATCAGCAGATAAAAAAATACCGTCCAAAACATGTGTTTATTACAGATGTTGGTACATACGATTATTTCAAAGGCGTTCAACATGAAACGCCTTTTTGTCAATACCACTATCTTTGGGATGATTACGCGTCTTGTTTGGAAGGCATGGATTGTGTGATCGGTGCAATCACTGGTGCTGCTGGTATTGAGCCAGTGCTGGCGTCTTTGAAAGCTGGGCTGCGGATTGGTTTGGCCAATAAGGAAACCATGGTAGAAGCTGGGGATCTGGTGCTTTCTTTGTTGGAAAAATACCATGGTGAAATCATTCCTGTGGACAGCGAACATTCGGCGATCTTCCAATGTCTGGAAGGGCGGCCGGAGGAAGTGGCAAAAATCATTCTGACAGCGTCTGGCGGTCCTTTCCGCACCTGGGAGTCGGAACGATTTGCGACAATCACTAAGGCTGATGCGCTGAAGCATCCAAATTGGTCGATGGGCGCAAAAATCACCATTGATTCTGCCACGATGGTCAATAAAGGGCTGGAAATCATCGAAGCCCATTATTTGTTTAACTGCGACTATGATGCCATTCAGGTGGTGGTGCATCCGGAAAGTATTGTTCATTCCATGGTGCAGTTTACCGATGGGGCCATCAAAGCACAGCTGGGGCTGCCGGATATGCGGCTGCCGATTCAGCTGGCTATGACATATCCAGCACGTGTTGCTACTGGCTTTGAAGCCTTGGATGTATGGGAAATGGGCACGCTGCATTTTGAAAAGCCTCGATTCGATGTTTTTCCAGGCATTACCATGGCTTATGAATGCGGGAAAAAAGGCGGCTCGGCACCGATTGTTATGAACGCCAGCAATGAAGTGGTGGTGGCAGCGTTTCTGCAGGATCGGATTCGCTTTGTGGACATTGTACCAACAGTGATGGAATGTGTGGCGCGTACGCCATGGCAGAAAGTGGAATCGTTGGAGCAAATCCATGCCATTGATGCTGAAGCACGTGCATTGGCTGCCGAATTACTGAAAAGTTGAGTGAATGAACGATGAATATTATTATATCGATCTTTATTCTGGGTTTTTTGGTGGCGATTCATGAGTTTGGTCACTTTATTGTTGCAAAAATCAGTGGCATGTATGTCACAACGTTCAGTATTGGGATGGGGCCGAAAATAGCGTCTTTTCAAAAGGGCGAGACAGAATATGTCATCAGCGCGATTCCGGCTGGTGGTTTTGTCAGTGTCAAAGGGATCAGTGGCGATCCGGATGACGACATCGATCCAGATGATCCACGATTGTTTCAAAATCGTCCGATTCTGCATCGAATGTTGTTTACGATTGCTGGCCCATTCATGAATTTCCTGACAGCGCTGGTGGCGCTTCTGATTTTTTACCTGGCACTTGGCGTGAATGTTGTCGACAATGACAGCCCGCCAATTATCGCAGAAATAACAGCCGATTCAGCTGCTGCGGCGGCCGGTTTGGAAGTAGGGGATGAACTGCTTTCCATCAACGGCGAAGCCATGCAGACCTGGAATGATGTGGATGTGTACATGGAACATTATCAAAGCGGTGATATGGTCATCACCTATTCCCGCGATGGAAAAACAGAAGAAACCGTGCTCACTCCAATCTACAACGATTCGCTGAACCGCTATGCCTTGGGGGTCACCAAACAGCTGGAATCAACGCATGAAGATCTGAGCTTCACAGAAGCGTTGCGACAGTCGTCCGTTATGACTGCCGGCATGAGCACCGTCATTTTTGATGCAGTGATGGATCTAGTGACTGGTCGTACGGCGGTGAATGATGAAGAAGGCGGCCTTTCTGGGCCAGTGGGCATTGTAAATGCCATTGGCGACTCGGTCAGCCAGGGTGTATGGAGCGTGGTGAGCTTGGTGGCCGTTCTATCGGTGAACTTTGGGCTGCTGAATATGCTGCCTGTACCTGCGCTCGATGGAAGTCGTTTCCTTTTTCTGCTTATTGAAGCCATCCGTGGCATACCAGTCAGCCAAAACAAAGAAATGTTTGTTAATGTGATTGGCATGCTGGCGTTGATGATGTTGATGATCTATGTAACATATAATGACATTTTAAATCTTGTCAATTAAGAGGTGATAAGATGAGACGTAAAACGGTTTCATTTTTGATTCGAGATGTGGGAATGGGGTCAGACTATCCGGTAACAGTGCAGTCGATGACCAATACCGATTCCCATGACGTTGTGGCAACGCTGGCTCAAGTGGAACAGCTGGCAGCTTTAGGAGCGGCGATCGTGCGTGTTGCTGCGCCGGACATGGCTGCGGTGCCTGCTGTAGCAGAAGTGGCTCGACAAAGCAGCGTGCCGATTGTTGCAGATGTTCATTTTGATTACCGCATTGCCATCGCTGCTCTCGAACAGGGAGTGGATGCCGTGCGCATCAATCCGGGGAATATTGGCGGCCTGGAGAAGTTGGCTGCCGTTGTTGAAGCGGCAAAAAAAGCCGATGCAGCGATTCGCATTGGTGTCAATTCTGGTTCCGTTGAAAAGGAACTGTTGGAAAAATATGGCCATCCTTGTCCAGAAGCCATGGTGGAAAGCCTTGAAAAATACGTACATTTCTGTGAATCATTGGGTTTTGAAAAGCTCGTGCTTTCTGTGAAAAGCTCCGATGTGCCAACGATGATTCGCGTCAACGAAATGGCGGCGGAGCGTTTCAAGTATCCGCTGCATCTTGGCGTTACAGAAGCAGGAACCGTGCGCAGTGGCACCATTAAATCCTCCGTTGGCATTGGTTCTCTGCTGGCGCATGGCATTGGCGATACGATTCGCGTGTCGCTGACTGGCGACCCAGCCAACGAAATTCCGGTAGCCGTGGGGATTCTGAAATCATTGGGATTGATGAAAGCGGGAGTGGACATTGTTAGCTGCCCGACCTGCGGTCGCACGCAGATCGATCTGGCACGCCTTGCTGAAGAGGTTGAAACACTGTGTCAAACCATTGAACGTCCACTGAAAATTGCCGTTATGGGATGCGTTGTTAATGGCCCCGGTGAAGCCAAAGAAGCCGATCTGGGGATTGCCGGTGGTAAAGGTGCTGGCATCATTTTTCGCAAAGGCGAGATCGTGCATAAGTGCCACGAAGAAGAACTGCTGGATGCCTTTAAGAGCGAGCTTGAAAATTTGCTTACCGAAGAAACGAATAAATGAAAAGGAGCTGCTGTACAAACGAGTGTTTCGTTTGTGCAGCAGCTCTTTTTTAGAAAATGTGCGTCGGGTAACACAAATCGCTTTTAATTAATGAATGGAACGTCCAAGATCGTTTGCTTTTTGGAGTTCGTCTTTTCCAGCAATATCTCCGGGTTTCATATTGCCTCCAGCCAATACATGACCAAGGTTTTTCCAGTTTAGGTGCTCTAAGAGATGATCGTAGTATTGCACTACATCATCAAATCCATGGCCTTCAGCCGCCATTAGCAGTGCGCTGGCGCGGCCGTTCCCGCGCAGTAAGTTACCGTTGCCTTCTTCGAGGGCAAACAGGCGGTCAATGGCGGTTCGCAGCTGACCGCTGAGCGTCCAGTAATAAAGGGGGGAAGCGAAAACAACCACGTCGGCTTCTTTGATAGCAGGATAGATGCGGTCCATGTCATCGTGCTGTACGCAAGGACACTCTTTGCTGCTGTGTCCGCCAAAACAACCTTTACATCCATGGATGCTCATACTGTCGAGGTGAAAAATAGTAATGGTGTTGCCGACCGCTTCGGCGCCATCTTTAAAGGCTTGGACAAGCGCGGAAGTGTTGCCGTTTTTTCGAGGGCTGCCGTTTAATATTACAATGTTTTTTGCCATAATGATTCCTCCAGATTCATGCGTTGCGTCGATGATCATTGACGGTGGTTTGACTTCTTTTTGTATCGATACTACAATCATAGTACACATGAAATAAAAAACAAGTACGCACATTTAGGTGCGATACTTACCTTTAGGAGAGTGAACATATGGGAATACGTTGCATTTCTGACGAACAGCTGTGCAACACAGGTTTTAGCTATACGCTGTCGCTGATCAATGGAAAATACAAGATGACCATTCTTTACACGCTGATGGAGTTTGGTGTTGTGCGATTCAATGAAATGAAGAAGTATATTGGAAGCATTTCGTACAAGACACTGAGCGCGAATTTGAAAGAGCTGGAGGCGGATCAACTGGTGCACCGCGAAGAATATCCACAAATTCCGCCAAAAGTGGAATACAGTTTGACGGAACGTGGAAAATCGTTGATTCCAATTCTTGATGGTATGTGCGAATGGGGCGATAAAAATCGCTTGTGAACCTGGGTGCATCGGAGCGATGAAGAGGAGACACAGCGCGTGTGTTTATAAGAAAATGGCGTGAGATTTTCGCCATGGACGATTGCGTTCATTCGCTGCTTCTCGTATAATTAAATATTGTAAATAATGAACGACCACATTTTGGAGGTTATTTTTTTATGAGAATGAAAAATGCTTTGATTCCTACCCTGCGCGATGTTCCAGCTGAAGCGCAGATTCCTAGCCATCAGCTCCTGTTGAAGGCCGGATATATTCAGAAGGTTGCTGCTGGGATGTATACGTACCTGCCACTCGGCAAGCGTGTGTTGGCAAAAGTGGAGAAGATTGTCCGCGAAGAAATGGATGCTGCCGATGGACAGGAAATCTTAATGCCAATCACTCAGCCAGCTGAGCTGTGGGAAGAATCTGGCCGTTGGGCAGCTTATGGTGATGAAATGTTCCGTGTTGTGGACCGTCACGGGCGTGAATTCTGCCTTGGGCCTACCCATGAAGAAGTCGTTACCGATATTTGCCGTCAGTTTATTCGCAGCTACAAGCAGCTGCCACTGCGCCTTTATCAGATTCAGAATAAATACCGCGATGAACGCCGTCCACGCTTTGGTTTGATGCGCGGTCGTGAATTTGTCATGAAGGATCTCTATTCTTTCGACATGGACGAAGCAGGCTTGGATCAGGCTTATCAGGAAATGTATGATGCCTACAGCCGCGTGTTCAGTCGCTGCGGTTTGACTTTCCGTCCGGTTTTGGCCGATAGTGGTCAAATTGGCGGTGGTTATACCCATGAATTTATGGTGTTGGCAGAAAATGGGGAAGCGACCATCGGTTATTGCGATACCTGTGATTATGCGGCCAATATTGAAATTGCTGAAGCAAAACCTGAAGCGTGGGAAGATGCTAACGATCAGGCAGCGGTGGAAAAAATTGAAACGCCAAACATTGCGACCATCGAAGACATTTGCAATTTCTTGGGTGATGTGCCACAGAACTCCATCAAGAGTGTGCTGATGAAGGCCGACGATGAACTGATTATGGTTCTTGTGCGTGGTGACCGTGAAGTGAACGATGTCAAGGTGCAGCACGTCCATCCTTGCTTGGCCATTGATATGGCGGATGAAGAGTTCATTGTTGAAAAGATCGGGGCGCATCCAGGCTCTCTTGGCCCTGTTGGCTTGGAAAATATTCCTATTTATGCCGATCTTGAATTGCAGGGACGCACGGGTTTGGCTTGCGGCGCTAACGACGATGGCTATCATTTCATTCATGTCAACATGGAACGTGATCTGCCAAATGTCACTTATCATGACCTGCGCATGCTCAATGAAGGGGAAAAATGCCCTGTTTGCGGTGGAACCATTAAGACGGCACGCGGCATTGAAGTTGGTCAGGTCTTCAAACTCGGTACGAAGTATTCAGAAGCTCTTGGTGCCACTGTTTTGGATGAAAACGGTAAGTCTGTTGTGCTGCAGATGGGCTGCTATGGCATCGGTGTCAGCCGTACTATCGCTGCAGCTGTGGAACAGCACTATGACGATAAGGGATTGGTATGGCCAAAAGCGATGGCACCTTATCACGCTAGCCTGGTTGTCGTGAATGTCAATAATGAAGAACAGATGGCTGCAGGGGAAGAACTCTATAAGCGTTTGCAGGATGCCGGTTTTGATATTCTCATGGACGATCGCAAAGAACGCGCTGGTGTTAAATTTAATGACGCCGATCTCATTGGTCTGCCAGTGCGCATCACAATCGGCAAAAAAATTGGTGATGGCATTGTAGAATACAAGCTCCGTACCAGCGATGACGTGCTTGAACTGACAATGGATGAAGTTGTTGAAAAATTAACGGCCTTCTATAATGATTGATTTAAGGTGATGACCATTGAGCACAGCACAAGAAGAAAAAACACGGTCTTTTGACTGTTGTGATTACGCAAAACATTGTACTGTGAAAAAAATTGAATTATTTAAAGAGCGCCGCCTATTGTCGGCCAGCATTCAAATGCCGCAAATTATCAGTTTTGATGAATATGGTCAGCTGACAGCTTATTATCGTGCACAGATGCAGGAAGTTTTGCCGGAGTCTGCACATTTAGAGGTGCAGGTTGTGCCGATTTATGGCGGCAAAACACTGGCGGAAGTGGTTGCAGAGCCGGATATTCTCTGGCAGCTTTTGGGTGTGACAAACTTCCATATTTTCCTTAAGATTGAGGAGTTGCCGGCAGAGGAAGCGGTGCTCATTCGCTGCTCGAATAAGATTGCTTATCGTTCACGGATTGACACCAAAGCATTCAGCAACGCTTGTGAAGCTTTGCTGGAACAAATGTGTCAGCGTAGTGTAAAAGTATTAACACGCTATGAAGAGGACGACAGCTTGGCCGAGGTACCGGATGATTACTTTGGCCCTTCTCAGCAGTGGGCGCAGATTCGTGCGGAGCAGAGTAAATCTGCTCCGTCGAAACCCGCGCCAAAGCGAAGCAATAATGCGCCGCGTACGACATCGGGAGTGGCTGCGCCTCCAGGCGTGTTGAAAGGAAAGTTAATTAAGGCCGGTGTTGTGGCCATTTCGGAAATTGAAGATGAAGAAAAAAGCGCCTGTCTGGCAGGAACCATTTTTGGTTTGGACAGTCGTGAGTTGAAAAGTGGTCGTTCTCTGATCACTTTTTCTTTAACGGATCATACCGATTCCATCGATTGCAAGGTGTTTGCGGATAAAGAGGAAGCAGATGCTTTGAAGGGCGCTCTCAAAGAAGCATCCGGAATAAAGGTGCGCGGGAAAGTTCAATACGATAGCTACAGTAATGAGCTGGGGATGATTGTTCATGACATCAATCAGACGACCTTGGCTTGCCGTGTGGACAATGCGCCGGAAAAACGCGTGGAACTGCATTTGCATACGCAGATGAGCAGCATGGATGGCATGAACGATGTCAAGGACCTGGTCAAACTGGCCAGTCAATTGGGACATCAGGCTATTGCTGTTACTGATCATGGCGTGGTGCAGGCGTTTCCAGATGCCTATTCTGCAGGAAAAAAATATGGCGTAAAAATTATTTACGGCATAGAAGCGTACATCATCGATGATGAGGAACCGGAAGTGAACCTTCATCAACGCAAATCCTATCACTGCATCATCCTGGCCAAAAATGCCACAGGGTTGAAAAACCTTTATCGTTTGGTGACCGAATCTCAGCTTCGATATTATTTCCGTCGACCACGCATTCCGAAACGGCTGATCAATTATGCTCGTGAGGGATTGGTGATCGGCAGCGCCTGCGAAGCTGGCGAACTGATGCGATACTTGATGGCCAATCCAGACGACCATGAAGGGCTTGAAAAGCTGGCAGAATTCTATGATTACATCGAAATTCAGCCGATTGCCAACAACTACTTTATGGTGCGCAATGGGGCGGTGGCTGATGAAGATGGGCTGCGCGCGTTGAACGTGACCTTGTTTGAGCTTGGAAAACGGTTGGGCAAACCAGTGGTGGCAACCTGTGACGTACATTTTGCCAATGAGGATGATGCTATCAACCGTGCCATCATCATGAAAAGTCGTGGCTTTAAAGATGCCGAGGAACAAGCTCCTTTGTATTATCGAACAACGACGGAAATGCTCGAAGAATTTTCGTACCTTGGTGAAGAAGAGGCCTACAATGTCGTCGTTCGAAATCCAAACGCCATTATTGAAGATTTTGAGGACATTGTGCCGGTACCAACAGTGCTGCATGCGCCAAAAATTGAAGGGGCCGAAGAACAGATTGAACAGCTGACGTTGGAAAAAGCGCATCGCATGTATGGCAGTCCATTGCCGGAGCTGATCCAGAAGCGCATCGATAAAGAGCTGAAGTCCATCATCGGCAATGGCTATGCGGTGCTTTATCTGATCGCCCACAAACTGGTTAAGAACTCAAACGACAACGGTTATGTCGTTGGTTCTCGTGGGTCGGTTGGTTCTTCCGTTGTGGCATATTTTACAAACATCACAGAGGTTAACGCGCTGCCGGCGCATTATCGCTGCCCACACTGTCAATACAGTCAATTTGATGAGACTGGCGAATATGGCGCTGGGGTGGATATGCCGGATGCCAACTGTCCAGTTTGTGGAACAAAGCTGGAAAAAGATGGCTTTGATATTCCATTTGAAATCTTCCTTGGTTTCAAAGGGGACAAGATTCCGGATATAGACTTGAACTTCTCTGGCGATTACCAGAGCGGAGCGCATGCCTACACCGAAGAACTTTTCGGCAAAGATAACGTGTTTCGTGCAGGAACGTTGGCAACAGTGGCAGAAAAGACGGCGTATGGTTATGTGCGCAAATTCTTCGATGAAATACACGAGAAAAAACGCGAGGCAGAAATCAATCGCTTGAAACTTGGCTGCACAGGGGTTAAACGCACCACTGGACAGCATCCGGGCGGTTTGGTTGTTGTACCAAAAGGCGTGGATGTTCACGACTTTACACCACTGCAGCGCCCTGCTGATGATGTGAAGACAGAGACGGTTACGACTCATTTCGATTACCATAAAATTGACCAGGGTTTGGTTAAGCTTGATATTCTTGGCCACGATGATCCGACTGTTATCAAAATGCTTGGCGACCTTACCGGCATAGATCCAACCACCGTGCCGTTGGATGATCAGGCGACGCTGTCGCTGTTTTCATCGACCGATGCGCTGGATGTCACGCCAGAGCGGTTGAATTCGCCGGTTGCCACTTACGGCATTCCGGAATTCAACACCAGCTTTGTGCGCAAAATGCTGGAAGATACCATGCCGCAATCGTTTTCTGATCTGCTCCGAATTTCCGGCTTCTCGCACGGGACGGATGTGTGGCTGAACAACGCACAGGATCTCATCGTCAATAAAATTGCGCCTGTTTCGCAGACCATCTCAACCCGTGATGACATCATGCTCTTTTTGATCCAGCGTGGAATGGAAGAAAGCGTGGCCTTCAAAATCATGGAAGGCGTGCGAAAAGGGCGTGGCTTAAAAGAGGACCAGGAAGAAGCCATGCACGCCAGCAACATTCCGCAATGGTTCATTGATTCCTGTAAAAAAATCAAATATCTTTTCCCGAAAGCGCATGCCGTTGCCTATGTCATGATGGCCTTCCGTATTGCATGGTTTAAAATCAATCAGCCGCTGGCTTTCTACGCAAGTTACTTTTCCGTGCGTGGTATCGATGATTTTGATATCTCAATCATCCAGGAAGGCGAAGAGGCTGTGCGAAAAGCCATTATGGATCTTTATGCACAAGGCAACGCACTCAGTGCAAAAGATAAAAGTAAGATCACTGTTTTGGAAGTGGCGTTGGAGCTTTATACTCGTGGTTTCCGTGTAATGCCGGTCAGCTTGGAAGAATCTTCTGCAACAAAATTTATTATAAAAGAGGATGAAAAAGCCCTATTGCCGCCGCTTATTGCCATCGATGGCCTCGGTGCTTCGCAGGCAGAAGACATTGTAAAAGGGCGAGAAGAGAAGCCATATTCGTCTCTCGAGGACATGAAAAAGAGAGGTAAGGTCGGCGACTCAATGATTGAAAAATTTAAATGTTTGAGAATAGTCGAACAATTACCAGAGCTTGATCAAATCGTATTATTCTGACACCTTTCATTTCCATAAACTATACTTATGCATTATCAGTGATTTATGAAACAAGTAAATTGTGTTCAGTTGATAATTGTGATAGAATAGAGGTAAAGAGGTTTTTAAATTTTTGGGAGGAGGACTTAAATTGTCTACTAAAACCATGAAAACCATGGATGGGAACACAGCTGCTGCTCATGTGTCCTATTTGTTTACTGATGTTGCAGCTATCTACCCAATCACGCCATCTTCTCCGATGGCAGAAAAAATTGATGCTTGGAGTGCTCAAGGCAGAAAGAACCTGTTCAATCAGACCGTAAAGGTTGTTGAAATGGATTCCGAAGCTGGCGCTGCAGGTGCTGTACACGGTTCTTTGACCGCTGGTGCATTAACTTCTACCTACACATCTTCTCAGGGTCTGCTTTTGATGGTCCCTGCAATGTACAAGATTGCCGGTGAATTGCTTCCTACCGTTTTCCAGGTAGCAGCTCGTGCGATCGCAACCCATGCTCTTTCTATTTTCGGTGATCATTCTGACGTAATGCTCTGCCGTGGCATTGGTTTCGCAGAACTCGCTTCCTCCAGCGTACAGGAAGTTATGGACCTTGGTTGTGTAGCACAGCTCGCTACCATCAAATCCCGTGTACCATTCATTCATTTCTTCGATGGTTTCAGAACTTCTCATGAAATTCAGAAGATCGAAATGATGGATGAAGACTTCCTCAAAGAACAGATCGACATGGATGCTGTAAAAGCTTTCCGCGAACGCGGTTTGAACCCAGAACATCCTGTCACCAAGGGTACCAACCAGAACCCTGATATCTTCTTCCAGCAAAGAGAAGGTGCAAACCAGTACTACGAAGATGTAGTTGGTATCACCGAACATTACATGGAAGAAGTTTCCAAGCAGACTGGTCGCGACTACAAGCTCTTCAACTACTATGGTGCTGAAGATGCAGAAAACATTGTTATTGCAATGGGTTCTGTCTGCGAAGCTCTCGAAGAAGTTGTTGACCATCTCAACGCAAAGGGTGAAAAAGTTGGTCTCTTGAAGATCCGTCTCTACAGACCATTCTCCACCAAGCACTTCCTCGCAGCTGTTCCTAAGACCGTTAAGAGAATTGCTGTTCTTGACCGTTCTAAAGAACCAGGCGCTATCGGCGAACCAGTTTACGAAGATGTAATGACTGCATTCTATGATTCCGATATGCACCCAGCAATCTATGGCGGCCGCTATGGCTTAGGTTCCAAGGACGTTACCCCAGCACAGCTCATCGCTGTTTATGAAAACCTCAAGGCTGACGCTCCTAAGAACCACTTCACCGTTGGTATTGTTGATGACGTTACCAACACCTCTCTCGAAGTTGGTGCTCCTGTTGTTACCGCTCCAGACGATTGCATCGCTTGCAAATTCTGGGGTTACGGTTCCGATGGTACCGTTGGTGCTAACAAAGATGCCATCAAGATCATCGGCGACAACACCGACATGTATGCACAGGGCTACTTCTCTTACGACTCCAAGAAGAGCGGCGGTGTTACCGTTTCTTCCCTGCGTTTCGGTAAGAGCAAGATTCGCTCCACCTATGAAGTTGACCAGGCTGACTACATTGCTTGCCACAAGTCCAGCTATGTAAAACTGTATGATGTACTTGAAGGCTTGAAGCCAAATGGTACCTTCCTGCTCAACTGCACCTGGACTCCAGAAGAACTCGAAACTCATTTGCCAGCAAGCATGAAGCGCTACATTGCTCAGAACAACATCAAGTTCTACACCATCGACGCTTCTAAGGTTGCTGAAGAAGTTGGTCTTGGCAACCGTACCAACATGGTTACCCAGACTGCATTCTTCAAACTGACTGGCGTACTTCCTTTCGAAGAAGCTGTTGCACTTCTGAAAGACGCTATCAAGAAGACCTATGGCCGCAAAGGTGATGCTGTCGTTAACATGAACTGGGCTGCTGTTGATAAAGCCATCGAAGTTCTGCATGAAGTTCAAGTTCCAGCTGAATGGGCTAACGCTCAGGATGAAGAATCCAGCGAAAAACGTTGCGGCTGCGAACCAGAATTCGTTAAGAAGGTTCTGCGTCCAATGACCGCTATGCAGGGCAACAAACTCCCTGTCAGCGCATTCGCAGGTCTCGAAGATGGTCGTTACCCAGCAGGTACCACCAAATTCGAAAAACGTATGGCTGCTCTCTTTGTTCCAGAATGGAATCCAGACAACTGCATCCAGTGCAACCAGTGCTCTTTGGTTTGCCCACACGCTGCAATTCGTCCATTCCTTCTCAACGAAGAAGAAGTTGCTAACGCTCCTGAAAACATGAAGACCATTAAAGCTACTGGTAAAGAATTTGACGGTCTCCAGTTCAGAATGCAGATCAGCCCTATGGACTGCCTTGGTTGCGGCAGCTGCGTAAACACCTGCCCAGCTAAGAACAAAGCTCTGCAGATGGTTCCAGTTGAACAGTCCGTTGCTACCGAACGTGAAAACTGGACCTATATGACCCACAAGGTTACCAACAAGGCTGAACTCACCAACACCAAGACTGTTAAGGGTAGCCAGTTCAAGCTCCCATTGCTTGAATTCTCCGGTGCTTGCGCAGGTTGCGGTGAAACTCCATATGCTAAGCTCCTTACCCAGTTGTTCGGTGATCGTATGATGATCGCTAACACCACTGGTTGCTCCTCCATCTGGGGTGCTCCAGCTCCAGCTATGCCATACTGCACCAACGAAAAAGGTCAGGGCCCAGCTTGGCAGAACTCCCTCTTCGAAAACAACGCTCAGTTTGGTCTCGGTATGTACACCGCTGATCAGCAGATGAAGCAGAAAGTAAACTACCTCTGTGGCGTAATCGCTGAAGGCAACTACAGCGCTGCACTCAAAGATGCTGCTGCTAAGTGGGTAGAAGGCTATGCTGCTCATGACGTTAAGGCTGTTGCAGATGCAAGCGATGTTATCGTTGCTGAACTTGCTGCAGTTGCTGATAAGGATGAATACCTTGCAGATCTCGATGGCGTTAAGACCTTCTTGAAGATTCGTTCCCAGTGGATCCTCGGTGGTGACGGTTGGGCTTACGATATCGGTTACGGCGGTCTTGACCATGTTCTCGCTAGCGGCGAAAACATCAACATCTTCGTATTCGATACCGAAGTTTACTCCAACACCGGTGGTCAGGCTTCTAAGTCTACCCCTCTCGCAGCTGTTGCACAGTTCGCTGCAGATGGTAAGAAGACCAACAAGAAGGATCTCGGCGTAATGCAGTCTACCTATGGTAATGTTTACGTTGCACAGATCGGTCTTGGTGCTAACATGAACCAGGCTGTTAAGGCTATTGAAGAAGCAGAAGCATATCAGGGTCCATCCCTCATCATCGCTTATGCTCCATGCATTAACCATGGTATTCGCAAGGGTATGAGCATTGCTCAGGCTCACATTAAAGAAGCTGTAGAATGCGGTTACTGGCACCTCTGGAGATACAACCCAGAATTGGCTAACGAAGGTAAGAACCCATTCATTCTCGATTCTAAGGAACCAGATTATGATAAGTTCGAAGACTTCCTGAAGGGCGAAGTTCGTTATGCTTCCCTTGCTAAGGCACATCCAGACACTGCTGAAGCACTTTATGCGAAGACCAAAGAACTCAGCCAGGCACGTTACGCTCGTTACAAAAAAATGGCTGAAAACTAATTCTTAAATCATTAAGGATTTTCAAGATCCTCCTGCTATGCAGGAGGATCTTTTTTTCTTTGATAAAAATATATAATGAGATCCTAATACAATCTTATGTAAAATGACACACATTCGATAGGTCTACGTGTATAGACTTATTTTTTGATATTTGGTATGATAGTCTAAGAATGAAATTTTAGAGAATGGAGAATTTACATGTTAACAGGGAACGACATCAGAAAAAAATTCGTGGAATATTTTGTGGACCATGGACACACTCATGTAAAAAGCTCTTCGCTGGTTCCATATAACGACCCAACTCTGCTCTTTACCAATGCTGGGATGAACCAGTTTAAAAATGTGTTTCTTGGCTTAGAGAATAGAGATTATACGCGTGCGACGACTGTTCAGAAATGCGTTCGTGCGGGTGGTAAACATAACGACTTGGAAACGGTTGGTAAGACCGCTCGTCACCATACGTTTTTTGAAATGCTCGGGAATTTTTCTTTTGGTGATTACTTTAAAGAAGATGCCATTAAATATTGTTGGGATTTTCTGACCAATGTATTGGAATTGCCAAAGGAAAAGCTTTATATCACCATTTATAAAGACGATGATGAAGCTTTTGAAATCTGGCATCGAGTGACTGGTTTCGATGAAAGCCGCATCTTCCGTCTGGGCGAAAAAGACAACTTCTGGCAAATGGGCGATGTGGGTCCTTGTGGTCCATGCAGCGAAGTGCATTATGACCGCGGCGAAGAATATGCCTGCGACAATGAAGAAGGCTGCATGCTGGGTGTTTGCGACTGCGACAGATGGCTTGAAATTTGGAACCTCGTGTTTATGCAGTACAATCGTGATGAATCCGGCAAGTTGACACCACTGCCAAAGCCAAACATCGATACCGGCATGGGGCTTGAACGTATTACCTCGATCATGCAGGGTGTTGATACAAACTTTGATACCGACCTCTTTATTCCACTGATTCAATACGTGGAAGAATTAAGTGGGAAGGAATATCATCGAGACGAACGTGGATTTGCATTCCGTGTTATTGCGGACCATGCTCGTGCCTGCTCTTTCTTGATTGCGGATGGTGTTTTGCCAAGCAACGAAGGACGTGGTTACGTATTGCGTCGTATTTTGCGCCGTGCGGTTCGTCTTGGTAAGACAATCGGTTTGGACGAGCCATTCCTCTATAAATTTGTTGCCAAGGTTGGCGAACAAATGGGTGAAGCATATCCAGAAATCATTGAACATCAGGCTTTCATTGAATCCATCATTCGTAATGAGGAAGAACGTTTCTTCCAGACACTGCAGGATGGGATGAAGATTGTTGCAGAAACTGTTTCCAGCATTAAAGCAAAAGGCGGTTCTGTAATTGATGGGGCTAGTGCGTTTAAATTCTATGATACCTATGGTTTCCCAATAGATTTAACCAAAGACGTTGCCGATGAAGAAGGCATGACTGTCGATATCGAAGGCTTTGAAGCAGCTATGGCTGAGCAGCGTCGTAAAGCAAAAGAAGCACAAGATGTAGCTAATGTTTGGGATTTGGCACAGCATGTCACAGAAGCATACCCAGACATGGCAGCGACGACTTTTGTAGGGTATGAAAAGGCGGAAGACGACTGCACTGTTCAGGGAATTTTAATTGACAACCAGGGTGTTGAATTTGGTTATGATGTAAGCGCCATCGTTATCCTTGACCATACACCATTCTATGCACAAGGTGGTGGTCAGGTTGGTGAACAGGGACAAATGCTTGCCAAAGATGGTGTATTCAATGTTGAGAATACCATTAAACTTGCTGACGGGAAATATCTCCACCAAGGGTATATCGATGGTCGCCTGAATGTTGGCGATACTGTTCATGCAGTGGTCAATATGGACAAACGACGTGCATCTGCACGTAATCATACGGCTACTCACCTGCTGCACTACGCGCTGCGTCAAGTGTTGGGGGACAACGTTCATCAGTCTGGTTCTTTGGTGGCACCAGACCATCTGCGTTTTGACTTTTCTTGCCTGCATGCATTGTCGGCAGAAGAATTGGCTCGTGTAGAAGCGTTGGTTAATGAAGAAATCCTGACGGCAGGATCCGTTAATATTTATGAAACCAGTATTGATGATGCCAAAGAAAGTGGCCATATGGCACTTTTTGGTGAAAAATACGGTGATAAAGTACGCTGTGTAGACGCTGGCTTGCATAGCAAGGAGCTATGCGGCGGTATTCATGTTGCAAATCTGGGCGAAATTGGTCTCTTCAAGATTTTAAGTGAAAGTTCTGTATCTGCAGGGGTACGCAGAATTGAAGCTGTGACTGGTATGGCTGCGTATCAGCGGACCGTAGATCAGGATGCTAAGATTGCAGCCATTCGCAAACAGGCAAAGGTTAATACCGATGACGCCATTGTTGGCAGAATTGCAGATTTGGAAAATGATATTAAAGCTCTTCAGAAACAGATTGATGATATGAAGCTGGCTCAGATGAAACAGGCTGCTGCTGGTGCTGAAGAAGCTATTCGTGAGGTCAAGGGCTTGCAGGTTTTGGCACAGCAGGTTGAAGCTGCAAATATGGAAGACCTGCGCAACCAGGCTGATCTTTTCCGCAACAAACTTGACGATGGTGTTGTATTATTGGCAAGTGCAGCGGAAGGTCAAGTGCAGTTGGTATGCATGTTGACTCAGGGTGACGCACGCAAACACCTTCATGCTGGCAATCTGATCAAAGAAGTGTCTGGCATGGTAGGCGGCAAAGGCGGCGGTCGTCCTGATATGGCTCAGGCTGGCGGCAAAGATCCAGAAGCGCTCCCAGGTGCTCTGGAAGCCTTTGCGGGTATTGTAGAAAATCAATTTAAGGAGTGATCAATACATGAGAGACGATCTGGATCAGACGATGTATTTTGACAAAAACACCGTGCAGCAGGAGATGGGGCCAAGAGAAGTGCTTCGTCAGGTGTATGCTGCTTTGGAAGCAAAAGGTTATCAACCACTGAATCAGATGGTTGGATACATTCTTTCTGGTGACCCTGCCTATATTACCAGCTATAACAATGCGCGCGCATTGATCAAAAAATTTGACCGTGATCAATACATCGAAGAAATGTTGATCAACTATTTGGATGAACGCTGATATGACCGGACGTCTCGTGTGTTTTGACGTGGGCGAACGGCGCATTGGTATTGCGGCCAGCGATCTGTTAGGGATCACGGCCCAGCCAGTGGAAACGTATACGCGCACAGGAAAGTTGGAAGAGGATTACGCGTATTTGGCGAAGATTCTTAAAGAGCAAGAAGCAACAAAGCTGATTGTTGGTCTTCCAAAAAATATGAATAATACTCTAGGTTTTAAAGCTCAAGAAATACAGGCTTTCATAGAAGGGCTTCAAGCGTACTTGCCCGAAAACATGGCAATTGATTGGATTGATGAGCGCTTGACCACCGTTCAGGCGGAAAATGTGTTGTTGGAAGCCAACGTGTCTCGAAAAAAAAGAAAGAAAGTCATTGATAAAATAGCAGCTGTTTTTATGCTGCAAGCATATTTAGATGCACATTAAAGGAGAATCGTAATGGACGAAAACAAAGAATTATTGGAAAATGAAGAATTGGAAGATGGGCTTGTCGTATTGGTTGACGAAGAAGGTCACGAACATACCCTGCAAGTGCTGGAACGTGTGGAGTTGAACGGCAACGAATACGCGATTCTCATTCCATGGGACGAAGAAGAGGACGACAGCGCTATTCCATTCAAGATTGTTGTAGAAGATGGCGAAGAACTGCTCTATGACATTGATGATGACGACGAATGGGAAGCCATTGTTGAATTCTGGAACAATTATGTGGACGAACAGGAATAAAAAATAATACTGTCAATAGCTGGCAGATTGAATCAAGACCGGGAACTGATTCCCGGTCTTGATTTTTGTCCAAAAATTTTTGTGAAAAAATACAATGTCCAGCAAAAAAATTAATAACATCATTGTTTTATCGACCAGCGCTTTGGGTTGTGATATAATAAATTAGTGTGACCTTTAATCGATGACTGATGAAAAGGAGTTTTGATTGTATGGCAGAAGAAAAACGACTGGAGAAGGCTCAAATTTATAGCACAGATTTTGGCACCATCCATATGGACGATGAAGTGATCGCTTCTGCAACAGCTATTACCGTTAGCAGCATGGAGGGGATTGTCAATACCTTCAACGCTGCAAGCGAAGGCTTTATTGGTAATATGACTGATAATTTTACTGGTATGCTTGGGAAAAAATCGGCTACCAAAGGCATTCGCGTGGATTTTAAAAATGACGGATATTATATTGTGATAAACATCAAAGTGCTGTTTGGTTACTGTATTCCAGATTTAGCCAATGACATTCAGCGGCGAGTAAAAATGGAAATAGAACAGATGACCGACAAAAAAGTACGATCAGTGGATATTTTTGTTCAGGGCATCGACTTTAATAATGTGAATGAAGTAGGAATGGGGGATCAACATGCGTAAACTGGCAAGACAAATTGCATTTCTTCTCATATATTCCAGTGATATGGGGCAGAATGATTATCAAGATGTGTTGCAGAACATCCTGAGAAACGAAGAAAATCTCGAAGATTTTTTGGAAGCTGCCAATATTATTTCAGTTTTTCCTGAGTTGGACGAAGATACTTTGGAAAGCGCTCTTGAGGAAGACGATAAAGAATACATTGCGGCAACTGTTGCTGGCACCATGGAAAACAAGGTGGACATTGATAATTTGATCAATGCGCAGGCAAAACGTTGGAGCACACTGAGAATGATGAGCGCTGATAAAAACATTCTGCGTATGGGTGTGTATGAGTTGCGTTTCGCTGAACCAAAAACAGAGGCGGTTATCGTTATCAACGAAGCTGTGGAACTGGCAAAATTATATGGTGATGCTGAATCGTATAAATTTGTAAATGCCATTTTAGATGCTATTTATAAAAAGGCCGTAGATCATGAGTAATCCTGGCCTATTAAAGGTCTCATCTTTAAATGAATACATAAAAATGCTCTTTGATAGGGATGATGTATTACAAAACATACGTGTTGAAGGTGAGATATCAAACTTTAAACGCCATGCGGCCAGTGGGCATTGTTATTTTTCCATTAAAGACGAGAAATCTGCCATAAACTGTGTGATGTTTCGTTCTGCTGCTCAGAATTTGCGCGCTTTGCCGCAGAACGGACAGGCTGTGATTGTTCAGGGCAGTGTTTCTGTGTATGCGAAAACCGGCAGTTATCAGTTGTATGTGCAGCGTCTCATGCCTGTCGGCATAGGAAATTTGCAGATACAGTATGAACAATTAAAAGCGAAGTTGCTGGCAGAAGGCGTTTTTAAGACAGAACAAACACGGCGCCCCTTGCCACCAATGCCACATAAGATTGGCATCGTCACGTCTCCAACGGGTGCTGTCATTCGTGATATGATGCGCGTGTTGAAACGTCGTTGGCCGATGACTGATGTGCTGTTGGTGCCTGCTTCAGTACAGGGAAAGGATGGAGCGCGTTCGATAGAGGCTGGTCTTCGGACATTGTATGCTCGAGAAGACATTGACTTAATCATTGTTGGCCGTGGCGGAGGTTCCTTAGAAGATTTATGGAACTTTAACGAAGAGAATGTTGTACGTACTATTTCTGAAAGTCCGGTTCCAATCATTAGTGCTGTTGGTCATGAGACCGATGTGACACTGTCTGATTTTGCTGCTGATGTTCGAGCAGGCACTCCGTCAATGGCTGCAGAGTTGGCTGTTCCAGACAGAAACCTTGTGTGGCAACAGATTGTTGAGAAAAGACAGCGTTGTGACAAACAAATTCAGGGGCTGTTGGATAACAAACAAAAAATATTGAAAAGCTTGCTGTCTGCTGGATTAATGCAGGATTCTAGCAAGCTGTTGGCATCGTATCACTTACAGTTGGATCAGCGCTGGTCTGAAATGGAAAATGTGCTGCAGAGCGTTTTAAATGCAAAGCAGAAGTTATTTAGTGAAAAGGCTGCAAAGCTGGACGCCCTGAGTCCGCTTAAAGTATTGGCGCGCGGCTATTCTTTTTGCGAAAAGGATGGGCAGGCTGTACACTCGGTGTCTCAAGTAACGAGTGGCGATGCATTGACACTGTATTTTGCGGATGGTGTGGTTGATAGTACCGTGACATCTGTGACATATAAGAGGGATGAACAATGAGTGAAGTACTTGAAAATAAGCTGACATTCGAAGAAGCGATGAAGCATTTGGAAGATTCGCTGAAGGTTTTGAGTCAAGGCGATATTCCATTAGAAAAGGCTGTTGAACAATATAAGATTGGTTTGGATATGGCCAGTCTTTGTCAAAAAATGTTGAGCGAAGCTGAAGGTGAAATCAAAGTTTTACAGAATGGTGTAGAGCAGTTGTTTCAAGTGGAGGATCAGCAATGAGTAAAGAGAAAATGAAAGGCTTTCAAGAGCTGGTTGAGGAGAAATTGCCTCAATTGTTGCCTGAAAAGGATGGTTACAACGATGTTCTTATTGATGCGATGGCCTATAGTTTGCTTTCTGGCGGAAAACGCCTGCGTCCTATTCTTGCGTTAGCGGCTTGCAGTGCTGTTGGCGGAAAAATTGAGGATGCCTTGGTCAGCGCGGCGAGTATTGAATGCATCCATGCCTATTCGCTGGTTCATGATGATCTGCCAGGGATGGATGATGATGAATTGCGTCGTGGCAAGCCAACCAATCATATTGTGTTTGGCGTAGGCATGGCGACTTTGGCAGGCGATGGTCTGCAAACGCAGGCATTTGAAAACATCTGTGACTATTGGCTGGCACAAGGAAAACCGGAAATTGGTCTTCGTGTTGCGTTTGAATTGGCGCATGGAGCTGGTAATCTGGGCATGGTTGTTGGTCAGGCACAGGATTTGCTGGCGGAAGGGAAGCACATTGACGAAGCCAATATGAAATACATTCATGCGCATAAGACGGGGGCGTTGATTACAGCGTCTGTTCGTATCGGTGCCATTATTGGCGGTGCCAATGACGCACAGCTAAAAGCGTTGACCGAGTACGGGGATCGCATTGGCTTGGCGTTCCAGATCACTGACGATATCCTTGATGTGGTTGGTGATACAGCGGTAATCGGGAAACCGGTCGGAAGCGATGAAAAGAACAATAAGGCAACTTATCCTGCCCTTTATGGATTGGATGCATCGAGAAAAATGGCGGAAGAGCAGTGTGCTTTGGCGAAAAACATGCTGAGTGATCTTCCGGGCGACTGCGATGTATTGGATTATATTGCGGATTATATCGTTAAAAGACAAAAGTGATGGAGTAGAGAATTAGTGCGAGGGAGGGGACGTTGGAATGTTGGAAGACATCCAGTCAAAAGATATTAAAAATCTATCCATGGACCAACTGCGATCATTGGCCAAAGAGATTCGACACCGTCTGATTGAAGTGTGTGCGAAGAATGGCGGACATTTGGCGCCAAACTTAGGGATTGTTGAAATCACCCTTGCCCTTCATTACGTGTACGATTTTCCAGAGGATAAACTGGTGTGGGACGTTGGACATCAAGCTTATGTGCATAAGCTGTTGACCGGACGCAATGAACGTTTTGATACCCTGCGTCAATACGACGGCATATCAGGGTTTCCAAAACGCAGTGAAAGCAGTTATGATGACTTTGGCGCAGGTCATGCCAGCACGTCCATTTCTGCAGCAGATGGTTTTGCGGCAGCAAGGGACTTGCTGCATGAAGATCGAAACGTTATTGCTGTGATCGGTGATGGTGCTATGACTGGCGGAATGGCTTTTGAGGCGTTGAACTATGCGGCACACCTGAAAACAAAGATGACCGTCATTCTTAACGATAATGAAATGAGCATAGGACCAAACGTCGGTGGCATGAGCCAGTATTTGACACGTTTGCGCACCGATCCTGGATATAACCGTTTTAAGGAAGATATGGAATACTTCCTGAAACGCATTCCAAATATTGGTCCCAAAATGGCAGAAATGGCGGATCGTCTCAAAGATTCGTTAAAATACATGCTGACCTCAGGCAGCTTTTTTGAAGAGTTGGGATTGAGATATTATGGCCCGGTGAACGGGCATGATATTGAAGAATTGATTCGTGTTTTTGAAAACAGCAAACAATTTGACTGCCCAGTTTTAATTCATTGCCTGACCGAAAAAGGAAAAGGGTATCTGCCAGCGGTTCAGCATCCAGACAAATTTCATGGTGTTGGTGCTTTTGACATCAAGACGGGGGAATTATTGGATCGTTCCACTCACCCAAGCTATACCAAGGTTTTTGCTAATACCCTTGTGGACTTGGCGAAGGATGATCCGCACATTGTTGGGATCACAGCGGCAATGGCTTCGGGTACTGGGATGGACCGTTTCGCCAATGCGTACCCAAAACGCGCTTTTGATGTAGGTATTGCTGAGGAACATGCGACGACAATGGCTAGTGCAATGGCGTTGTCCGGGTTGAAGCCGGTTGTGGCGATTTACTCGACGTTTATGCAGAGAGCTTACGACCAGCTGATTCACGATTGCGCGCTGCAGGAAGCACCGGTGGTTTTTGCATTGGATCGCGCAGGCATTGTTGGTGCAGATGGACCGACCCATCATGGTGTATTTGATTTGAGTTATCTTCGCACCATTCCAGGAATGACGGTCATGGCTCCTAAGGATGAACCGGAGTTGCAGAACATGCTGTATAGTGCCATTGCCTATAATCGATTGACCGCCATTCGCTATCCTCGAGGTCGTGGGCCAGGTCATGCATTGGTTGAAACGTATTCAGAAATACCATACGGCAAAGCCGAGGTTTTAAGTGAAGGCAAAGACGGTACCATTATTGCTGTTGGGGCAATGGTGGAGCCGGCCGTAAAAACAGCGGCGCTGTTGTCGGAATTGGGGCTTGAATTTGGGGTCATTAATGCGCGATTTGTGAAACCGCTTGATACTGATGCGGTTCTTCAGGTGGCGCGACAGGCTGGTCCGCTGATTACCATAGAAGAAAATGTTTTGGCTGGAGGCTTTGGCAGTGCCGTTCTGGAAACATTGAACGATGCTCAGATCAACGTGCCGCTTTTGCGCATTGGGCTGCCGGATGCGTTTGTTGCACACGGAGATACCAATCGTCTCAAAGACGATTATGGACTGACACCGGAGAAAATGATGCAGCGAATTGCGGCATTTATCAATAAAGGGTAAGATCATGGCAAAAAAAGAACGATTGGATGTGCTGCTTGTTTACCAGGGGTTATGTGAAAGGCACAAAAATATATTATGGCCGGCATGGTGCTGGTGAACGATCAAAAAGTAGATAAAGCCGGTACGAAGGTACCGCTGGACAGCCAGCTGCGTTTGGTTGGCGAACCCCTTCCCTATGCCAGTCGTGGCGGTTTTAAGCTGGCAGAGGCCTTTAAGCGCTTTCCTATTTCAATGGAAGGCGCTGTTGTTGTTGATTTGGGGGCTTCAACAGGCGGTTTTGTCGATTGTGCGTTGCAAAATGGGGCTAAGCGTGTCTATGCTGTTGATGTTGGGTATGGGCAGTTGGCGTGGAAACTGCGTACCGATGAACGAGTTATCAATATGGAAAAGACCAATGCTCGTTTTTTGACACCGGAGGATTTTCCAGAATTAATGGATTGGATGACAACCGATGTGGCCTTTATATCATTGACAAAGATTCTTCCAGCAGCGTACAGCATTTTAAAAGAGAACGGCAGCGGCGTTGCGCTTATTAAACCGCAATTTGAAGCTGGGCGCGAAAAAGTTGGAAAAAATGGCGTTGTTCGTGATCCTGCTGTTCATGAAGAAGTCATTGAACGTATTCTTGCTTTTAACAGCGAGCTTGGTTTTAAGACTCTTGGCGTTGTTCATTCTCCGATTCAGGGCCCGCAAGGGAACATTGAATACCTCTACTGGTTCACAAAAGATCAAGAAGCGCAGGCGGTGGAGATTGATGTGCATGCATTAGTGGAAAGCACCTTTGCGGATTTTGGTAAAAAGGCAGAACAAGAGTGATGCGGGAAGCAATGGTGTGGCTGCTTTTTGGGGGCTTGCTTGCACTTATTGGCATTCGCTGGGGACGGCAGTATTGGCAGCGACATAAGCGGCGCGCCATCAGTCGGCGTGCGAAAGTGGGCGAATCTGAAGCAGAGAAATTATTGAAACAGCATGGCTATGTTGTTTTGGATACACAAGTTCGTCGCCCTGTGATCATGACGGTGGATGGTGAGCGTGTCGAAAGTTATATCAAAATCGATTATCTTGTTGCCAAAGGCACGAAAGAGTATTTGGTCGAAGTTAAAACCGGAAAACAGGCGAATGTACGCTTGCCTCAAGTGCGCCGTCAGTTGTTTGAGTACCAAAATATTTTTCAAACAGATGGAATTTTATTTATAGACATGAATAAATATGATATCATGGAAGTGTCTTTTGATGAACCATATCAAACATCAACAGGCATAAAGCCTTTTATTGGTGGCTTGCTGGTTGGAATTTGTTTGATGGTTTTTCTATATTCGTATCATTGAGTTAGGAGATTATGCGATGCATCAGGCAGTAGGCATGTATTATAATGTAAAAAGAAAGGACATTGTTTCCATCGCACAGCATGTTGCGCAACTCTTCAAAGCGCAGCAGGTGGAGGTGTTTGCTGGTGATCAACTGCAGGCTACGCGTGCTGGAGTGGGTTACTTGCCAAGACCGCAATTTTTGCAGTCCATCTCACTGATGGTGGTGATTGGCGGTGATGGTACCTTTTTGCGAGCTGCTTCCGTGGTGCGAAACGCAGGCATTCCACTGATTGGGATTAACCAGGGAACCTTGGGGTTTCTTGCCGAGCTTGAGGTGGAAGAGTTTGAAGAGCGGCTGGAGCAGTTGATTGCAGAGAATTACGATATTGAAGAACGTATGACCATTAGCGGCGAGTTGTATCGTAATGGCGACCGGATTTGCCAAACGGTAGGTCTTAACGATGTGACCATCAACCGAAATCCCATTGAAAATACATTAGAATTGGATGTATATTTGAAAGATCAGCTCATTGACTCTTATCAGGCAGATGGCATCATTATTGCTACCCCAACAGGATCGACGGGGTATTCTTTATCTGCCGGGGGCCCGCTTATTTATCCAGGTACGGATTGCCTCATTTTGAATCCAATTTGTGCTCACGTGCTTGGAACCAATGCCATTATTGTGCCGGCCGACGGCGGCATAGAAGTGCATCTGACTCGCAGTGTGAAAGACGCGTATCTTTTGACAGATGGGCGTTACGCGACGCATTTGCGGAGAGGAGACACCATACGGGTCAATAAGGCGGACATGCCAACGAGAATTGTCCAACTTGAAAAGCATCTGTTTTTTGAAACGGTGCGTAATAAACTGTTGGATCGTAATTATCGTCGTATGCATCGTAAAGAGGGAGCAAAATGAAAAATAGAAGACAGAGACGCATTTTGGAAATCGTTTCCAATGAGACGATTGGAACCCAGAAAGAATTGGCTGAACGTTTGCAGCAGGAAGGCTTTGAAACCACTCAAGCGACCATATCACGTGACATTAAGGAACTTTTGTTGGTAAAAGTGAACATTGGTGGCGACAAATATAAATATGTTATTGCGCAAGAAACACCAGTCACGGATTCAAAGCTGCGAATGGTGTTGCGAGAATTCATCATCAGCTATGATTACAGCGAGAATCTGTTGATTTTAAATACTGCACCAGGCAATGCCAACACCGTGGCATCGGCCATCGATCGCGCACGTTGGCCGCAGGTGATTGGCACGTTGGCTGGTGATGACACAGTGATGCTGGTCATTAAGCCAAAAGAAGCGGTTCAGGAAGTTGTTGAGAAAATCGAAGATTATACGTCCAGATAGGAGGAATCGACATGCTAGCACGATTGACGGTGGATAATTTTGCCTTGCTAAAGCATGTCGATCTGTCTTTTGACGGACGTTTCAATGTGCTCTCCGGGGAAACCGGTGCCGGGAAATCCATCATCATTGATGCGGTGAAGCTCATTCTCGGTGAACGTGCCAATGTGGCAGACATACGTGTTGGTGAAGACCATGCATTGGTGGAAGCCGTTTTTGTGATGCCGGAAGGACATTCTGTGTTTGCCATGCTTGACAGTTTGGGGCTGGAATACGATGACGAAGCCATCGTGTTGACGCGTCAGATTCGTGGAAATGGAAAGAATGTTTGCCGTATCAATCGCCAGATTGTAACGCTGAATCAGTTTAAAAGCATTTGCAGCAATCTTATTAGTATTTACGGTCAGCACGACTACGATGAGCTTGGCGACGCAGCAACGCGCTTGTCTCTGCTGGATGCGCTTGGTGATGCAGTGCACCAGGATTTGCGTGCGCAGGTGGTGACGGCTTATGCTCAGGCTCAGCACAGTGGCCGTGCGCTGAAACGAGCGCTGCGGCAGCAGGCCAAGCTTGAAAAAGAATTGACGCAGCTTGAAGAACGCGTTGAAGAGCTGGCGCCGTTGGAGCTGAAGAAAGGCGAAGAAGAAGAGCTGGCTCAGCGCTACAAGCAGGCCGCTCATTCTCAGGATTTGTATGATGCAGCTTTTGCTGCCGCTGGTGTGCTCTATGATGCCCAGGGCAGCGTACATGAAATGCTCACAGATGCGGTAGAGCGTCTTAAGGCTGTTTCCAGATACGATGAGCAGGTCAAAGGTTATATTCGTGAGCTTGAGAGCGTGCGCATTGTGATCGACGATACTGCGCGTGATTTGGAGCATTATCGCGAAGGCATTGACTTTGATCCAGCGACGCTGGAAGCCATGGATGCACGTTTAGGCACCTTGGCCAGCCTGCGGCGCAAATATCAAATGGACATCGACAGCTTGGTGGATGCCCTTGCCGGATGGAAGGAAAAAATCGAGCAGTTTGGCAGCATGGATGATACGCTGGCCGATCTTCGGCAAACGTATGCGCGTGATCGTGCCGCGTTTACGGCATTAGCGGATAAGCTTCATGAAAGCCGTGTCAAGCTTGGTGAAGCGTTCAGTGCGCGGCTGATCAGTGAGCTTTCTGACATGGCCATGGAAACGGTGCGGTTTGAAGTACATTTCGAACGGTTCAGCGGTGATGCCAGTGGCAGCGACACTTGCCTTTTTATGATTGCGCCAAATCCAGGTATGCCGTTGCGCCCGCTTTACGACATTGCGTCTGGCGGGGAAATGAGCCGCATCATGTTGGCCATTAAAACCATTCTCAGTGGTGCCGGCGATGTTGACACGCTGATTTTTGATGAAATTGATACCGGTATAGGTGGGCTTGTTCTGACCACGGTGGCCGATAAGTTGGAAGCTCTTGGCCAGCGGGAACAAGTGATTTGTGTGACGCATGCGCCAAGCATTGCGGCGCGCGCCGATCGTAATTTCTACATTGAAAAGTCTGCTGTGGATGGCATCACAGAGACAAATGTCACCATGCTTGACAGTGAAGAGGCTGTTATTCGTGAAGTGGCCCGCATGAGCGGCAGTGTGGATGAATGGCAGATGGAACACGCCAAACGCTTACGTGAAGCAAAAAAATATTAATAGACACATTACGATAAATAACCATTGTCTCGTTGCTCAGTTTAACGCTACTGAGCAATGGGACAATTTTTTTTGCGCATTTATCAAAAATCCTGTCACCTTTTTGGGGGCTCGATTGTATTATGGGCAAAGGAACATTTTAATAAAATGGAATGATGGTGATTCTCATGAGACTACCGGTTGAGACGCTGATTGCCCACTATCATCAAAATCTCTATGCAGTGGCTTTTAATGTCTGCAAGAATAAAGAAGATGCAGAAGAAGTGGTGCAGGACGCGTTCATTCAGTATCATTTAAAAAACATAGATTTTCAAAGCGAAGAACACATTCGAGCCTGGCTGATTCGTGTGACGATCAATAAAGCGAAAAACGCGGCGCGAACATTCTGGCGGCGTAATCGGACGTCGCTGGAAGAAACAATGGCGACGTTGGCCTTTGAGAGTGAAGAGTCGGAACGGATCTTTGACGCTGTGATCCGATTGCCGCAAAAGTATCGTGTGGTGGTGCATTTGTTCTATTATGAAGAATACAGCGTGCGAGAGATTGCAGAGATATTGTCGCTGTCTGAAGCCAACGTGAAAACACGATTGTCCCGTTCCAGAGCCATGCTGCGAGACACATTGAAGGAGGTGTGGGACGATGACGAATAAAGAAAAAATCCAGCTTGCATTTTCAACGCTCCAACCTTCTGAGGATATACGATTGGAGGAGAGAACCATGAAAGAATACCGTAAACGTCATACCAAACGCATTGTTGCGATGGCTGCTGTGATTGCGCTGGCTGTTTGTGCTGGCGGTGGTGGTGCTTATGCAGCAAACATTGGCGGCATTCAGCGCACGATTCAGCTTTGGATTCATGGCGACCAAACGACAGCAACATTGGATATTAATGATGATGGCTCGTACACGGTGCATTATCCAGATGCAAATGGCGAGATGCAGACGAGTGGCGGCGGTGGTGTTGCCTTTGATGCCTTTGGCAACGAACGCGCTCTCACCGAAGAAGAGATCATCGAGCAGTTGGAGTCGCCAAGCATTGAATACTACGACGATGGATCAATCTGGTTGTTCTATCGAGAGATGGCCAAGGATATCACCGATTCCTTTGGTGATGACGACATGTGTTATGTAAAGATTGAAGACGAAGCAGGAGATCTTTTCGTGACCGCGAAGAAATATGGCGGGGGGGGGAATTTCCGTAATACATAACCCGCACATCCATC
>OGRU01000699.1_pt1 | contig 29954 bp, 19 predicted proteins | sample 1553541 | NCBI WGS metagenome assembly OGRU01 (sample SAMEA2580068, study PRJEB22360) | human gut metagenome | biome: human gut; feature: human-associated habitat; material: faeces | place: Denmark | collected 2008/2010
CAGGGGCCTGACCTTGTACGGGTACACAGGACACGGGACTACCTTTGCAGGGTGGAAAATAAAATATACGGTTGTTTTTTGTTGTGGGATTTTGTGTGGATTCCTTAGATAATCTTCCTGATTTGTTCGCCATTGCCGGACAAATGCTGTATTTTTGCAATTTCTAATTTCAGGATTATGGAAAACTATGTAAAGAAAGCGGCGGATGCTTTCCTTGTGGAGCGTCCGTACGGTATGCGTGTGGATTACAGGAAGAAAGGATTCGTGCTGTTTAACCGTAACCTCAATGTGTTGGGAAATGCGGAACAGACCCGTCTGGAAGAACTGCCTCTGGAGCGGTTCAATGTGGAGGAGATTCCGTTGGAGGGTGAAGTCGTGGAGGAACACTCAGGATTTACCGATGTATTCTTCTATACCGATCTGACCAATCCCTATGCCGGATATGTACTGAATTTGCAAAAGCTTAAAGCCTATAACCGGTTGATGTTTCCGCTGGCAATGGCGCTGAACCGTGAATTGTGAGGCCGGAAGCCGGTAGCGGTAACAGCTGCATGGAGCAGACCGTTACCGCCCCGGATTTAATTATTTGCCCTCTTTTTCTGTAATGAACGCCAGATAGGCGGACACGGCCTTATGGCATCCGGTAAAGTCCGGAGTCCGGCAGCCCTTGATTTTCCGGAAACTGACGGTGCCGTTCCTGTCAATGCCCCTCACATGCCTGTTGAATGTCCCTTTGGTTCTGATATGGATGTCAAAACCGTCCCTTCCGGTGATTTCAACGAACATTTCTCCCGTGATCCGTTCCCCGTCCAGGAATTTCTCTTTCTGTTCATTGAGTAGCCGCTGATGTTGCTCTTCCTGCACTCTGCGCTCTTCCGCCTCTTTCTCCTTCTGCTCCCTGCGTTTCTGCTCCTGTATTCTTTTATATTCCTCACGGGCTTGCACCAGGGAAGTGGTGTCAAGTCCGAGAGCCTCGAACACGCGAACGGAGATCAAATTGACGAAGGCTCCTCTTTCCGCACTTTGAAGCGTATCCGCAATCCAGTTCCTGCAATAGGTGGCGGCTTCCTCTCTGCAATCTTCTCCCTTGAGAAACCGGCGTGAATACTGCCCGCTGGAAAAATAAACGTTTTCAATCCGGCAGACCACATGGAAACAGTCATCGTCTTCATTCCCGTCTTCGTTCTTTCTTGACAGGGAGAGATATACATTCTTCGCATACGGCTCCAGTTCCATATAAGAAGCCACGACGGTATTCCCGTCAGACTTGTACTTGAACACTTTTGCTTTCATTGTTACATTTTTTTTGATTGTCCGTTCATATAATCCGTAATTCTCATTTCCAGTTCATCGTATATCCGGTTGAACAGTTCCTGGTACTCTTCCAGAAAAGCCCCGTCCGTATCGCACATGTCTTCGAGTGTCTTTCCATTTGCACGGCACAGCTCCGTATCGGCCAGCTCACAGACAATCTCGCTGAGCATCGAGCGGTCCTTGTCTTCGGGAAGCAGCCCTCCTTTTTTCAGAAGGCAGTAGTTACGGATATTGATTCGCAAATACAGGTCCGCCTCTTTCCACCGTCCATCGGGAAAAAGAGAGAATGCCTGTTTCAGTCCGTCGGGCTGTCCGCCCCACCATTCGTTCAAATTGTTCGGTTCCATATTGATAAGTTTAATTGATTACTGTCTGTTTGGTTTGCCATTGCCGATGGGCGGTGATGTATTCCTGTCGTTCCTTCTCCAGTAACGCTTCTGCTTCGGGAGTGTAGCCGATAAAACGAATGTAACCGCCGTTATAGCCTGTAAGCTTGCACCGAATACCGGCTTTCTCCAATTTGTCGATCCGTTTCTGAGCCAGTTTCGCGCTTGAATAATCCTTCGGCCAGAAATAATGCTCTCCGTGTGAGCCGTAATGGTCTTCTCCGAATATCATTTCGCCGGAATGCCTCCTGTGCTCGATAAAATCAAAGCGGGCTGTGCCCAACGCCTGCCTGATGGCCTTGTGTGCCGGACCTTCGGGATGCTTGAACACTTCCGGCTTGTCCTTCCCCTTACAGTCAAGTTTCGGCAGTTCCACCTTGTAAGGCTTCCGGTAACTCCCTATAGCCAATGTCAGGTAGAAATTGGTATGGAAATAATCCGTCATCGCATCGCTGTCATCGAAGTTGTATGACATGACAAAGTCACAGACATTCAGCATCACCTCCTTGGCACGGTCTGTAAGATCGGGGTTTCGCTCTATGTTGTAGTGGTTGATATGATCCTGTACTTTGCCGGATTCCCTGGTGAACGCCTCAAAGTCCGCGCTCATCAGTTTGATGTAAATGGAATTGTAGTTCTCCCGTCTGACGGAGAACTTATATCTCGGATAGATTTCCTTTAGCCAAGTTCTCACAAGTTCTACGATTTCAGGGGCATGTTGCCCTTTGTAGTTGCGACCTTTCCAACGGTATTCATTATACACGTACTCGGTATATTCCTTTGCCGTGGCACCCGAATAGTCATGTTCATACCCGGTTGATGCGGCAGAGACATCCGGTTTGTCTTTCCAGACTTCAAAAAGCCTTTCAAACTCGGTGTTCACCTGTTGCATGATGGCAGTGTCGCCACCCTTGTCCGGGTGGTGCTGCAATGCCAGACGGCGGTATTCCTTCTTCAGGTCCGCCAATGAATGTATGTTATGAAAATAAGCCATAGCTATAGGTATTTATGCCCCTGCGAGGCGGTTGATAAAATATTCCTGGTTGTCAAGGTCAAGTCCGAGGTTGCTGCACGCCATTTCGATGTCATCTTCCCTCAGGTCGTCCGCCTCCTGCAACTCGCGCAGGTACCGGATTTCAGAATCCAAGTATTCCTGCGCTTCCATATGGCTGCAACTGCATGAGTTGCTAATCTGTTCAATGATGTTAATCTGCATATTATTCGTTTTTAGAATTATACCTGTTGTAAATTTCCCGTTTATGTTCGTAGTCCCGGCTGTTCCACCATTGGTCTGCCGCATCAATGAATGTCTGCGTGTTTTCGGAAGGCGGAGAGTCACAGACTTTCAACCCTGTGATTTGTTCCTTTGTTTCAAAACCGCACGACTCCCACCAGCCCTGCATCTTTTGTGTGAACTCCGCCTTAGTACAGAAAAAGACCTGAACGCCACATTCTTCGCACCATTTCCCATCGCACCACAGCCCGTTATTGTCATCATGCACATAGCTGATACGTTCATCCGTATTGGCGTTTATCCATGCTTGGATTTCCAACTGCCGTGAACCGCATTCTTTACAGACAAGGATGTCGGAATCGTCCGGCTCTTTTCTGAAAGCCCTGCCGTCATAGAGTGTAACGGCACGTTCCACGAGCAATTTCTGGTTGTTTTCCGATAACTCGGCAAAGAACCGTTCCGCCGCGCCGAATATGGACTTGTCCGCCAATGCGGACCATTTATCCCAGAAGTGCCGGTACATATCTCCAAATACGGCCTTGCATTCTTCCTTGCTCCAGGCGTTCCACATATAGTAGAAGAAGCTGGAGACTGCGTTTTCCGCTTGATATTTCATTGTTCTTCAGTTTGTGGTTCTACTTTTTTGCTCTCTTCCAGTTGCTGCCATACAGCCTCATACATTCCGGAAAGCCAGTCGATGTTACTGGCTCCGAGTTCGAACGGGCTGTAACATTCCACTTCATCACCGCTTTCTTTCTCTTCGGCAAGGACGGTCAGGCTGCTGTCCGTTACCCGGAGTCCTGTCACCCTGCATTCGTAGGGGTCTCCGTTCTTGCCAAACCATATCACCCAGACCGGGTCATAATCCTCTTCCGGAAACCGTATCGCGTTCATGGCATGGTCATGGAGCAACTGCCGTATCGCTTCGATGATGTCTTTTCGCAGTTCTTCGATCCTGTCTCCGAACACCGACATGGGGGATTTCCCGCCTCGCTGCCTTACGGAGAGAACCTGCAAGTCCGGATGACAACCGAACTTCCAGTCCGTCACTTCATCGTCATCCCGCGTTGTGTGGATGTTGCCGCCCAATACCAGACCGCAGTCTTCCGCCACCATGCTTTCCGCTTCTTCACGGTCTTCCGCCACCACTGTGTAAGTACCCTCGAAGATGTACCTTACTTTTACATCGTATTTTTCCATAATCTTCTATGATTTGATTGTTGATTAGTTGATTTTATCAGGATACAATGCGAACCGCATCTCCGAAAAAGGAGTCGTCCACCCCATATACATGCCGGACCGAACAGTCATATTTGGAACGTTCGTCATCCAGCCGGAAGCGGAAACCATGATAGTCCTTGACTTCCAATTTCAGCTTTACGTCCCGTTTCAGTTCCATTTCAAGCAGGCTTCCACCACCATACGTCGAACTGAAAAGTCCGCAACAGTTGCCTTTGGGGATAATGACCTCTTTCAATGAAAAGTCGGCTTCATACAGCTCTTTCAGGCTTACCCTGCCGATGTAAGTCAGCAGGTTCGCCCCGCAGCAGGAATTGATAAGTTCCTCGTAGAATTGTTCGTAGGAAACCTGCTCCTTGCCGTTCCGGTTCTTACGGTTCGGGAAACGCCCGTAAGCCCTGTAGCCGTGCTCTGTCAAGATTTTCTTTACTCTCGCCGGATTGAGGTTCAGGCTGTCCACCATGTCCCCGAAGTAGGATTCCTCGTACCTGTAACCGCCTTGCGATTCAAACCAGTTGGAGTTGATGCAGTCATAGTTGGAAAGCATCTCCACACGGATAGGAATGTCGTCCGTGTGCCTTACCAATTCCTTCACCACGTCCGAATCGTTGCGGCTGTAAATCTCGTCACGGATTTCATCTTCGTATTCATCGAAGAAGTCATCGACCGCTTCCCCGTCAAAGTCATGGAATACGGCACATTCCTCTTTCAGTTTCGCAATAATCTCACGGACAGCTTCCCATTCGGCATCGCTGTACCACTCGTCTGCCTTTTCCCACAAATGTTCGCGGCTCTTGCTGTCAAGGCATTTTTGAATCAGTCCGCAATGATTGTCAAGATTGTCATTGTAGTCCGTCCATATTAGTGTATAGGCCGGTTCCATCAGGGATTTGATGAAATCCAATGTCAATGTTTTCTGTTCATCCATTTCTGTTACCTGTGTACGGCAGGATTCCTTTTCCCGTACATACCGTTATAAATGACGGAAGCGGCCTTCAAGCCGCCTCCGTGTTGTTTCCTAACCATACAGTTCCTTCACGATCTTGTCATATATTTCCTTTGCCATTTCCGTATTCCGGTTGAAGTGGAAATAAGCCGTGTATCTGTATCCTGTTCTTGGCACTCCTCCGCACTGCTGTATTGCCCTGTCTATCTCCCAGTCGATATCACCTATGCCAAGAGATATGCTTGTGCCATGCAGCATACACCGTGCGAGTTTCAATGCGGAATCTGTCTTGTCTTCCTTGCGCAACCGGTCGAAAGCCATCAGCGCGATTTGTCTGTTTGAAATCTTTATCTCTTCCATATATTTTGCATCTGTTTGGGTCAGACAATCCCGGTAAGTTGCCTGAATCGCGCAACTATTTCATTGCATTTGCTTTGGGCAAGTTCCTCATATTTTTTGCAAATGGCACAGTATGCCTTCCAAGGTTGGCCTCTAAGCTCGTGCTCGTATGAGGACCTGACCAATTCCGGATATTCTTCAAAAAGTGTCTTGAATGCTTTACGCCATTTGCGCCCTTGCCACAATCCGTTTGCTATCAATGTTATGAATTCAAACATCTGTTCGTCTGTTTTCACATCCAATGCATAAAAATGGTCTGTTGTCGGCCACACGTTGTTGGAATGCTGCCAAGTTTCTATCTGCTTGGTTTTGGCATTGTATGCCATTCTTGTAATTACCTGGTGACTCATATTGATATGTTTTTAGTTCATTACCGTATTGTCTCTTTTCCTGTCACGGCTTGCCAGCATCCCGAAATGGATGCTGAATATGCGCCGGCTGAAGCAGAGCGGCGAGTTGTATTCCACCCGTTGCCACAGGGTAAAGTGGTTGTCGGAGAATGACCATCTGAAATATCCTGACAACGAGCCGAATAGCGGATTGGCATTCCTGTTTATCAGGAACCTGTTCACATCCACGATGTGCCCTGCCGTCAGGAGAATGTTCAGTATCTCCACAAACGCCATTTGCGAATAGGGGTCAACCGGCATTACCGGTCCTTTGAAGTTGATTTCCATCTTGTATATGTTTATACGCTTTAATCGTAATTGTCATCGAATACCTCGAAGCGGGGAATACCCGTGTCGAAATAGTTGCTTGATATGCCCGGATAGTACAGCAGGCTGTCATCCCCGCTGTCCGGGCAAGGCTCATCGTCGATATAGGCCGCATTTCCATAAAGTTCGATATAGTGCGCCACCAGCAGGTGCGGGTCTTCCGTACTGATGTCATGCCCGTAACGGTCACACCAGTCGAAGAAGCAATCCTTGTCGGGTTCCTCCAGCTGTTCCATCGCCTCCCTTATCTCGAAGAAGTTGGAACACAGCCATTCCCGGTTGATGAGCAGGTCCGGGATTTCCTCCCATCTCGTGTACCTGTATTCCGGAGTTTCCTCTTCGGGAAACAGTTCGGAGCAGGTGCACAGGAATTCCCCCATGTCGCCGAAGTCGGACATTTGCAGCAGGTTGTCTTTTTCCTGCCCCATGTCTATGAGATGCTGCGTGGTCACTGCCACTTCTGCCTGATTCAAGTCCATGATATTCTTCATTATAGTTTATGATTCGGAACCGGGGATTTCATTCCACAGGCTCCAAAAGGTCCGCACCCCGGCAGTGCAGGGTTTTTCGGGATAATACCGGAGCCTCCGGCGAGGATGATTTTCCCGAAAACCGCTTGCGGCATGACCTTGCCCTGCCGGTAAGGGGGCGGGCTACCTTTGCCTGTGGAATGGAATCTGCGGTTTCTCATTTGTTTTTCCATTTTTCAGTTCATGATGCGCTGGCTTCCCCAGCTGATGTGTATCTTGCCTTCGCTGTCCCGTTCCCTGACCAGCAGGCTCTCGATGACGGACATGGTGACGTCGAACTCCTCGAAGATTTCCGACTGTTCCTTTACTTCGCCCGTCTTGATGAACTCGTTCAGCCGCTCTTTGGTAAGCACCAGCGCCATCAGGTTCTGCTCCACGGAGTCCTTGTAGGTGACATAATGCACGTCCTTCAGCTCTTTGGAGTCGAGACGGATGAAACGGAAGTAGAACTGCTCCATCTTCGGGATGTTCCATTGCAGGGATTCAAGTATCACGTCGTTGCAGGTGGGTATGTTCACCGAACTGCTCAGGCTCTGCTGCGTGCATACCAGTATGCCGTTGATGGTGGAATCGAACTCCGTCACGATGCTTTGCCGTTTCTTGAACGCCACGTCGCCCTTGACCACAAATACGGGACGGTCAGGAAAACATTTGCGAAGACGGCTCTCGTAAAGGTCGAATGCGGCTATGGACGTGCAGCCGACAGCCACCTTGCCGGGTATCTTCCGTACCAGCCTTTCGATGTACCTTGTCTTGTTCGGAATCCCGTCTCCGGAATAGCCCTCTATCAGGTGTGGGACGGAGCAGGCCTTGATGAGCAGCTTGATCTGGCGCATAAGCCGGAGTCCGGCATCCTTCTTTGCATCCCCCGTGCTGTTGTAATACAGTTCGCAGATGCGGCAGAACTCCTCGATGATGACACGGTAAACCTCACGCTCGCCGTCGGACGGGCTGACGGTATGTGTCCGTATCTTGTATTTCTCTCCTGCAAAGTCCCTGAACTTGCGTGTAATGACGGTCTTCCCGATAAGGCCGGCCAGCTCCTCCTTGTTATAGACATCCTGGTTCTGCTTCTCAATGCCGAACACGGTGGATTTCCCCGGACAGTGGCAGGCACGGAAAAGCACATGCCCCCTGAAAGCGGGGAACGGCTCACCATAGTGCGGATTGTTATCTTCCTCTATCTCCTTGTCCCTGTTCTCGTGGTACACACGACTGCTCCAACAGACCATGTTTATGGAATTGTTATATAACAGCTCAAACTGGCTGTACAGTTCGGCGATGTTGTTGCGTGTGGTCGTACCGGTGTCGAGTATCTTGTATTTGAGGCGGCGGAAGAGACCGAGGATATGCCTTGTACGTTGTGACGACGGGTTGGTTATCTCGTCCGACTCGTCGAAAACAAGGCACAGTTTTCTTGAACTGCGTTTGACAAACCTTGCCATGCCCCGTTTCAGCTTGCCGAGCATGGAGGTGGATAGGACGATGAACACGCCTTCCGGCACAGCTTCCAGGTCGGCATTGTTCCTTGCCACCCGGAACTGTTCCCTGTTTATCGAGAGGAAGGGTATCCATGTCATATTGGTGGCGATGGCAGGAGCCAGTATGATGACATTCCGTACTTTGCGGAATTTGAGCAGGTATTTGGCACGATGGTACACGGCGGCTGTCTTGCCAGAGCCTTGCTGCCAGTTCAGCAGCGCGTGGCGTTTCTGCAAGACGAGGTTCAGGTCGTGTTTCTGGAGCGTGGTAAACTCGCAGGTCTCGCCGTCCTTGTTGATGAATGCACACCGGTCCAGGTATTCTTTCAGCCTGCCATCTTCCTCCATTTCCGGGAACTGCCGGTTCTGCATTTCGTACTCTCTCCGCTTGCGTCGGATCAGTTTCTCCGCCGCACGGATTTGGTGCATGTTCTTTTCTGTCGGCACTTCCGGCATGGGCAGTTCAGTACGTTCCAGCACGAGGTCGTTGATACTTGCCGCCTTGTGCGGAACTTTGTCAAGGAGTCGCGGAGCATATTGTTTCAGTTTGAAGCCGTATGAGGTCTTCACCAATGCCACTTCCTTGCGAGGTACGGTATTTTGCGAGGTGATGTACCTGCGGATGACGGCAAGCACTTTCTTCGGGGTCAGTTTGTTCTTCTCCCATTGCTCCACCTGCTCCCGCGTGGCGTTCTCAGGCGGTTTCTGGTTACGGAACTTCGTGACCAACGCTTCCGCCTTGTCTATATGTTTGTTCAACTTGGCGTGCGCCTTCAGCTCGTACATGTACTTGGCAAGTTTGTACTCGAACAGCTCAAGTTCTTCCTTGTTGATCCGGTTGGTTTCGCGCATCAGGTCGAAACGCAACCGGTGTTTCATCGCCCTTGCCTCGCCGATGCGCTTTTTCAGCTCGTCCGCCGTTATGAATTCTTCCGCGTTGTAAGCCTGCATCTTGATGTGGCCCGATTTACGGAGAAATACCATGATTTTCGTATTGAAGTCATGGACTCCGACTGCGGCAAAGGCTGACGGGCCCAACTTCGTCTGACCGACAAATGAGAATCTGCCGTTTATACCGGCTATCCGTGTCTTCTCCCAGAACCCGCTCTGCATGAAGGAACAGGGCACGATGACCATCAGGATTCCTGCCGGATTGAGCACATCGTAAGCCTTGTCCATATAGTATTCCTGCGACAGTTTGTAGTCGAACTTCAAGTTAAAAGGAGGATTGCCGATGATAACATCGAAACGTTGTTCCGGATAGTATTGCCGGATGTCGCATTTCTCGATATGGGCTTCCGGGTAGAGGTATCGTGCGACAGACACGGCCTTGCCGTCTATGTCGAAGCCGTAGGCATTATGCGGGTTGGGCAGATGGTTGAAGAAATTGCCCATACCGCAACACATGTCAAGAACCATTTCGGATGAGACAGGACACAGCATATCCACCATGTCCCGGCATATTTCATGCGGGGTGAAGAACTGTCCCATCTCGAACTCCTTCTTCGCTTCGGCATACTCGTGGTAGCTGGCAAAGTCGGACTGTTTGAGGTTGTGCAGCCCTCCGATACCGGTATAGCAGTTGTAGATGCTCTCCGCCGGAATGAGGTTCTTGCCGGAGTCTATGGCGAAAAGTATCTTCTCGTTGACTTCGGCACGCATACCTTGCGGTATCTGTTGGGGGATGATGGTATACATGACTTTATCTGTTTATCGTTAAAAATGAAAACACCCCGCAAGGATTGCCTTACGGGGTGCTGTGTAAATCTTATCATGGTCAGTTTTCTCTTAGGGTGATTTCATCCAGATGCAGACGCTTGAAACAACTTTCGGCTGCCGCACTGTCCTTGAACCGGACATCGATACGTCCGTTCTTGTAGAATCGGATTTGCTCGGCATTGGTGGTCGTAAGGTCGTACCAGTCTGTGACAGAAATGTCGTTGTCATCAAAACGGATAATCATCTTTGAATTTCCATTCAGTATGTCATCCGCACCGTAGGCAATGCCGGCACACAGGGTTTCCAGTTCTCCGCCGTAGTTGTAGGAGATTCTGTTCCTTTGGTTGTATTGCATGGAAAAATCGTCGAAACGGATGATTTCGGGAAAGATTATCTTGTCCTTCTTCAACTCCGTCTTGACTTTGCTCCAGTATGCCGGTCTGACAACTTTGCTCAGGCGTGCGAGCAGTTCTTCCACGGCCGTTTCCCGGAAACTCTTGCCGCCCAAGTGTTCGATGACTACATCTACATATGTGTCATAAACAGGACGGAAGCCCATCGGAAGGGTCTTTTCGTCTATTTTATACTCAGGAACCGACACTTTGTAAGTCCTGTTGAAATAAGAAATGATGCGGTTCGCAAAATTCGCGTTGGCGTTTCGGTTCTTATCTACCAGATCGTTAATCAGGTCAAACGGTTTGAACTCGTTGTGTGAATAGTCTTCCCTGTCGTTATGGTAAGTGTAGAAATCACGCATGGAAACCTTGCCGTTTTCTTCGTAATGGAACTTACGTTCGGCTTGGTATTGTTCGGCTTCTTCCTTGAAGACGGCGTACCAGCGGTCAATCTGGTCGAGTGTCTTGTAAAGCAGGTTTTGCTGCGTCTGGCAATAGACACGGTCCTGTTCCGTAATCTTGTCCTCGTTTCTCACTTGTACGCTCAGAATGCCTTGAAGCAGGTCGGGAGCGTTGCCGGCCTTGGGTGCTGTTGTCGTTTGCATATCTGTTAGGGTTAAATGTTAAAAATTATCCGGTTTAATCCGGTAGAAATAAGTGATGTGCTTTTCCATGTCCTTGACTATCTTGACCTGCTCGGGATGGAAGTTGAGCTTTCGCTCTACGGCAGGGATTTTTATCTTTTCCCATTCGGCGGAAGGTAAGAACACATATTCCCGACGGAAACACCATAACACGATTTGATTATCCCAATTTCCCTTGAACACCGTTCCTTCGTAGTCCTTCAGGAACTGCCGGAACTCGGCTTCGTCCCGAAAAGCGATGTCAAAGCCTTGATAGAGATTGCCGTTTTCCGATTCCTCCCTTTTGTGTAGGTAGAACTTCCGGTAGGTCTCGGTCGTGAAATCTCCATACCTGGGATTGGGTTCGGCATAAAACCATAACGGTACCTTAGCCAGAAATGACACCGAACCGTTGGCGCAAGCACCGCAATGCCCCCAGTCCTTGAACACCCCTTCCGTCCATTTCAGGAATTTCAGTTCCTCCGGATTCACGGAATGGAATGCGCCTCCGCTGACACTCAGACGGATATTGCCGTCCTCTTCCCACACGAAAGGCACATACGGCTGTTCGCATACGGAAAGATATCCTTCTTTTGCACTCCTGCTGTCAATAAGGGCGTTTCCGTAATAATCCCCGTGTTCGGTTACATATACCAGCCTGTCTCCGATTTGCGGTGTAATCTTAGAGCGTGTCCGCTCAATGAGTTCCACATAACTGTTGGCCATATCCACATCTTCCTGTGTCAGCCAATGCTGGTGGTCGTATGAAACATTCCGCTCTCTGAGTGTTTCGATACTGTACTTTTCTTTTGTTACCTGCTGTGACATAACAATTTATTTTTAGTGATCCGGCTTTTCGGGGCCGGAGTTCCCGTAACTACAGGCCATAAAAGGTCGTGTCCCGTACATGCAAGGTTGGCGGGAAAAATACCGCAAGCCCTCCGGGCGAGGATGATTTTTCCACGACACCCGGAGGGCTTGACCTTGCTTGTACGAGCAGGACACGGGTTACCTTTGCCTGTGAGTTACGGGGATTCGGCTACGGTATGGCTGTCATGTCCGCTGTATATGTTTCTTGAAATGACCGTGATATTTTATGCCCGAAAATTACCGGCAATCACGAAAAAATGCTACCTTTGCATCAAGAAAAAAGAGTTATTTGAAAGCATGAGGAATATAGTGATTCTAAACAGCTTGGAATTTTCTTATCCGTTGCCCGTTCTCATGCGAGTTTTCTACAAAGCGTTGATAATCAAATAAGATACTTCAGATTACAACAAATATTACAAAAGGTTCTTGATACCCTTCCCAAGAAGAAGGACGGAAGCATTGACTATAAAAGTATGACACCACAGCAACAGTTTGACTATACCAGTGCTGTTGACTCTCCCGAAGTGGCTATTGAGGATTTGAAAGGCGATGTCGCTGCGAAGAATGAAGAACTTGAAAAAATTAATGCTCGCCTGGCAAAAGCAACCGGAGGTGAACGCGTCGAATTACGTGATCTCATACGATCTAAAAAGAAAGAGCTGGACGAGTTGAATACTTTCTTCCAGAGCGTCGTTCCTGAACAATCAGATACTTCTGAGAGTATGGAGACTTCACAGGTACCGGAAGAAGTGCGTACTGATGAGGATTATATTAGTTGGGTTGCTGATAACTCAGATGATGCCAATGAGGTTCTTGGTGCTTATTCTGCCGCTAAGGACCTGGCCAGCCATGAACAGACATTGAAACCATGGCAACGTGAGTTGCTTGGTAGAAAAGTTAGTACTTCTTCTTTTAATCGCTTTGGTGATCGTAATCAGATAACCGGTGCTTTAGCGAAAGGTTGGCTAAGAAAAGACGGTCAAGAAATAGATACTATTGCTCAGGAATTAAGTGAAAATGGGGTAGAGGTGACAGAACAGGATATAGTTGATTTCATGCTTACTAATCCTTCGAACCATGTCAGTCAGGTATCAGATACAATGCGCTCTTTATCTTCCAAGTTCAGTGAGATAGCCACCAAAGAAATGGGTATTCCTGTTGGTGGTCCGGAAAGTAACACAGGTCGGTTGTACATCAAACTGAAAGAGGCGGATCAAAAAATAGATAAATTGACAGATAAACAGAAGAATGAAATAGAGGAGGCTTTGTCTGCTGATATGGATGCTTCTGATACGCAGCGCACCGATAGCTATTATGAGGCTTTAGATGATTACATTCAACAATACGATCAGTTCCGTAATGAGTTTGATGAAGAAGCTGCAGATGAAGCTATAATTCAGTCTATGGAAGAGAATAACCCGGAACTGTATCATGGTGGTTTTACTGCTGATGAATTAGATGACATTTACTCACAAATTGAAAATAACAATGGAACAGAAAGACAGGCAGAGGATAGCCGAGAAAATCAATCTCCGTTATCTGGAGAAGAAGTTAAGCAGCACGGAGAACCCGGAACATCGGAAGTTGCTGCAACAGAGAATAGCGAAGGTGAAGAACAAAATAACGGAGTTATCCCAAATGAACAATTAGAAAACATAGATACGCGGAAGCTATTAAATACAGAACAACCTACAGTCAGTGATTTGTCTGTTGTAGAACCATCTTCTTCTATTCAGGAAAATGGTAACAATACTTTGAACTCTGAGGACAATTCTGTATCTTTGCAAGGTGACAATCAAAAAGTTAACGAAAATGACGAAGTATCTGAATCAATTCCACAAGGAGAGCACGGAACGTTGCTTGAAATATCTGGCGAACAGGAAGAACCGGTCTATCAATTACGACGAAGAATTGAAGAGGCATCAAGAAATGCATCGGAAAGCGAAAGAGGCAGAGGCCACCAGCAAGAAGTAAATCAAATGATCGAGGCACAGGCCAAAGAAAGCGGCTTGTGGACTCCTATACAAAATCTTTCCAACCTCGGTACACCATTCCTTAGCGGAAATGAAAATGATACTTATTTAGATCGAGAAAACGATGCTGTTTACAAGATGAATAACTTGGTAAACAGTAAGAATCTTCCAGAATTATTCAAACGCATTGACCTTCATAATGAGCTTTTTCCGCAGACAAAGTATGAATTAGTTGGTTTTACTGGTTTCGGTAATGGCGGTGCCATTTATCCAATATATAAACAAGAATATATAGATAATGCAGAGTTTGCCACTCCAGAAGAGATTGGTAACTATATGCAGGCTCTTGGCTTCAATAAAACAGGTGAAGCTGAATATTCAAATGGAGACGTTACCATATCAGATCTGCGCCCACGTAATGTATTGAAAGATGCAGAAGGTGATGTTTATGTCATTGACGCTGATTTCAAACGTAATATTCCTACCCCGAAAGAAAACAATCCAGCACAATTTGTTTCTCCCCAATTGGAACCTGGGGAAGATATATTGGATTATACCAATAGAATATCAGAGTCTAAGCGTCTATTTGATGCTGAACAGGAAGTAGATACTAATCCAACTGAGGCACAGAAGTCAGCCGGTAACTATAAGAAAGGGCATATTAAGATTGATGGGTACGACATTACTATTGAGAACCCGAAAGGTAGTGAGCGTTCGGGGGTAGATACTAATGGCCAACCGTGGAGTGTTACCATGAACAACACTTATGGTTATATCCGTGGTACGGAAGGAGTGGACGGTGATCATATTGACGTATTCTTGTCGGATAATCCGGCCGGTGGCAAAGTATATGTCATTGACCAGATGAATGAAGACGGTTCCTTTGATGAACACAAGGTAATGTATGGCTTCAATTCTGCTTTGGCAGCAAAGAGGGCTTACATGAAGAACTATTCTCCAGGTTGGAAAGGTTTAGGAAAGACTACAGAAGTATCAAAAAAGGTGTTCAATGAGTGGGTGAAATCTTCAAAACGTAAGACGAAACCTTTTGCTGAATACAAGATTGCAAAAGAAAATGCTGATAATATCGCAGAAATACAGTCAGAAGACGTATTACAAGCCGACACGGTGGAATATGGGGTTTCCAATAAATTGGTGTCTAAGGATAGATACGAAGAATTGAAGAATAAACTTCGTGGAAAGCTTGGACAAATGAATATTGGTTTTGACCCTGAATTGTTTTCCATCGGAGCGGAGATGGCGGCATATCATATTGAAGCTGGTGCCAGGAAATTCGGAGATTTTGCTCAAAGAATGATTGAAGATGTTGGCGATGCCGTTCGTCCATATTTGAAATCTTTCTATGAGGGTGCACGCCAGTTCCCGGGTATGGAAGATTTTCAGAAGGACATGGATGAATACCATGCAGTGAAGGACTTTGATACTGACTCATTTGACAAGGCTGTAGAATTCATAGATAAAGCTACATTGCCTGCCAAAGAAAGTAAGTCAAATAATAGGAAATCATCTGAGAATACGGTATCTTCGCAAAAGAGTGAAAGTAATAAGCCTGCCGAGATGCAGGATTTGTTTAATCAAAATTTAGAAGATCATGGCGAACGAAGAAACTCCGAAGAGCGAAATCCGGATACGGATAGAAGCATGGGAGGAAAAACACGGGAAGAAGCTGTCAGAACTGAACGGCGAAGAAACGATACAGGCGTGCATGGACATAATGTGCCTGACGCGGACAGAAGCGGAAGAGTACCTGAGTCAACAGGCCGCGTCGTCTCTTCTGTAAAAGTTCAACGAAATCGAAATAACTATAATTTCGGTGAGAACCACATTGATGTTCCTGCCGGTGATGTTGCCAAATTAAAGGCAAACATTGATGCCATCCGTACACTTAGAGAAGTGGAGAATAGCGGAAAGCCGGCTACGGAACAGCAAAAAGCAAAGTTAGCCCGTTATGTAGGCTGGGGAGGATTGGCTAACGCATTAGATGAAAATAAATTTAAAGCCAGTGAACGTTCTTGGATTGCCGATGCCAACTGGAACGCGAAGTACCTCCCTTACTACAAGCAACTAAAAGAATTACTCTCTCCTGAAGAATTTAGAAGTGCGGTCCAATCAACCACTACGTCGCATTATACTCCCGAACCTATAATCCGAAATCTTTGGAACATTGCTACACGCGTAGGGTTTACCGGTGGAATGATAAGCGAACCGGCCATGGGAGTGGGGCATATTCTTGGTTTGATGCCTAAAGGTATTGCCGAAAATTCTCAAATCAGCGGTTTTGAGATTGACAGTTTATCTGGGAGGATAAGTAAAGCATTATATCCAGATGCTAATACAAAGGTACAGGGCTATGAGACGGAGTTTGCTCCACAAAGTAAGGATATTGTTATTACCAATGTGCCTTTTGGTAAAGATGCTCCTTATGATAAGTTCTTGGATAAGTCGCTTAGGAAAAAGCTTGGTGGGGCATACAATCTTCATAATTATTTTATAGCAAAGGGATTACTTGAACTGAAAGAAAATGGTTTAGGAGTATTTATTACGTCGTCTGCAACTATGGATGGTGCTGACAGCCGGTTCCGTGAATTTGTTGCCGGTAATGGTTTTGATATGGTTGGAGCTATACGCTTGCCCAATGATGCTTTCCAAAAAAATGCAGGTACGAGTGTTACGGCTGATATCCTAGTATTCCGTAAGAGAAAAGCAGGTGAGGTGGCTAATGGCGTGAATTATATTTCCACTACTCCTGTGGGAGAGGGTACTTATGAAGAAAAAGGCGAGAAGCGGACGAAACCCATAATGATTAATGAATATTTTGCTGCCCGTCCTGAAATGATGCTGGGAGAAATGATGACGGCATTTGATGCTGGTAGTGGTGGCTTATATAGTGGAGCTTCGCAGACATTAAAGGCTCGGTCTGGTCTGGACTTATCTCAAGCGCTTAGTGAAGCTATCGGAAAGTTACCGGAAAATATTTTGGGAAAGGTAGAGAATAGTGCTGTGGTTAAGGATAAAGAACAAACCACCCAGAAAGATGGAACATTAACCGTTAAAGATGGAAAGGTATATGTTGCCATGAGTGGGGTTTTAGAACCTGTTCCCGTAAAAGAAACGTTTACCTACAACGGTAAATTGCAGAAAACGGTAGATGCTGTACAGAGTTACAATGATCTTAAATCCACACTAAAGAAACTAATTGCTGCGGAACAGAGCTTAGATATAGACCCTGAACCTATAAGGAAAGAGCTAAATAAGCAGTATGATGCTTTTGCAAAGAAATATGGTACACTAAATCGTAATAAAGCATTAGATAATGTTTTCGTAGAAGACTTTGAACGCTACCTTCCTCTATCATTAGAAAACGTGACGAAAGTACCATCTGCTACAGGTAAATCATCTGTTTACCAAATAACCAAAGGTAAAGGCATTTTGGATAAACGCGTTAGCTATCCTGTGAAAGAACCATCTAAAGCGGATAACTTGCAGGATGCTGTAAACATCAGCCGTTCCTATCGTGGTGCTATAGATATCCCATATATTTCTCAACTAATAGCGAAGAGTGAGGAAGAAGTTATTGATGATATGTTGCATGATGGAGTGGCATACCGTGACCCTTTGACTGGTGACTTAGTAGATAGGGGTACATATCTTTCCGGTAATGTTAAAGAAAAACTGGAAGAGGCGAGAACAGCGGCGGAACGTGACCCGGCTTTTGAAAAGAATGTGGAAGAACTTATCAATGTCCAACCTGAAATGATACGCTTTGGTGATATAAGTTATCGTCTTGGTACACCGTGGATACCTGCTGAGTTCATTGATAAGTTTGCGGAGGATGTTTTAGGGCTTTCGGATACTGGATTGAATTTTGTTTCAGTATTAAATGAATATGTCACAGGCAAATCTATTAGTGTAGCAGATTATGCAAAAGCCGGCATATATAAAACTGACCGGCTTGGAACGATTGATTTGTTTGAAGCTGCATTGAATCAACGGAAACCGAAAGTTTATGATGAGATAAAAAACGGGGAGCAAAAGATACGTGTCGTCAATGAGGCGGAGACACAAGCCGCTGCCGAGAAGGTAATGGAAATCTCTGATAAATTCATTGAATACATTGACGGGCAGAAACCGCTTCATAAAGAATTGGAGAGGATTTACAATGACAAGTATAATAATTTCCGCCTGAAGGAATATGACTTGCCAGCTTTTGAACATTATCCAAATTCTAACACAGGAATAACATTGCGTGCTCACCAGATGAAAGCTGTACAGCGTAGTTTGGGGGAAAGCACTTTGTATGCTCATCAAGTAGGTACAGGCAAAACCTTCACAATGATTACTACGGCGATGGAAATGCGGCGTTTGGGAATTGCCAGAAAACCTATGATTGTTGTTCAAAATGCCACATTGGAAGATTTTGTAAAAGACTTCTATAAACTATATCCAGGTGCTAATGTCTTGGCTCCTGGGAAAGACGAACGAAGTGCAGATAATCGTAAACGTTTATTTAATCTGATTGCAACGGGGGATTTTGATGCGATTATCATTCCTCAATCATTTATGCAATTTATACCGGATGATGAAGGGCGAAAGAAAGAACTCATTCAACAGAAGATAGATGAGTATGAGAGAGTTATTGAAGCGACTGAGAATGAATCTTTGAGGCGCAGATTAGAAAAGGAAGTAGCTGGCCTTAAGGACCAATTTGAGGGAGTTGAGAAACCTAAAAAACGTTCTGTTAAAGATAAGGCCAAGGCTGAGAATCGTATCAAAACAAAAATGGAGCGCCAGTTTGATCGGAGAACTGACGATGTGCTTACCTTTGAGCAAATGGGCATAGATGCATTGTTCATCGATGAGGCTCATAATTATAAGAAAATAGGTTTTGCCAGTAAGATGAGCAATGTTAAAGGTATTGATACCACTGCATCCCAACGTGCAAACAGCTTGTTATTAAAGGCCAAATGGGTTCAGGAGAAGAATAACGGCCGTAATGTAATTCTGGCCACCGGTACTCCTATAACGAATACGATGGCAGAAGTCTGGACTATGATGAATTTTGTTGCTCCTGACATTCTTGAAGCTTATAGCATTCAGACTTTTGATGAATTTGCAACAACATTCGGTACGGTGGAACCTTCTCTTGAGTTTACGGCTACTGGAAACTTCAAAATTGCGGACCGCTTTAAGAGCTATGTAAATGTACCGGAACTGGTGAAAGCTTTCCGTAGTCATGCCGATGTCGTTTTGACGGAAGATGTGGAGGAGTTTAAGGAAAGTAGTAGTATTCCAAAACTCCGGGGCGGGGCGATGACTAATATTGTCATTGATAAAAACGAAGACCTGGAAGACGTAATGCAGGTTCTTATAAGTGAGTTGGAAAGCTTCAGCAAAATGAGTGGCAAAGAGAAAAGAAGAATGAGCGCACTTCCTCTTGTTGTCTTTACTAAAGCAAAACAAGCGGCGATTGATCTCCGATTGCTTAATCCTTCATTTGCGGATAACCCCAATAGTAAGACTAATCAGGTTGTATCAAATGTTGTAAAACTCTATAATGAAAGTAATGCAGATAAAGGGGCACAACTTATTTTCTGTGATAGTTATCAGTCTCCCGGGGAACAGCCCAAAATGGATTTGTTTGACTATGATCCGAATACTCCCCGTTTCAATCTTTATGAGGACATAAAACAAAAACTGATAGTCCAGGGAATACCTGCCAACGAAATTGCTATCATTAATAACTATGATGGTGAACGTCGGAAAGGTTTGTTTGAGAAAGTACGTTCTGGTGATGTTCGTATATTACTTGGCAGTACTGAGAAAATGGGGGTAGGCGTTAATGTTCAGGATCGCCTATATGGTTTGCATCATATTGATGCTCCGGTACGTCCTATGGACTTTGAGCAAAGGAATGGTAGAATCCTTCGGCAAGGCAATAATTATGCTCTGTGGGGCAAACCTGTAAATGTAGTGACCTATGGTGTTCAGGGAACTTTGGATGCTACGGCTTATGACCGCCTGAGAATAAAACAGAACTTCATTAATCAAATGATGAAAGGTAATGTTTCTGGCCGTATTATGGAAGAACAGGATGATGAGGACCCCAGCGGAATGACATTTAACCAGATGGCAGCTACATTGTCTGGTGATAAGACGGCTCAACTTCTATTTGTTGCTGAGAATTTATTAAAGAAACTACGTAATTTAAAACGAAGTGATGCAAACAGTAAGAGTGGCATGGCTGAGAGTATTGAGTATACCAGAAATCGAATTATCCATGATAAAGGTCAGAAGAAAGTATATGAACGTGCTTATAAGACTATAAGTGAGTATTTTCCTGATGGCGTTGAGAATGTTACAGTTGACGGTGAAACTTACACGGAGAAATTTGGACCTGCATTAGAGCCGGTTATTGCCTCTTATGAAGATGCATATAGCCTTAATCGTGGGACAGCGCCTCTGAAGATAATGTTGAATAATAGTAAGGCGGAAGTCATTGTCCATTTCAATGAGGGTAGGATGGTGTATGAACTGTATGCTGGCAATGAACATATTGTCGAAGGACGCCAATTCAATGGTGGTAAAGGTTTGATGTCAAGTATTGAGCACCAGTTGAAGGCCGTGGAGAAAAACTTGTCTGATATTGATGAGAAGATAGCTTCCTATGAAAAGAGGGTCCAAGGACTAACGGAAGCAATGAATACTCCGTGGGGACGCGAAGATGAATTAAAAGCTGCTGAAAAGGAAGTTGAGGGCTTGAAAAAACAATTGGAAGAAAAAGCAAAATCAGATAATGACAGTAATAAACGCTATAGAATAGTATATCATGGTGGTGGTGTACAATTTGAAAAATTTGATATAAATAAAGTTGGAACAGGTCAAGGCACACAAGCCTTTGGCTGGGGATTATATTTTACTTCTTCAAAAGATATAGCTAAATGGTATGCTGAAGATTCTGCTTTTCTTAATGCAGAGAAAAGTATGAAGGAAGTAGAAACCTATGATTATGCTCTTGATGCTGATATAGATTATGACAAGGCGAGAACTATGGTCATTGAAGAACATGAAAGGTTCTTAAGGGATGCTGCACGTATCTTTGGTAAAGATAGTAAAGAATGGAAGGATGCAAAAGAGGACTTGGAATTAGCTACTAATACTCGCACCAAGACTGAAATAACAAAAAGTAATAAAAATCTCTATGAAGTATCCTTACCCGACAATATCAAACTATTAGACTGGGATAGAGTATTAGAACCCAATGTCGTAGATCGATTTCTAAATATTGTTACTGACAAATATGGAAAAGACATTGCTGAGGAGGAACGGACTGATATGATGGATACAAATAGTATTTTTGGAGGTGTTCTATATGATTCAGCCATATCTGTTGCCCAAAAGATTGCTAATAGTAATTTGATACCGCAGAATGATATATATAAGGAAGCATCCATGCTTATTAAGGATACAGGTTTTGATGGGATTATATATGATGCTGGTCGGAATTTTGGCAATGCAAAACGCGGAGATAAGAATTACGTGATTTTTGATGAAGAATCGATTTCATTAATAGATAAGATGAGATATCGTATTTCAAACCGTGTATCAAATTTGATTCGCAAAGGAAAAGAGAACAAAATAGTTTCAGCAATCAATGCATTATCTAATGCACTTCATTCCCCGGTAAACATCGTTCGGAGGTTTGACGATTTACCAAGTGATGTCCGTTCAAATGAAAAAATGGTAAAGGGTTGGTCTGATTTGGAAACAGGGGAAATATCCGTTTATCTTCCCAATGCAACAAATGTTGAGGACGTACAGGCTACAGTTTTACATGAGGTTATTGGGCACCGTGGATTAAATGAAGTGTTTGGGGAACAGTATGATGGTTTCATTGATAAGGTTTTTGAAAATACTGTTCCGGCTACGAGAAGAAAGATCATTGAACTTGGAATTAAGCGTGAGTACGATTTTCATTTAGCCACAGAGGAATATCTTGCTGAATTGGCCGAAAAAGGTTTTGAACGTGAAAAAGGTTTCTTGCGAACAATTAAGTCTTTGTTCACAGATATGTTTCATCGAGCTAAAATCAAACTTGGTTTCAGATTGAATGATGGAGATTTACGATATATGCTTTGGAGAACCTATCAATTGAAGACCGAAGGACGCTCGGCAGATTCTTTCGCTAAGGATATGTCCATGCGATATAAATTGAAAGTTGGTAATTACCGAGAGACGCCGGTGCGGAAAAAATACAGGAGCGATAATGCAACAGCTGAGAAAGATGTAGCTAAACATTTGTATGAGGCCCGTACTTTAGACAGGATGTATAAGTATCAAGAAGCGTATCAGGATAGTATGCTGGGGTTGAAAACTCTGCAAGAAGCACTTGAAAAGGAAACAGATAAACCTATTGCAGATTATGAAAATGCTTATATGGCCGAAAACCAATTAAGTAGTAAGAATTCATTTGAACAGGAATTTTATAAAATGAATTTCTTCGATCCGATAATGTCAGAAGTGAACAAACTAATAAAGACCGGGGTAGAGTATGGCGATATACTGGATTATTTGAAAGCTAAACATGGTCTTGAAAGAAATGAAGAATTTGCTAAACGTGCTGCGGAGGAAGCAAAGGAGCCATTTCTTGAAAAACTAAATGATTTAGAAAAACTTCTGGCCGATGGTGGTATTGATGGGTTAACTTTTGATGAAGAACGAGATAACTTAAACTCAGAGATGGAGGAAGCGGCTGAAGATGCGTATATTGAAGCTCGTGGAAAAGACTTCTCCGGCTTGTCTTCACTTACCGGTGAAAAAGAGAATTTCACTACTGAGGCTGAGAAGTTAGTTTCTGCTTTTGAAGAAGGTAATGATACTGCTGTTCTTTGGGAAAAGATTAATGCTGCAACAAAAGAAAGTCTCAAAAAGTCTTATGAGTGTGGCTTAATGACAAAAGATGCTTATCAGAAGGTTAATGCTATGTTCAAGTATTATATTCCACTACGAGGTTGGAAAGAGGATACGGCGGCGGATGTTTATGATTATATCATGGAAGAGCGTCCGATATTCAATGTCCCGGTGAAAAAAATGGGAGGGCGTATGTCTGAGGCTGACGATCCGTTGGCAACTATAGCTAATATGGCTGAAAGTGCCATCATGCAGGGGAATAGAAATCTTATGAAACAACGATTCTTGGCGATGGTTATTAATCATCCAACAAGCCTTGCTACAGTGAAGCAAATGTGGTATACTTATGATGGGGTGCGAGATGAATGGCAGCAAGCTCTACCTGAGATACCGGAAGACGCAACAGGGGAGGAAGTGGCTGCTTTAGTCGAAGAATTTGAAAGAAGAATGGTAGAGCTTGCAAAAGAAGGACTGGCTTGCAAAGGGCGGTTAGAGGTACCATATAGGGCATTGCCCAGAGAGCAAAAACAACATATGGTTGTTGTTAAGAAGGATGGTCTTGAATATACTGTTTATATCAATGGTAATCCAAGGGCGGCACAGGCTGTAAATGGACTGACTAATCCAGATGCAAGTAAAAGTGTATTTTTGAATACTGTAAAGCGGATTAATCGTCAAATGGCTGCCAACTTTACTACAAGAAATCCGGCTTTTGTAATTAGCAATTTGGCAAGAGATGTGATATTTTCTGCTTCTGCAATAGCTATTAAGGAAGATCATAAGTATGCAAACCGTTTTAGAAGGAATCTAATAAAAAATGGACTGGGGCTGAGACTTGGAGAATTGTTATATAAGTCTGAGAAGAATTCTCTCGACCTGAATAATGAATTGGAACGTTATTTTTCAGAGTTTCTTAAAAATGGTGGAGAAACAGGATACACGGCATTACATAGTGTAGAAGAACATCGAAAAATGATAGAACGTTCAATCATGGACGCTAAAGGTCTTGTCGATTTGGGGCGGATATTTGGACTAAAACCGGGTAAAGTGACTACACCAACAACTTTAGGCATTGTCCCTGCTTTCCAATTTGTAGCTAAGTGGACTGAGTTTGGTAATAGATGTGCTGAAGATGTGAGCCGTTTCACTACTTATATGACGAGTCGGCAAATGGGACGGAGTATTTCAAGAAGTATTAGTGATGCCAAAGAAGTTACAGTGAATTTTAATAAGAAAGGTGCTGGCAGCTTGTGTGCTACTACTTTAAAATCTCTGTTCTTATTCTTCAATGCTGCTGTACAAAGTTTAGCTAATTTTGCGAATTTAGCAAAGGCTAATCCAAAGCGTTTTTCTGCTGCAGTTGGCGGATTTACTGCGGCTGGAATAATATTGCCTATCATAAATAACTTACTCATTGGTATGTTTGGTGGTGATGATGATAAGGACGCCTATGAAAATCTGCCAGAATGGGTAAGGAAGAATAATTTCTGTTTCTGGTTAGGTGGTGATAAGTTTCTTACTATTCCAATACCAATTGAATTGCGTGCTTTCTATGGATCTGGTGAACTATTCCGTTCTTATATGGAAGGTAAAGGGGATAATCGCAATATTGGAATGGAGTTGATGGGGCAATTTACCGAATTACTGCCAATTAACCCATTTGGTGGTGGAGAATGGAATATTCCCAAAGGTACACCAGTGGAAAATATAGTTGGTACTGTTGTTGGCAATCTTATGCCTGATGCCGGAAAACCTATTTATCAGGTATTCCAGAACAAAGACTTCTTTGGAAAACCTATCTATAAAGATAGTTTCAACGAACTTATGCCGGAATGGACTAAGGCGTATGCTGGAACATCTAAGGCGCTTGTTTCCTCTACCAAGTTACTAAATGAAGTAACGGGTGGTGATAAATACGATAGAGGGCTATTAAATATGAACCCGGCAATTCTTGAACATTTCTTTGAAAGTTATTTTGGAGGATTGGGAAAAACTATAAATCAGGTAGGAAAGACAGTTTCAATGATTTGGGACGAAGATGAAAGAATGTGGCGGAGTGTTCCTGTATTAAACCGGTTCTTGAGTGGTGGCGATGAAAGAAATGTTTTCAGTCGTGTAAATGAGGCATACTTTAATTACTTAGGCGAGTATAAGGTCGTTGAGAACAGACTTCGCGGCTATAAAAAAGAAATAAAGACTGGGAATGAACAGTATAGAGCGAAGTTGAAAGAATTGGAGAACTCATCTGAATATGAACGTTACTCGGTATTAAAGAAATATCAGAAACGAGTAAAATCATATCAGGATTTGATAAAAGAGGAAACGGATAGGGAGACTCGAAAAGCGTATGAGACTGCCCTGAACCTTCTTAAAACAGAAATAGTAGAAGAACTTCGGAGCGTTAAGTAGCTTTTGTTGTAAATCAACAACTACCTAATGGGTTAACTGTCTTACTTTTGTGAAAAATGTGTTGCTATGAATAAGTTTTTGAATAGAAATGTAAAGCCAGTACGTAAGAAAGATGCTTCTCGTGAACAGAGACGTAACGAGAAGCATCTGGATATTCTGGATGAATTCAGTAAATATTGGGCTTCACTGGATGAGGCTCGTCAAAAGATGCGCCGTAGTGTGATGTACGCTTATGAGGACCAGTGGGGAGATTATATTAAAGACCCGGAAACGGATTTGATGATAAGAGAAGCGGACTTAATCAAAAAGAATGGTAAGGTTCCATTGAAAAACAATATGATTAGTCCCATTCTTAAAAATATTGACGGGCAGTTTCGTAATAATGTAACTCAGTCTATCTGTACGGTCCGGGATCAGAAAGAGGCCAAAATCGGAGAGATGATGAGTATTGCGGTTGAATATGTCCATGATCTTAATGAAATTCGGGAGTTGGACTCTGATAGTCTCAGATTAATGTTATGCGGTGGCTATGTGGGCCAGCGTGTGGAATATGGCTGGAACCCGGCTAAACGGATGAATGATGTTTGGGTTTATGGCTGTAATCCAGCGCGTATGTTTTTCAATACGAATATTGAGGATGTCCGTACCTGGGACTTGAATTGTATCGGTGAAGTGTATGATATGCCACTCGATAAGGTTGTTTCCCTATTTGCTAAAAGCCGGGCTGATAAAGAGTGGATAGAGAACATATATCGTGTGAGCGACACATATCTTACTTATGATGGTATGCAGGGAAGGGAAACGAAAGATTTAGATTTCTACACCCCATCTCGTCCTGATTTGTGCCGGGTTATCTTTGGGTGGAGGTTGGAGAGCCGGGAGGCATACTTCTGTCATGATACACTGAAAGGTACATTCTACTATATAGGATTGAACGAAAAGAAGGAAATTGATTGGGAGAATCAACAGCGAACGAATGAGGCACTTGCTCATGGTGTTTTGCCGGAGGACATATTGTTGATCGAATATGAGTATGGCAATGAACAGTATTGGTATTACCGGTACATGTCCCCTTGGGGAGACATTCTTCAAGAAGGCCGGAGCCCTTATTGGCATGGTTCGCATAACTATGCTTTCCATGTGTACCCGATGATACAGGGAAAGGTCTTCAATTATGTAGAGGATTTCATAGACCAGCAACGTGCTATCAACCGAACAATGACATTGATTGATTTCATTCGTAGTTCGTCTTCCAAAGGTGTATTGATTGTTGATGAATCGGCTTTTGAAAGTATGACTCGCGAAGAAATAATCGACGAATATGTGCGGTATAATGGGGTTCTGTTCTGTAACCTGAAAAACGGTCAGAATCTTAGTAATGTCGTTCAGCAGTATAATGGGCAGGCGGCTGTGTGAAATGCTGATTTCCGGCAATGGATTTCAGCTTCAGAATATCGTTTGCTTTAAGCTCGGGAAGCATCTTCCTGCTGCTTTCCTCCGTATCTGAGGATTCAACGTAAAGAGCCATAAATCCATCGAATTTAACGGAATACCCGGAAGCACGGAAAATGCATCCGTTTGCCGAAATATCTGCCGAAACCGTATCAAGAAGAGCATTTGCCATCTGACTTGCGATAAAACGCTCCCAGATAAGCTTATACAGCTTGAACTGATCAACAGAAAGGCTTGATTTTACCCTTTCCGGAGCAAGCTCTGGAGTTGACGGTCTTATCGCTTCATGAGCATCCTGCGCATTATTTTTGGACTTAAACGTTCTTGGCTCGGGAGGAAGATAATCCTTACCGTAGACCGTTCCGATATATTCAGCGGCAGCAGCTTTTGCTTCATCGGATATTCTCAGGCTGTCCGTTCTCATATAAGTTATAAGTCCGACAGCTCCTACACCCTCAACGTCAACGCCTTCATAAAGCTCCTGAGCGGCTTTCATGGTACGTTTAGCAGTAAATCCAAGCTTACGTGAAGCTTCCTGCTGAAGAGTGGATGTAATAAAAGGAGGCGCAGGCTGTTTTTTGGTGACTCTTTTCTTAACTGAAGCAACAGTATATTCAGCATTTTCCAGTCTTTTAAGAATGCCGTCCGCTTCTGTCTGGTTCGGAATCTCAAGCTTTCCTCCGTCAACCGATACAAGAGCCGCATCAAACACTTTTCTTGAAGAAGGAGCTGTGAATTTGGCGTCTATAGACCAATATTCCTTCGGAACAAATTTCCGTATCTCGTTTTCTCTGTCAACAACAAGACGAACCGCTACCGACTGAACTCTTCCGGCGGAAAGACCTCTTTTAACTTTTTTCCAGAGAAACGGACTAAGCTCGTAGCCCACAAGTCTGTCGAGAATACGTCTTGCCTGCTGAGCATTTACAAGATCTATATCAATTTTATGGGGATTGCTCATACCGTTTTTAACTCCGGTTTTAGTTATCTCGTTAAAGGCAACTCTGTTGTTTTCGTTCATATCAAGTTTAAGGAGCTGCGCAATATGCCATGATATAGCCTCACCCTCACGATCAGGGTCGGTTGCGAGGTAAACCTTATCGCATTTTTTGGCACGTTTCTTCATTTCTTTTATAACATCCTCTTTACCTTTCATATCGGTATACTGAGGTTTGAAATCGTTGTCCTTATCAACACCCATTTTCGACTTTGGTAAATCACGGATATGTCCCATCGACGCCATAACTTCATAGCCCGAACCAAGATATTTCTGTATTGTTTTCGCCTTTGCAGGAGATTCAACTATTACTAAATTTGCCATTTTCTTTTCTCCTTATCCACATATTTCAAACATTTTTCCCGGAAGAGAACGGATTGCTCCGAGAATTTCAAGCTCTGTCAGTTCAGTCATAAGATCTGCCGTATCAAGCTCGAGCTTCTGAGCGATAAAGTCCGCATGAAGTGCTTCTTCCGAGAAAAGACCGTAAATCTTTTTCTGAATATCGGTCATTTCCTCTGTTATATTATTATCTGCAATTTTTTTTATTTCTTTCGTTTTTTCTTGTTCAGCGGCATTATTCTCATTCTTTTCAGATTTCTTTCTCGCCGCCGAGCGCTTTCTTACCGATTTTATCATATCTAAAGAAGACATTATATTTTCGGTTTTTATGATGCTTTTGCGGCCAAAACTGCTTACTCCGGAAACTTCCCCGGAACGGATCTCCATATCGAGCGCTCCGCCGATTCTGAATATATCTATTACATCGGAAACGCCGTAAAGAGGCGTTGCTCCATCCCTGAGCAGTTCAATATTTCCTGAAAAAGCTTTGCTGAAAATATCAGCCGGCGGCAGACAGAAAACCTCTCTGCCCTGCTCGGCTGCAAGATCGGCAGTTATCAGAGAACCGCTTCCTGCTGCCGCTTCAAATATCATTGTTGCCATTCCGAGAGCTGCAAGTATTCTGTTTCTTTTAGGAAAATTCTGTGCATGGGGCGGTGTTCCCAGAGGATATTCCGAAATAAAAACTCCTCCGTTTTCAAGAATAACATCCCTGAACATAAAATTATTTTTAGGGTAATTAACGTCAAGACCGCATCCCATTACGCAGGCAGTAGGTCTCTGAACATCGGCTGCCGCAATATGGGATGTTATATCCGTTCCGATCGCAAATCCGCTTACAATAACAAAACCGTTCTTAGCAAGCTCGCCGCAAATGCGGTATGCTGCATCAAGACCGTAATTTGTGGGAGTTCTCGTGCCGACTGCCGTTATCGTTCTTGTTCCATTCAGGCAGGAAATGTTTCCCTTGTAATAAAGCACAGCAGGAGGATTAAATATATGACGCAGCTGTTTCGGATATTCTTCACTGCTGTAACCTATAACCCCGATTCCAATTTTTCTGCACTGTTCAATATATTCGGAAGCTTTTTCAATATTTACTCCGGTAATATTGCGTATCTCTTTATCACGCAGATTAAGACCGCTTATATCCGTATTCAAAGCGGAATAAGTTTTAGCAGCAGTTCCGTAAAGGCTTATCGCATCCCATATACGGCTGCTTCCCGTTCCAAAAATCATTGAAAGCCACAGCCAATATTTTGTTTCATCCATTGTAAAGCCTCCTTTTCCGAGTGTTTAAAATTGAGATCATTTTTTCAGTTCCCACATAAGAATTCCGGCTGCCATAGCTGCATTAAGAGAATTAATACTTCCATGCATGGGAATAATTATACGTCTGTCGCAGCGTTCTGCAATATCCTTTGGAAGACCATTTCCCTCATTTCCGATAAAAATCGCCTGAAGTCCTTCAAACGCACATTTGGTAACATCAAATGCATCTTTATCTATAACGGCAGCGGAAGTCGTTACTTTATTCTCGGACAGCATAGAAAAGAGTTTTTCGGTGTCATTTTCGATCAATATATTAGTTCTGAAAATTGATCCCATTGTTGAGCGTATAACTTTCGGACTATAAAGATCACAGCTTCCCGAAAGAATAATGCCGTCTATACCAAGAGCGTCAGCCGTTCGGATTATCATACCGGCATTTCCCGGATCCTGCAGGTCCTCAAGCACCATAAGAAGAGGTGATTCCTGCTTCAAAAGATCCTCTATCTGATAGGACGGCTGTCTGAGAACAGTCAGAACTCCCTGCGGGGTCTGTGTGTCACTCATCTGGCGAAAAACACTGTTTTCAACTGCATCCCAGGAAAAACACTTTGCTTTCTGCATGATTTCCTCATCGTCAAGCAGGGATTCAGCCACATAGACCTTCTCGATCCAGTCATCCGGCGCTTCCAGAAACATCTTTCTTCCTTCTGCGATAAAAAGCCCCTGCTC
>OGRU01000702.1_pt1 | contig 29810 bp, 31 predicted proteins | sample 1553541 | NCBI WGS metagenome assembly OGRU01 (sample SAMEA2580068, study PRJEB22360) | human gut metagenome | biome: human gut; feature: human-associated habitat; material: faeces | place: Denmark | collected 2008/2010
GCTTTCGGATTCTGGCCAAAGGCAATCCCGCCTTCCTTGACATTCGGACAGGAAACATTGATCTCCAGCATGTCCACAGGCTCATTTCCAAGGCGTTCCACAACCTCACAGTAATCCTTCGTGGATTTTCCGCAGACATTGACAATGATCTTTGTGTCATATTTCTTAAGGAACGGAATATCTCTCTCACAGAATACATCGATTCCCGGATTCTGAAGGCCGATGGCATTGAGCATTCCGGACGCTGTTTCAGTCACCCTTGGTGTAGGATTTCCCGGCCACGGTACATTGGCCACACCTTTTGTCACAACCGCGCCAAGTTTATTCAGGTCCACAAATTCACTGTATTCCGCTCCGGAACCAAATGTTCCGGACGCTGTCATTACCGGATTCTTAAGCTCTACGCCGGCAAGATTTACCTTCATTCTGCTCATAACTCTACCTCCGTACTTAAGAACACCGGTCCATCTTTACATACTCTCTTGTTATGCACATGGGAATGGGCATCCACATCTTTGGATTTGCATACACAGGCAAGGCACGCCCCTACACCACAGGCCATGCGCTCTTCCATGGAAATCCAGCAGGGAATACCCTTTTCAAGCGCATATGCCTTGATGGCACGGAGCATCGGTGCCGGTCCGCAGGCAAAGATCGCATCTGCTTCAAGGCCATTCTCACGGATGGCATCCATGACATTTCCCTTTGTTCCGGCAGAGCCATCTTCTGTTGCAATATAGACATCTCCGTAAGCCTCAAATTCCTTATTTAAAAACAGCTCATCCCTGTATCCGAGAACCATGATTTTCTCTGCATCCAGCTGTTTTGCAGTTTCCAGCATCGGCGGGATTCCGATTCCACCACCCATGAGAAATACTTTTTTGCCTTTTACTGCATCCAGCGGAAAGCCATTTCCAAAAGGTCCCAGTGTCTCAACAGGTACTCCTGCATGAAGTCTGGAAAATTCCTCCGTACCAGTTCCTTTTCCGGTAACACGATATACCAGTCTCAGTTTTCCCTCTTCCTTATCGATCTCACAGAGACTGATGGGTCTTGGAAGAAGTTTGCTGCCGTTACGGCTGTAAAGAGATACAAACTGTCCCGGCACTGCATTTTTCCCAATTTCCCCTGCATCCAGCCACATGCTGTAGATATCTGTACCTATACATTCCTGGCTTAGAATCTTACAGGACTTTTTTGTTTTCTTATTTTCTGATGTGCTCATAAAATGCCTCCTGTATTATCTGTTCTCCAGTGCGCCGCTGATGTCCGCGATCATATCTTTTACAGCCGCTCTGGAGGCATCTGCGTAATTTTCAGCACCAAACTCTTTATATTTTTCCTGCTTGTATGCAGCAATGATTCCTCTGGAAGAGTTTACAATAGCTCCAAGTCCGTCTTCATTAAAGAAATGGACAAGATCTGCTCCTTTTCCACCCTGTGCCCCATATCCAGGAACAAGGATAAATGTCTTCGGCATGATTTTTCTTAATACTTTTCCCATTTCCGGATAAGTTGCACCTACAACAGCGCCTACATAACTGTATTCGTCGCCCATAAGCTCATCGCCCCACTGTGCAACTTTCTCGCCTACCAGCTCATAGAGCGGACGGCCATCAATAACACGATCCTGGAACTCACCGCTTGACGGGTTGGAAGTTTTTACCAGAACAAAAATACCTTTTTTCTCCTCTTTGCAGATATCCATGAACGGTTTCACACCATCAGAACCAAGGTATGGATTTACTGTAGCAAAGTCCTCGTCAAAGCCTGCATATTTCCTGGAACCTACCTGAACCTGTCCCAGATGTCCAACTGCATAGGCTGCAGATGTAGATCCGATGTCACCTCTCTTGATATCACCGATCACAACCAGATCTTTGGATTTACAGTAATCAACGGTCTTCTTGTATGCGATCAGCCCCGGGATACCAAACTGCTCATACATGGCAATCTGTGGTTTTACTGCTGGAATCAGATCATAGGTGGCATCCACAATTCCTTTGTTATACTGCCAGATTGCTTCTGCAGCACCTTCCAAGGTTTCCCCGAACTCTGCAAAAGCCTTCTTCTGGATATGTTCCGGAATATAATTCAGCATAGGGTCCAGTCCTACAACGATTGGTGCATTTGTTTTGCGAATGTTGCTGATCAGTTTGTTAATCATGATTATTTCTCCTCCTGATTTTCAAATATAATTTTTCCGTCACAGATGGTATAAAGAACTTTTCCCTTTACTTTCCATCCGTCAAATGGCGTATTGTGACCTTTGGAAACAAATTTATTTTTATCGATAGTATACTCCTGCTCCGTATCTACAATAATCACATCTGCCGGGTGGCCTTCCTGCAGCGTTCCGCTTTCGAGTCCCAGAATCTTTGCAGGGTTCAGGCACATCTTCTCCACCATCTGTTTTAATGTAATCACACCTTTTTCTACCAGCTCTGTGTAGGTAAGCGGAAGGCTTGTCTCAAGTCCTACGATTCCAAATGGCGTATTCTTCATGGAACCTGTTTTTTCCTCTGCACTGTGTGGTGCGTGATCTGTACTGATTACCTCAATGGTACCATCTTTCAACCCCTGTTTCAGCGCTTCCACATCCTTCGGTGTACGAAGAGGCGGATTCATCTTGTAATTCGGATCATCGGTTTTTATATCATCAGATGAAAGGATGAAATGGTGAGGGCATACTTCTGCCGTAATGTTATCGTATCCTTTTTCTTTTACGACCTTCATCATCTCGGCATCTCCATAAGTGGAACAATGGCAGAGGTGAAGATGCACACCTGTTTCCAGCGCCAGAATGATATCTCTGGCCGTGATGGTATCCTCCACCGCATTGCAGATTCCCGGAAGCCCCAGTCTTCTGGCATTTTCGTCATCGTTCATACAGCCGTCTCCACGAAGATCAATATCTTCGCAGTGATCAAAGAACGGAACTCCGCATTCTGCTGCAATTTTCATTGCTTCTTTACAGAGTGCTGTATTCATCACTGATTTACCATCTTCGGAAACTGCCGGGATACCGGCCTTTACCATTCCTGCGATATCCGAAAGCTCCGTTCCCTTCTCACCCTTCGTGGCAGCACCTGCCTGAAGCACATGAATGCCGGAAACCTGGGCCGCTTTATTATGTACATAATTTACTCTGTCCGGATTATCAATGGTAGGAGTTGTATTTGGCATGGCAACTACTGTTGTCACACCTCCATGGGCAGCTGCCGCCGCACCGCTCATAATGTCTTCCTTATGTGTCTGTCCCGGATCACGAAAATGGACATGAAGGTCGATGATTCCCGGCATGACCAGCTTTCCTTTTGCATCAATCACACGGTCTCCATCTTTCTTTTTCAGCTTCTGCCCTATTTCCGTGATGATCCCGTCTTCCAGATAAATGTCGCCTGTTTTATCCGTATCTGTGGCCGCATCCACGATCCGGCCTCCTCGAATCAGAATCCCCATTTATGTTCTCCTCTCATCCTGGTTTTTATCAAGTGGATATTTCAATCCGCTTACATTCTATTATATCATACACGAAAATTCTCTTTTTATAAAGAATTTTTTTACAAAGCCATTCAGTCCTGTTTTATGTACTGAAATTGCCGGAATTTTCTCCTTGACATTTCAAAACACGGGTTATATAATCAGAACATGGCAAGATATTTAATGTAAAATCACTAGTTTTTAGAGATTATATTTACATGAATATAGTCTGTAAAATCTGGTGATTTTTTATTATCATCAGAAGGCTATTTTAACTTTTTTATTTCTATGGAGGTAACACAAAATGAACAAGGGAACTGTAAAGTGGTTCAACGCAGAAAAAGGTTATGGTTTTATCACAGGTGAGGACGGACAGGATGTATTCGTACATTTCTCCGCAATCAACGGTGAAGGCTTCAAATCTCTTGAAGAGGGACAGGCTGTATCCTACGACTTAACAGAAGGCGCTCGCGGAATGCAGGCTGCTAACGTTACAAAGTTATAATTTACCAGATAAATCTATAACCATAAGAAACGTATAAGTCAAAACAGGTTTGCTCCAGAGCAGACCTGTTTTTTTATTATATTATTCTATACAAAAAAATCTCCGGGATGCTCATTTATACATCCTGGAGATCTCTTCATTTTTAGCTATTTCTGTCACTGTCGTCAAACAAATATCTGTAATCTGCCTTCGCTGCCTGATCCGGTCAAATAATCCCTTACTCGGCGCTGTCTGATGATAATCCTGAAATATAATCTGTCAGTGCTGATGTATCCATTACTGTATCTACTTTCACACTGGCCTCTTTCGCCTGGATCTTCGCGTAAGCGGAATAGCCGATCCAGCCTACAAACAGTGCTGCGATCAGAATCCACGCCGCCATCTCAAGAACAAATTCCACCCGTTCTTTCTTCTGAGCACTGCTTCGTCCAAATTTGTTGTTTTTATATTTGTCAACTTTCTTCTGGCTCATTGTTGTTCTCCTTTGCCGATTCAAATACTTCGTTTATTATAGCACATCTGTTTTCAAAAGGAAAGCAGCAACTCCAGAAAGAAATGTGATAATTTTCTGAACTGCAGACCAAAAGCTTCTGCTGTCATAAGATCAGACAGCCACAATAACGCCTCCATCGTTTGCATACATGCTGCTGACCCCTGCAGTATCCATAACAACGATCTTCGCAGGATTCAGTCTCTCCCGGATAGCTTCTTCCAGCATCTTCGCTCTTTCCGGACAGTTACAGTGTGTGATGGCAACCGTCTTTTCATGGATATTGATTCCTTTTTCTCCAACATGTTCCACCATCTTCACAATTGCCTTGTTCATTCCTCTGGCCTGATCAAGCTGACAGATACTTCCCTCCGGAGTAGATCCCATAACCGGTTTGATCTTCAGTGCACTGGCCACCAGAGCCTTTACTCTGCTCAGACGTCCATTCTTACGCAGAGTTTCCAGATTCTCCAGTACGAAAAATGTACTCATTTCTTCAATATACTTATCTACAGTCTCTATAATTTTCTCAAAAGAAAGTCCCTTTTCTTCGCATTCCACGATCTTCATGGCAATCAGGCTTTCTCCACCGGATGCAGACCTGGAATTAAATACATGGATTTTTTTCCCGGGGTTATCCTCCAGAAACAAACTCTTTCCAAGAACCGCACTGTTGTAGGAGCCGCTCAGTTCAGAAGAAAGTGTAACTGCATAAATATGGTCTGCTTCACATTCGTAAGCTTTCATGTAGCGTTCCGGAGACGGGCATGCAGATTTCGGGCATTCCGGGCATGCGGCAACCTTTTTCAGAAAATCTTTCTGATCAAAAGTTTCATCATCTATAATGCTCTCGCCACCAACCATCAATGTTAACGGAACAGCTTCAATTCTCTCATCATCTTTCCATTCATTCAGCAGTTCTCCGCAGCTATCTATCGCAATCTTATAACTCAATTATATCGTCCTCTTTTCCATTATATGTAGTATTCAATACCACATTTATGGTATCACATAAACACGTATTTGAAAAGAGTTTTTTAAAAAGTCTGTCCTTTTTTCGTTATCTGCGCTATAATGTCTACACATAATCAAGCAAGAAAGAAAGGAAGTGTAACATGCTGGCATTAAAAATCACAGATATCCGGGATTTTACAAACAAGCTTTTTATAGGAGAAGTATTTGATAAATTCTGCCTGTCTGAAGCATCGATAACAACCTTCAACACATTTACGATCGACGGCAGACTTCAAAGAGACTTTTTTGACACAGACAGCCTGAATAAACTTACGGAACATGGACGGACCCATTCTCTGTGGAAAGAAATCAGACCTTTCTGCTGGTCCGTAATACGTGGAAAACGCACTCCCTTAAGCTTTAAGATTGTGTTGCACTTAAGCCGTAATGGAATTGAGGCTGCTATGAGAAATACAGATTTGGGAATTTCTTCCGAGCAGATTGACGGATTCTACTTAAATCTCCAATTTAAAAATAACGCGCTTCTTTGTACTACCGGAACCTCTCTCAAAACATTTTTAATGACCAAACAGCCGGAACAGTTCTGGGATGATATGATTCTCCATTTTCTGAACCAGAATCAGATACTTTTTGAAAAACTGTGATCAGTTCTCTTCTTCCATTTCTCTCAAATAATATGCAAGCATATCAATAAACTGACTATTGGTAGGCTTGTATTCCAGAGGATATCCCGCGATCTCATCCAGAAAACTTTTATTTCCTTCCCAGCAGACATTGATCAATGTTCGGATATCGTGTTCTATATTCGTAGGAGTCGATTTATATTTTGTTGCCAGACATGGATAAATATCTTTTGTGATATGCATAGGTTTATACTGATGCCGCATGGAAATCTTTACAGCTTCTGCTACAAAGAAATACCCCTTATATTTTGAAGTCGCTCCAAGTTTTCTGATCAGTCCATATATTCTTTTCATACATCTTCCCTCCGTTTTGCACATTTTCTTTTTTAGGAAAATATCCTCATATATAATACGACACTTATTTGATTTTTTCGCTTTCTTCTGAAAATTTATTTTTTACATATTAGATACGGATTTGAATTATCTTCTATATTATTTCTATAATTCAAGTGCAATATCCATTATCTTATATAAAACAGATATAATTGTGTTAAAGATGCACGCATTGTCATTAAAATAACAATATGTGCATATAAAAAAGATGATACCAGATAAATTTCCTGATACCATCTTCAAGCATGAAAATACTTATTTTTGTTCAAAGGACGATCTCTCCGGAAGGATTTTCTGAAAGGCTTCTATTACAGCTTCCCTCATTTTCAAAAACTCTTCCTGGCTGCCTCCTTCATCATTGATGCACAGCATAGCCGCCTTTTGCTCCGCGATCGTTTCCAGGATCTTCTGGTCTTCCAGTCCTGTCTTATAAAAACGGCCAATTTTCGGAGACTGCGGTTCATAAGTTCCTTCCATATACTGCCAGTACTTCATCAGATACTGATTAACGTCAAATACACTGCGAAAACGGTTCCTGCATACCTCATCCAGTACTTCCCCCTCCCGCTTCCAGACCTCTTCAAATGTAGATTTTAAAAACGCACTTGGAACATGGGTATACTTAAACCCGGAAAACTCCTGATAAGGAATCATAAGAATGTTTCTCAACAGCATGTTTCCATAAGAAGGATGAAACCACTTTCTGAAATTTTTTTTGATAACTTTTCGTTTCTTATAGTGCATGTTTACAAGTGCCATATCATTAAGAAGAATATGCGCAAAAGGATTTCGGATATCATCCTGTGCAATTGCGGTTTCAATACAGCAATCTCTTGGGAGACCATTTTTAAAAAAGATCTCAGGCTCTACAGGCCTCAGGAGAAACATATCATCATTGAAATACACAAATTTCTCTGCCAGACCGGGAATCCTGTGAAAATTCAATTCAATCGGATTGCAGTTAAAAGTCGGCAGATATTTTGACGGAATATAATCTTCATGGCGAACGATCCGAAGCTTCGGCGCATTTCTGTCAAGCCATTGCGGAACATGTCCCCAGGTAACAAACCATACTGTATTTACCCAGGGCGCAAACTTTTCTACTCCGCGGAACCAGTACCTCAGATTATTCCAGTCCCGATATCTGTTCTCTCCTGCATCCGTCCCCTTTGTCGGACTGTAACGCTGAAATTCTTCTCTCCAGGCCGGATCTGATCCATCTACCCAGGGAATGACAAAATCAATTTTTTCCATTTTTTATTCTCCGTACAGTTTTTTCAATCGTCGCGCCTCCCGGCAAATATCAAAATGTCCTTCTACAAGTCCCTGATAAATCTCTTCCTTCCCGACTCGCGGCCTTTTTCCTGCTCTTACCACAGTTTCTGCCCATTTTTCGGGAGATGTTCCAAGAGAAAGTGGTTTCAACTGTCCGGGAATCACATTAACTTCTCTGGAAATTGTATCTGAAATCACACAGGTAAGTCCGTTAGCCTGCGCTTCCACAAGTGCAAAGGGCAATCCTTCGTAAAGAGAAGGAAAAAGAAATACATCCATCGCAGACAGAAAGGCTCCGATATCTGTTCTCTTTCCCAGAAAAAACACCTTATCCTCCAGGTTTTCACTCTTTACCCGTTCCAGAATATTTTCATACTGACCGCCTCTGCTTCCTACAAGTGCCAGCACAGCATCCGGTCTCTTCTTCAGGATCTCCTTAAAAATATCCAGAAGCCCCTCATGGTTTTTCTGTGGATCAAACCGTCCTACATGACCTACAACAAACCGGTTTCCCCAGCCAAACGCACTGCGGACAATCGCACGATGATCTTCCGAAAAGAGATAGCGTTCCATAGATATCGCATTGTGTACGATAACTACCTTACCGGCATCATAATCTTCATTCCCAAACAGCCATCTTCCCGCCACCTCCGAACACGCAAAAAAATCTGTGGCATATCTTTTGATGCGGGCACGGTTGCACCAGTGCATGAATTTTCGTACCATTCCCGGACAGGAAGAATTATGAGAATGAGCGATCACCTTCCTGACTCCGGCTTTCGATGCCAGCCGCAATGGAACAATATTGGCTGCGGACAGCATATTCACATGCACCACATCATAATTTCCTTTTTTTAATATCTGTTTAAATCGTTTCACATATCCCAGATAATTCTTTTTCACATTGGGAACATAGAAAATCCTGCCTCCAAGTGTTTTTATTTCTTTTTCATAAGCGATCTTACCATACATGCAGACAAAATCGAACTGCACATCCATTTTCGAAAGCTCCCGGTAATAATTCATGACGAAAGCTTCCAAGCCTCCTCCTATGTTACCTAAGCCAACCTGCAATACTCTCACTTATATACCTCTCTTTATTCTGGATAACAGATATCCACTTTTCTATAGATCCATATTACAAATATAACATAAAATTAACATATGGTAAATGTTATTGTAACATTCTCTCTGCTATTTTCTGTAATTTCGAAATTTTTATGTATTGCAGGAAATTTTTAATCGAATCCGCGCCAAGCGGATATCTGAAATCCACATTCAGCCCAAAAAAGGCTCTGCCACAGGGGCAAAGCCTTTTTTTGATGTTTTTTATTTGGTAAGAACCATAAGGATATCGTTACTTCTCTTTACAAATTTTGTCATTTCTTCAGAAGAAAGCTGCTTATGGCTCATCATAGCCAGATCATAAAGCTGTTCGCAGATTACCGGCACATGTTCAGATTCCTGATTCTCAGCTATAAATTTCACCAGTGGATGATTTGCATTCAGAACAAGTACCTCCTGTCCTCCGAACATATTCGGATCCATTCCGTACATGTTATACATCTTCATCATATCCTGCATACGGCGACTCTCTTCCGGAAGAGTGATCATCGCTGCTGTTCCCTCATTTTTCAGCTTTTCTACCTTTACTTCCAGTTTATCTTTACCCAGATTTTTACGGAATACATCGGTCAGAGTTTTAACCGTTGCTTCATCTGTCTCGCCATCCTCACGAAGCTCTTCTGTAAGATCTGCGTCAATTCTCTTGAACTGTACGTTCTGATCCTGCTGCTCAAGATGAGAAATAAACTGAGAATCGATCACATGTTTAAGGATTACCGCATCTTTACCGGCCTCACGGAACATATTGATGTACTGGCTCTGCTGTACCTCATCTGTTACGTAATAAATCACTGTTTTCACAGGTTCCTCATTCTTGGATTCCTCGGAAGTTTTCTCTTCTGTCTTCTCTTCTTTCTTATTCTCCTCAATACAATCTTTCAGAGTAAGATATTTGCCATCCAGATTTTTGAAAAGGATATAGTCGTTCATCTTTTCGCCGAATTTCGCATCTTTGATACAGCCAAATTTGATAAACGGACTGATATCATCCCAGTATTTCTCATAAGATTCTCTGTCTGTCTTGCACATTCCAGTCAGTTTATCCGCAACTTTCTTGGTAATGTACTCGGAGATTTTCTTTACAAAACCATCGTTCTGCAGTGCGGAACGGGATACATTCAGTGGCAGATCCGGGCAGTCGATCACACCTTTCAGGAGAAGAAGGAATTCCGGGATCACCTCTTTGATATTGTCTGCAATAAATACCTGGTTATTATAAAGTTTAATTGTTCCCTCAATGGAATCATACTCTGTTCTGATCTTCGGGAAATACAGAATACCTTTCAGGTTAAACGGATAATCCATGTTCAGATGGATCCAGAACAGTGGCTCTTTGTAATCCATAAATACCTTACGGTAAAACTCTTTATATTCTTCGTCTGTGCACTCATTCGGATGTTTCATCCAAAGCGGCTGTGTATCACTTAAAGATACCGGACGTTTGTTGATCTTTACTTTGTCCTTTGCCGGAGATACCTCTACAACTTCTTTTTCACCTTTTTCGTTCTCTTTCTCCTCTGTCTTGGCATCTTCGTGGATATGTTCAACAACTACATCATCCTCACGGAGATCTGCCTCATCGATAGTCTCATACTCCTGCTCTGCATTTGCTTTGGAAAGATAGATGTTTACCGGCATGAAAGAACAGTACTTCTCGATCACTTCACGCATACGGTACTCATTGGCAAACTCCAGGCTCTCCTCATTAAGGAAAAGTGTGATCTCAGTTCCTGGTTCTGTCTTGTTTCCATCTGTCATCTCATATTCTGTACCACCGTCACAGGTCCAGTGAACCGGTGCAGATCCTTCTTTATAAGAAAGCGTATCGATGTGTACCTCATCCGCAACCATAAACGCGGAATAAAATCCAAGTCCGAAATGACCGATCATCTGATCATCTGTTGTCTTATCCTTATATTTCTCAAGAAATTCTGTTGCACCGGAAAAAGCGATCTGTGTAATATATTCCTCTACCTCATCTGCAGTCATACCGATACCATTATCAATAAACTTCAGGGTTTTCTGATCTGGATCTACGATAACATTCACTGCCGGTTTATAGCCATCCGGGAATGTATAATCACCCATAACTTCCAGTTTTCTCAGTTTGGTGATTGCGTCACATCCATTGGAGATCATTTCTCTTACAAAAATGTCATGATCGGAGTATAACCATTTCTTGATGATCGGAAAAATATTTTCACTGTTGATTGATAAACTTCCATGTTTTGCTGACATGTATGTCACTCTCCTTTTGTTTTTTATTTCCTATGTTCCGGTAAACCCGGAAACCTGTTGTTTTTTTCAATAAATATATACTAATACGACTTTTTGCAAAAGTCAAGAAAAATTTAGCACTCGCCATTTTCGAGTGCTAGTAACAATGTCGGCTATAAATTTTTCATACGCAAAAAGATTCCCCTCACACATTTCTCATGCACGAAGGGAATCTTTTATAATTCTGCTTTTATTTTTTCTTTCTGCGGTATATAAGAATTCCTCCAATACATACAACTGCAGCGATCAGGATGATCACAAATGTCATGATCGGTGTACTGTCTCCTGTCTGTACCGCTGATTTCTGGCTGGACTGCGTAACTGCAGGGCTTGGTGTTGCTGTAAGGATCTCCGCCTGTGACACAGTAAATGTAACTTTGCTTTCAGACTGGACATCTGTATCTGTCCATCTGGAGCCGTCATATCTCTGCTGCACAAAATTGACTTTCAGTGTATACTCGCCTGGTTTGCTTACGCGGAAAGTTGCTGTATATGGTTCCGAATCCCAGTCACGCTTTTCCGTAATCTGCCAGCTCCTTGGCTGGAAACGGGTATCTCCCTTCACCGGATTGCTGTTATCCATACCAGCGCCTACCGCTGTGAAAGTGATTTTCGTGTTTGTATCATATTTTCCATTGGGATCAATTCCCGTGATCTTGTTATCAGATTCCTTTACCCCGGAACCTTTATATGCATTTACAGTAATACTTACCGCAATCACCGTACTGATCTTGTCAGGATTTTTCACACCATCGGGGAGTGTAACAGTTCCTTTTACATTGAATGTCTGTCTGTCCACAGAGGAAGGGTCATAAGAACAGCCTTTCACATCCCATTTCACAGAAGCTTTCTGTTCTCCCTTTGTTGTTGTGATCGTCACAGTTTCCGGAAGTTTCAGCGCTTTCTGTGTTTTCTCTGTCCCATTTGGAAGATCTGTGATCGATGATGGTTTTCGGATTCCGGTAAGATCATTCTCTTTCTCACTGTTATCAGTATTTTTTCGAACACTGAAATACGCAGTAATATAAGCAGATACATCTGCACTGTTGGAAATTACAATGTCTTCCAGATATTCTTCTTTGGAAAGACCCTTCTTCGGCTGCACTGTAAAGGTTGCACTTTTTCCCGCCTCAAGCTCTGTCTGTGAAAGAGCTCCTACGGTATAATTTTTTCCGGTTGGCTGCTGCAGTGTGATTTTTGTGTTACCGGTGTTGGTAACTGTTACAGTCTGTGCTTCCGGAAGATCTTTATAACCTTCGTTCACCGTACCGAAATTCAGACCTTCTTCCGGTTTGACCGAAAGATCATACACCGGTTCCGGTTTCGTTACAGTAAAGGAGACCGAAACGTTCTCATCTATATTTCCATCTTTATCTGCGATTCTGATCTTGCCACTGTATTCTCCTGCAGAAAGGCCGGTTTTGGGCTGGATAGTAAAAGTTGCCTGATTATCTTCGCCCGGATTGAGTACCTCAGCAGAAAGAGCTCCTACTTCAAAATTCTTGGCTGTTGGCTGTACCAGACGGATCGCTTCCGTACCTGTGTTGGTAACTGTTACAGTCTGTGCTTCCGGGGCATTGGAATATCCCTGTTCCAGCTCTCCAAAATTCAGATCTTTTGGGGTAATATCTACAGAATTTTCAGTGAAACTGTCCCCATTTACCAATACGCTTGCTTTCACAGCTGCTGACGCCTTATTGTCCGACGTGGCAAAAACAAGATCTTCCTCATATGGATCATCTTTTGCTTCCAGTCCCAGCTTTGGCTGAACTGTAAACATCTGCTCATCGCCCTGGGCAAGCATGATTTCTCCATTATTTTCACCTTCACTGACAGGTTCAATATCAAAATTGTCTGACTGCGGCTGTTTCAGAGTTACCGTTTCTGTACCTGTATTTCTTATGGTTACAGTTCTTGTCTGATCAACCTCCGTATAGCCCTCTGTCAGGTCATCAAAAGGAATCTCTGCAGGATCTGCTGTCAGTTCATACTGTCCTTCTTCACTGTCGGATGGTTCCGATGCTTTCCCCGCATCCGCGTTCCCGTTATTCCCGTCATCTGTCTGTGCTTCTACAGTGAGATCCGCCTCAAAGAAAACATCCACGCCTTCTTCTGTCTGATATGTGATCAGATCTTTATATTCTCCGGCGTTCAGTCCCTCTCTTGGTTTTACCCATACCGTAATCTGCTCTCCGCTTTTCAGTGGCTGTCCATTAATATCTTCAGCCATGAAATTCTCCGGAGAAATTTCTTTAAAATTCAGATCTGCAGTTCCGGTATTGGTAATCGTAACATACTGTACTTCCGGTATCTCTGTGTAACCTTCTGTTACAGTTCCGAAATTTAAAACACCACTTCCGTCTTCTGTGGATACAACTGCGGAATATGTAAGTTCTTCTGTTGAAGCACTGTCACCATTCTGTGCTTTCGTTTCCCCGGTCTCAACAGTTTTTTCATCAGATCCGGCTGTCGTATCTGATGAATCCTCTGCCTGATCTTCTGTCGAATCCTCTGTCTCTTCGGTATTTCCGGAATCTGTATCAGTTTCTCCCAATCCGGTGATCGTAATGGTGCTGTCCTGAGAATCCTGCTCCAAAGTCTCATCTGATCCGCTCTCGCTGGTAGATGTTTCTGTCTTCTTCTGCTGTGCAAGAGCTTTGGCATCTTCCTCCGTTGCGGAAACTTCCTGTGTTGTTACAGTAAGTTCGCCACTGATTCCCATTTCTTCTTTTCCTGTGATCTTAAGAACAATGGGAAATCCCAGATCCTTTTCTTCAACCTTATAGGTTTTATCTGTTCCTACTTCGGTGAGCACATCACCATCTTTCAGTGACCACGAAAAACTCACATAATCATCTGTAATTCCTTCTGGCTTTACCTTGGAATAATCTGCGCTTAAGGTAACACCTACTGCAATTGTTCCCTTAACTTTCAGTTTGCCATCCAGAGCTCCCTGGGGAACCGCAGCGGCAAACACCATAGATGGAAGTAATGTAACCATCATAAGCACGGCCATGATCACTGCCAGTACTCTGTTTTTCCTCATATTCCATCCTCCTTTACATCCTTATGTTTTCCTGCATTTTCAGATTTATGCATTCTTTCCTTTGTTGATGCAAGTTTACCATATTTAATTTTCAAGGATGTAATTTCTGCTTTCCGTTTTTTCTCTCAGCCTTCAACAATGAGATATTTTCCATCTGGAAGTTTAAACACTTCACTTTCTTCTTCCAGTTCTTTCAGGGAAAGTCCCTCTACATCTGCACCCATTCCATCCAGATATTTTTTTACATCTTTCAGAGAATCCAGCACTACTGCCATACAGTCTTCCAGAAATGCCTCTGCCTCTTCAAAATCATCTGCTACCGGCTCATCAAAAAGCTGTCCCTGTTTTTCCAGAAATGTCTGGACATATTCTTTCTTATACATTTTAAAAAAGTCCTCCTTTATTTATTATTTTTCTTCTCATAAATAGCAACCAGTTCCAACGGTACCGCTGCTACAATGTCTGCGCCGTTTTCTTCCAGTTCCCTGCGGTCACGAAAGCCCCAGAGTGCACCTACTGTATACATTCCGGCTGATTTACCTGTCTGCATATCCGTTTTTGTATCTCCGATATACATGCATTCTTCCGGTTTTACTCCGAATTCTTCCGCGATCTTTAACGGACCATCCGGTGCCGGTTTCCTTCGGATTCCCTCCTGCTGTCCCATTACTTCGTCAAAAACATCTCCATAGATCGCTTTTACGACTTTCTGTGCCGCAATATGCGGTTTATTAGAACATACGGCCATTTTTAATCCCGCATCTTTCAGTTTCTGAATGGTTTCCGGCATATCCTTATATGGTACAACTTTATACAGGGGATCTTCATCAAATTTTTTACGGTAAAGTTCCCGGACTTCTTCATAATGGACCAGATCCGGATCTCCGGCATCGATCAGACATCTTTTGATCAGCATATCCGCGCCTTCACCGCTGTAATAACGGAAATTATCTGTCGGCTGCGGTTTCAGGGAAAACTTTTCCATGATCTCATTTGCCACATATGCCATGGACTCCAGTGTATCTGCAATCGTTCCATCCAGGTCAAAGATACAAGCTTTTATCATTTTGTCATTCATCCTCTCAGGTTTATTCCAAGTTTCTTTGTCTCATAGATCAGCCTTGCCACAGGCAGTCCGACTACATTGTTGTAATCGCCGCGGATTCCTTTCACATAAGCACCCCAGGCACCCTGGATTCCGTAGCTTCCTGCCTTATCCATAGGATCTTTACTGTTTACATATTCTGCGATCTCTTCCTTTGTTACCGGGTAAAAAATTACATCTGTACATTCATGAAACGTATGAACTTTCCAGTTTTCTTCTTCTCTTACAAGAACTGTCACACCCGTATATACCTGGTGTGTATTTCCCTGCAGCATACTCAGCATCTTCACTGCTGCCTCCGGGTCTGAAGGTTTACCAAGGATCTTTCCTTCATAGGAGACTATGGTATCCGCTCCGATTATAAGAATGTCCGCCAGATCATCCGCCTGTTCTTTTTCCAGCGCATGTGCGGTAAACATGGCCTTTTGGAAGGAAAGTTCCTCAACCACCTTCGAGGGCTCTGTGCTGGTGATCCGTTCTTCACCACTGGCAGGTTTTACCTCAAATGTGATTCCCACCTGGCTTAAAAGCTCCCGTCTCCTGGGAGATGCAGAAGCAAGCACAATCTTTCTCATGTGTGTATTCCTCTCTTTCTGTGTTATCAGTATAACCTTTTACGGAAGGAGGTGCAACCGGAATTGTCAAAAGAGAATTCCTTCCGGATCATAAAATATAATACGCCGGGATTTCTGTACATCCCGGCGTACTGTCTTTTATATATAATTTGCTGTTTTGATCTTATGCCTTCGGCAGTTTAAAAGAACTCTTAAGAGACACAATACGGTTAAATACCGGTGCGCCCTCTTTGGAGTCATGGATGTCTGCACAGAAGAATCCGTTGCGGACAAACTGATAACTGTCGTAGCCTTTTGCTTTCAGAAGCTCCGGCTCAACATAAGCGCTCGTCACGGTGAGAGAGTTTGGATTTACATTGAGAGATCCGTCTTCTTTATTGTAAACACCCTTCTCTTCATCTACGATGTTCTCGTAAAGTCTTACCTCAACTTTACCTGCATTGGATGCCTCCACCCAGTGGATGGTTCCTTTTACCTTACGTCCGTCCGGTGCATTTCCACCTTTGGTTTCCGGATCATAAGTACAGTGAACCACACGGATCGTTCCGTCATCATCTGCTTCATATCCTGTGCAGGTTACAAAATATGCATTCATAAGACGGACTTCATTTCCGATATAAAGACGTTTGTATTTCTTCGGAGGCTCTGCCATGAAATCATCACGTTCGATATAAAGTTCTCCGCTGAACGGGATCTTTCTGGTTCCAAGTTCCTCGTTCTCCATGTTGTTCGGAGCTTCCAGGTACTCAACCTGTCCTTCCGGATAATTGTCGATCACAAGCTTGATCGGATCAAGGATCGCCATCATACGTGGACGTTTCAGTTTCAGATCCTCGCGGATGCAGTACTCAAGCATTGCGTAATCCACAGAACTGTTGGCCTTGGAAACGCCACAGAGCTCTACGAATTTACGGATGGATTCCGGTGTAAATCCGCGGCGGCGAAGTGCGGCGATTGATACCAGTCTCGGATCATCCCAGCCATCTACGATTCCGTCTTCAACAAGTTTCTTGATGTAACGTTTACCGGTGACAACATTGGTAAGGTACAGTTTGGCAAACTCGATCTGTTTCGGTGGATGCGGATACTCCAGTTCTTTTACAACCCAGTCATAGAGCGGTCTGTGATCCTCAAATTCCAGAGTACAGATGGAATGAGTCACGCCTTCGATCGCATCCTCGATAGGATGAGCAAAGTCATACATCGGATAGATGCACCACTTGTCTCCAGTGTTGTGATGTGTCATACGTGCTACACGGTAGATAACCGGGTCACGCATGTTCATATTCGGAGATGCCATATCGATCTTTGCACGGAGAACTTTTTCTCCGTCTCCGTATTTGCCCTCACGCATCTCCTCAAAAAGCTGCAGGTTCTCTTCTACAGTACGGTTTCTGTATGGGCTCTCTTTACCTGGTTCTGTAAGAGTTCCTCTGTACTCACGGATCTGGTCTGCAGTCAGGTCGCAGACAAATGCCTTGCCTTTTTTGATCAGCTTCACAGCGGCCTCATACATCTGGTCAAAATAATCAGAAGCAAAGAAAAGTCTGTCTTCCCAGTCTGCGCCAAGCCATTTTACATCAGCCTTGATGGATTCTACAAATTCGGATTTCTCCTTTGTCGGGTTTGTATCATCGAAACGAAGGTTAAATTTTCCGTTGTATTTCTTTGCAAGCCCATAGTTTAAAAGAATGGACTTAGCATGTCCGATATGAAGATAACCATTCGGTTCCGGTGGAAAACGTGTATGCACAGTGTCATAAACGCCTTCTTCAAGATCTTTGTCTATAATATTCTCAATAAAGTTTTTGGAAACTGTCTCGTTGTCCATGATTCTCCCTCCTAGATATCGTCCTGATGTTTTATCTTATCATATATTTGGAGTTTTTGAAACCCGCAAAACCTGTATTTAAACAAAAAATTGTCTGTTTTTGGACACAAAAAAAAGCTGCTGACGGGAATCGAACCCGTGACCTCCGCCTTACCAAGGCGACGCTCTACCGACTGAGCCACAGCAGCTTGTTTCGCGACGTTTGTGCCGCTCACAGTTGTTTATATTATCAGATGACTTTCATATTGTCAATACTTTATTTTTATTTTTTTAAAAATTTGTATTTTCATGACTATCGCATAAAAATCCTGTGTACTGCAGTCCCCGGACACAGCGCACAGGATTCTCTTTTTACTCTTCTGATTTTGCATCCTCAGAAGCTTCTGCCTCTTCTGTTTTTTCTTCCGCCTCATCAGCTGCAGCTTCCTCTGTCTCTGTTTCAGCTTCCGTCTCTTCTTCAGCCGGTGCTTCTTTTGTATCCTCTTCTTCTGTCTCTTTGGAAACTTCTACAGTCTCAGATGCGGTTTTGTCCCAGTCCTGGAAAACTTCTTTCTCTTCTTTTTCTTCTTTCTTCTCATCCTCTTCAAGATCATCGAGATCGTCAAAGTCATCTTCAAAATCGTCTTCACATACAGATTTTCTGGATATGATCGCTGCAATAGCTCCTGCTGCTGCCGCAGTAAGAGCTCCTACTGCAACCAGTCCCCAGTATTTATTAATCTTTGCCATAATTGGTCTCCTTTCTTGTTCCGCTGTTTTTAACATCATTTTAATACTTTTATATCCAAAAGAAAAGAGGGGAATTAACTTTCTCCAAAACAACGTTTCATTTTTTTGCGGATTCTTCGCAGGGCATTATCAACAGCCTTCGGCGTTTTACCCAGAATTTCCGCGATCTCCACATAGCCATTTCCCGCAATATACAGCTGAAACACCTGATTTTCCAGAGAACTTAAGCTCTTTTTCATTTCTTTTTTCAGCGCTGTTACATTTTCCCGGTCAATCAGGATTGCTTCCGGATTATCATGTTCCGTACAGGAATCTCTGAGATTTTCTTCCATTTCCCTGTCACTTAAGGATATATACGTATTCAGCGGCTGATGTTTCTGACGGTTTGAACTTTTGATCGCGCTGTAGATCTGTCTGTCAATACACATATTCGCAAAGGACTGAAAGGATGTTTCCCTGTCAGGCTGGTAGTCCCGGACTGCTTTAAACAGCCCGATCATACCCTCCTGGATCAGATCGTCGGTATCCCCGCCAATAAGAAACATGGCCCTTGCCTTTTTTCTGACCAGACCTTTGTACTTTTCCATCAGATAATCTGCAATCATGGATTCTCCGGCACGAAGCCTCTGAATAAGAACTTCGTCCTCTGTCTCATTATATCGGCACATTTTTTCTCCGAACAGCTTAAGCTGTATCTGTTATTTTGCCATTCTCTGTCTCACGATCTCAAATGCAAGCACTCCTGCCGCTACAGAAGCGTTGAGGGAATCAATGTCTCCATTCATCGGGATCGCGGTAGTAAAATCACATTTTTCCTTTACAAGACGGCTGACACCATTTCCCTCGTTTCCGATCACAAGGCCAATGGGACCTGTCAGGTTCTGGCGGTACATCACTTCTCCGTCCATATCCGCACACACAAACCAGATTCCTTTTTCTTTCAGCTCATCAATCGTCTGTCCAAGGTTGGCAACCTTGGCAACCGGCGTATAGTTCAGGGCACCGGCAGAAGTCTTTGCGACAGTAGCTGTCAGACCTACAGCTCTGTGTTTCGGAATAATCACACCATGGGCACCGGCAAGATTGGCAGTACGGATGATCGCTCCCAGATTATGAGGATCTTCAATATTGTCAAGAAGAATAATAAAAGGAGGCTCTCCTTTTTCTTCTGCTTTTTTCAGAATATCTTCCACTGTGGAATAGTCGTAAGCCGCAACCTGCGCGATCACACCCTGGTGGGCACCGGTCTCGCTCATGGAATCCAGACGTTCCTTCGGAACAAATTTCACGATGGTATCATGTTTTCTGGCTTCTCTTGCGATAGTACGAACCGGTCCGTCCTGACAGCCATCCAGAATAAACAATTTATCAACACATTTGCCGGAACGAAATGCCTCAAGTACTGCATTTCTTCCTTCTATCATTTCAGTCAATTTAAATTTCCTCCTTCTCAAGTCCTGCGTGGACCAGTTCCAGTATCCTTGAAAAATCCTCTTTCAGATAAAGATATCCCATCAGTGCCTCAAAGCCTGTAGCACGCCGGTAATCCGCCATAGTCGCATGTTTGGCCATGGTAGCGGAATGGGCATTTCTTCCTCTCCGGTATACACTTTTTTCCTCTTCTGTCAGAAGCGGTTCAAGAATTTCCATCATGCCAGACTGCGCAGACGCTTTTACAAGGCTACTGGCCTTTTTGTGGAGACGGTTTACCGGGCAGTTTGCCTTTTTCACAAGGATGGTACGGATCACCAGTTCATAAACACCATCCCCGATATAGGCCAGTGTCAGAGGTGAATAGGTCCGAAGATCTGCGTCTTTCAGATCAAACAGCTCTTTAAGCTCCCTTAAGCTCTCTGCCATTTCACACCTTCTCTTGTATCTTTCAAAATGATACCTTTTTTCAGAAGCTCGTCACGGATCTCATCTGCTCTCTTGAAATCTTTAGCCTTTCTTGCAGCCTGACGCTCCTGGATCAGATCCTCGATCTCTTTATCAAGGATTTCCTCTTTCTTCTCGATCTTCAGTCCCAGCACATCACTGAGTTTGAAAAGTTCCTCATAAAGACCTGCCGCAAATTCTTTTGAGCTGTTTTCGTTTACATTCGTGTTGGCAAATTTAACAAGCTCAAAGATGGCAGCAAGTGCATCTGCAGTGTTGAAATCATCATCCATGGCAGCTTCAAATTTGGTAACAAAGCCTTCTGCCTCTTTGAGAAGTGCAAGTTCTTCCTCTGTGATATTCTCCACTGCCGCATTGTCCTTACGGTCGCTGAGCTTGCCTGCTGCTTCCAGGATACGCTCCAGAGAATTCTTGGCTGCTTCCATCAGATCCGCACTGAAATTCAGCGGGCTTCTGTAATGCGCGTTCAGCATAAAGAAACGAAGGACCTGAAGATCATACTGCTCACCGATCTGACGTACAGTACGGAAGTTTCCAAGAGATTTGGACATCTTGCGGTTGTCGATGTTGAGGAAACCGTTATGCATCCAGTATCTTGCAAAAATCTTACCATTGCAGCACTCGCTCTGTGCGATCTCATTCTCGTGATGCGGGAAGATCAGATCCTCTCCGCCTGCATGGATATCAATCTCTTCTCCAAGATATTTTTTGGACATGACAGAGCACTCGATATGCCAGCCAGGACGTCCGTCACACCACGGTGACGGCCAGGACGGCTCGCCCTCTTTTTTCGGTTTCCAGAGTACGAAGTCCAGCGGATCTTCTTTCTGGTCCTCACCGGATACCTTCAGAGAACGGAAACCGGACTGGAGATCATCCAGATTCTTATGAGAAAGCTTGCCGTACTCTTTGAATTTCTTTACACGGAAATATACGGTTCCGTCGGCTGCCGGATACGCGTATCCCTTGTCAATAAGGGTCTGGATCATGTCGATCATGCCCTGGATCTCCTGTGTTGCCTGAGGTGCGGTTGTGGCAGGTTTTACATTCATGTCTGCCATATCTTTCTTGCACTCTTTGATATAGCGGGTGGAAATTTCCTCTGCGGAAACACCCTCTTCAATGGCTTTTTTGATAATTTTGTCATCCACATCTGTGAAGTTGGATACATAGTTAACCTCGTATCCTTTATATTCCATGTATCTTCGTACCGTATCAAAAATGATCATGGGGCGGGCATTTCCGATATGGATCAGATTGTAAACCGTAGGTCCGCAGACATACATTTTTACCTTGCCCTCTTCCAGAGGTACGAACTCCTCTTTTCTTCTTGTGAGTGTGTTAAAAATCTTCATGTTACTCTTCCTCCAATTTCCCGATTCTATACAGGGAGCAGATCGCCTGAGAAGAAATTCCCTCTCCCTGTCCTGTAAAACCAAGGCCCTCTTCTGTAGTTGCCTTGATATTCAGCTGTGATATTTCAATTCCAAGTGCTTTCGCAATGTTTTCTCTCATCTCTGGAATATGTGGTGCCATCTTTGGTTTCTGGGCAATGATCGTAGCATCAATATTCCCCACCGCATAGCCGTTTTCTTTCAGAAGTCCGGCAACATGTACCAGAAGTTTTACACTGGAAATTCCCTTATATGCAGGGTCTGTGTCCGGAAAATGTTTTCCGATGTCTCCAAGAGCCGCAGCTCCCAGAAGTGCATCCATGATCGCATGGATCAGCACATCCGCATCGGAATGACCAAGAAGGCCTTTTTCCCAGGGAATGTTTACTCCTCCAAGGATCAGATCTCTGCCTTCTGTCAGTTTATGTACATCATATCCCATTCCTACTCTTATCAAACCATTCCTCACTGCCTTTCCTGAAATTTATGCCAAGTCAACAGAACTTATTGTGATCTTTTTCTGATCAGTATGTGAGCATCTTCCGAAGCCTTAAAAGACTCAGCCTTCTTCTTGTATACGGTGCAAGGCGAAGACTCTCTTCGATCACCTCTCCCGGCAGTCCGATATCCCGGACTCTGCTTACACAACCAGCTGTATTCATCATTTCCTGCATATCTGTAACCGCCGGAAGTGCATCAATGATCTTAAGAATTCCGGGAAGCGTATCGGAAAGTTCTTTCGTGCTCACATCATCCAGAAGTTCCGGCGTATTTTCTTTTTCGATTGCTCCAAGAATTCCTTTTTTTCCAAAAGTACTCTGGAGAAGTTCCCGGTCTTCCTCTGTACAGGTATGCACTTTGCAGTTTCCTTTTCGGATGGCATCCGCAATTTTCTTGTACTCCAGAAGTACCAGCATGGTTCCTGCAGAAACTTTTTCACCGTGCAGCGCATCCAGATGCCCGTTCACAACTTCCATATCCCAGAGATGTACCAGATGATGTTCTGCTCCGGATGCAGGTCTGGAATTTCCGGTCATCTGCATGGCAAGCCCTGACAGCACCAGGGCATACATCAGTTTCTCACATGCTTCTTCTTCGCCAGCCGCAATCTCCTTCAGATTATCCTTCACAGTCCTGACAGCTTTTGTTTCCAGATTTACCACCTCTGCACAGTAATATTCTTTCGAAAGAATGCTGGCTATTTTCCAGTCTGCCAGAGCAATATATTTCCCCAGAATATCCGACACACCTGCAGCGGTAAGTCTCTTCGGTGCTTTTGCAAAAATATCCGTATCCGCAAAAACAAAAAGCGGCGCAGATGCTGCTACTGCCTTTTTCACACCGTTCCATGTCATATCTGCTACTGTAGAAGTAAATCCGTCTGAACTGGCTGCGGTGGGCACAGAGACAAAAGGAATCCGGTACTGATGGGCCACAAACCGGCTGAGATCATGGATCGTACCTGCGCCTACCGCAAGAACAAGATCAATGTCCTCTTCCATATAATTCTCCACAATTTCCACGGCCCGTTCATCTGCCTCAAGATCTTCGGCATCCAGGATCAGCACCTGGCACCGGTCGTAGATATCTTCCATCAGTTCCTCTGTTGCCTTGTAACTGTTTGTGTCACAGATCAGAAGCGGGGAAATGTATTCTCTCAGATCTCCGTCTGACATTTCTTCTTCCAGTTTCCCGATAGCTCCTGATTCAATTACAATTTCCTTAACGTCTATGTGGTGCTCCCTCCCGCAGCTGCAAGGTCGGGCAAAATCGTCCGCATCGACTCGCATGTATTTATATCCTCCTGACTTATCTTGATAATTCACAGCGTACGTCTCAATCCGCTGAATGATACAATATTACAGTTTGGTATTATACAGGATTTCTTTTTATTACGCAATGATAGAGTTCAACTTGTTTCATCATATAGCAAAAATCCTTTATTTTCAAGGATTTCCGGTGTTTCTACGCCAAACAATGTTTCGTCTGGTTACGTCTATTTTCTTTTGTTTGTCACAAAATTTGTCACAAAAATTGTCATAATAAAAAGCCACGCCCAATAAAGGGAATGGCTCTGATTATTACATTACATTTTCAAGCTTTTTCATTTCATTCTGTACTCTTGCAGCATCTACATGATTGTATATGTTCATCGTAATGCTTATGTCACTATGTCCCATGATCATTTGTAAAACTTTGATATCTAGACCAGCTTCTGCACATCTGGTGCAAAACGTATGTCTTAGCATATGTGGGTTTATATGTGGCAGCAGGACGGGATCTCTGTGCTCACTCTCCGCATTTATCACCTCTTTCCTGTTATATGCCTTAACAAGTCCGTCTAGTGCTTTGCCAAAATTACGCGAATTAATCGGCGTACCATTGCGTGTTATAAATATCAGGCCCTTTTCTCCGTCAACTTTCTGTTCCTTTGCTCTTCTGCCTAGTACGAGATCAATCTCTTTCTGCTTTATCAGGGCTTTTTTTACATTCTCCGTCAATGGAATGTCACGTTTGCCCGAACTGCTTTTTGTAGGTGCAAAACGATACGCATAACTGCCTTCCACAGTTCTGTAAATAAGCTGTCTGTCAATATGTATAACATTGTTTTTACTATCTATACGATCCGCTGTTAAGCCTATAGCTTCACTTATTCTCAACCCGGTTGAAAGTAGGAAAAGGATTATTGGATAATACACTGAATACGTATTATCATTCTTTGCAAAGTCCAGTAATGCTTTCTGTTCATCTACTGTCAAAGCTCTTTTATTGACAGGTTCAACCTTTATTTCCCGTCCACAATCTGCACATGGATTTTTTCGGATCAGATCGTTTTTCACAGCAAATTGTAATACTGTTGACAAAAGAGTTTCATATCGTTTGATTGAACTATTTTTTTGCCCCTTTTCCTTAAGCTCTGCAATCCACTTTTTAATATGATACTGCTTGATTTGCGATATTTTCATATCTGACAGCAAGCTGGCTTTAATATTTGCATTCCAGTGAATATTATAGGCTATCCTTGTTGATTCTCTTATATTTGACTTTGTTTCCATATATATAGCAAAAAGCTGATCCAATGTCATGTTTGCAGAGCTGGCATTGATACCGTCCTCAATATCTCTCTGGATCTGTTTTTCTTTTTCTCTCAACTCTGCCAGATTAACGCTATAGGTAGTATTTCTTTTTCCGGTTCCATCCGTCCATTTAAAACAGTACCGGCCGTCCTTACCCTGACTTTCGCCGGTTCTCAATACACGGCCCCTGTTGTCTGTTCGTTTTTTTCTTGCCATCTATATTCCTTCTTTCCATTGTCTGATAAAGAAAGGGCAGCAGTTCCGCCACCCATTTCCGCTTTACATATAACGTTCCATTTCCGTTCTTAACCGCCGCAAGCTTCTTGCCTTTCGTCTTGAAATAAGACCCTGTGTGACTTTAAAATAAGATGCCACTTCCTTTTGTGACTTTTTTTCTGTATTTTCCAGACCGAACAAGAGTTTTATTATTGTCTGATCTCTGGAAGATAATTTTTTGATAGCATTTCTGAGAATTATTATTTCTGCTTCATCTTCCGCATGTTTTGAAATATCTTCTCCTGTTTCCAGAATATCCATTTTCTTCAGCATCTTGTAAAGCTTTCTTTGTGTCTGCCAAAGTATTCGCTGTGGCCCGGTCAAACTGTCGTTCATAATCATCAAGAAATCGCCCTGAAGCCATTAAACTATACTTGCCGGAACTATAAGGAGCATTTGAAGCATACGGATTTGCCCCATCGTAAAACTTGAAAAAGTTTAGAATCTGCTCGGATGCTTCGTAAAGTACTTTTTTCGCTTCTGCTGGATCTGGCAGATGTAATTGGTATCCGCTCTGTTGTGCGATATCTGTCAACTTCCGGCAGCAGATTGCTGATCCAGAAGCAAGAACTCTTTGTCCGACTGCTTTTAACTCTGCCGCAGTCAGCCCCATGTTTGACTGAGAAATAGCGTTCAGCTCATTCAGCATAACGGTATCGATCTTATCGGTTATACCTCCGCTTTGACTTGATTCCAGTTTTTTCACAGAATCATTCAGCTTATTTATGGCTGTAAGCCTTTCACTTTGAACTGCCTTCTTATAGCGTTCGTCCTCATCTCGTACAAACTGCGGTATCTTAGCGCTGACATACGTTTTTTTGATCTCAACAATCTTTTTTTCATGATCCGTTTTTGCATTTTGCATTTTTTGTCCAAAAGTTACAACTTGATTCTTTAATTCTACAAATTTCATGCTATTCTCCTTTTCTGCCTGATAAAAACACAGGCTTGCTTTGTTCTTAATTAATTACTGTGCTGTTTTGCCCCAGAATCGAGTCTCACAGCTTACTGGTACATTTTACTGTCTAACCTTTAAAACTCGAAATTTGAGCGTTTTTCCACGTTTGTAATAAGCCTTTTTGTTTTTTGAAATTTTTTTGAGGGTGCCCTTCCGGCAGCAGTCTCCTTTTTTCTGGAAAGGCCCTTTTTATTTTTTCGGTTGCTTTGGCAGCTTACCTAGCGCGCCGCCGCTCTCCTACAACGGGGCTCCGGGGTAGTCCTTTACGTTCTCAAAAATATATTGCTTTTTTCAAGATAAAACAACGCCACCTCTTCAATCCCTGTATCCATGCGGCTTTGCGGTCGTTCACACATGTAAATGTGACACAGATTGTGACATCCTGGCAGTACTTGGCTTATAACTACCAGGGGCGGACTACTCTTCCGACCCATGATCCGTGTTGAACTGCTGGCCGTAAGGCACCCGGAGGGCGGCAGCAGGATGCCCTGAAGCTGTGCTACCATCATTTACTGCTGCCTTTTTATTTATGCTTCAAAGTGCGTTGTGCTGCTCTTTTTTTAATCGTGTCGGAGTATGGCGCGGCCTTTTTTAATCGTTATGCTATATGTGCGGTCTTTTTTTATCGTGTTGCTATGCGCTGTGGCGATTTTTTTTAATCGTTTCGCTATGCGGTGCGCCCTGCCACTCCTTAAACGTCACAGATTGGCCATCCAGACACACATTGTCTATACGAACTTTTACAACATGGCCTGCATCATCTGCCAGTTTTACAGATATGTTTTCGTGTTCATCTGCCAACACTCTCAGCACCTTGTATCCTTCAATCCTTTTCAGATCACCAGAGCAATAGACTGGCTGTGGTTTAATTCTTTTTCTGTGCATTTTTATCTCCTTTCTGATTCTTGCTTTCTTCAATAACTTTCATGCTCCACTGCTGCCACCGATCCAGATGGTGCTTTCGGAGCGATTTCTGTTGCTTGTTTTTTACTTTCACGGCTCAGTTCTCCAATCACGGCCAGAAGCAAACTCTCAACGAATTTCCCTTCCGGCATATGTTCATATTTTTGGCAAATGGCTTCTGATTCATCTATAAGTTGCTTCCAGCGTTTTTCATCCTGTTCTTGGATAGCGTAATATTTTTTGTGTAAACTCCAAAACTGCTGCCAGATGTCAAAATATTGTTCCTTAAATCCCATGTGCCTCCTTTCATTCGTCCTTAATGACGAGCTATGTATGATGGCCTAATAGGAAGGAATGATGCTTTCTGTCCTATCAGGCTTATTCAGTGTATTAAGTGGAAAAAGTGACATTTTAAAAAAAATCATATTATTTATTGCATATATACAACTTTTAACCATACATATTATGATTTAAAAAAATATTCCACTTTTCCCACTTTTTACTACTAATCAAACGGTATTTCGTTCTGATCCACTTTTACAAAACTAGTATTTTCTTTAATCTTCAGTCCCACAATGTAGTCATATCCATCGATCGTTTTCTTACCATAACCTTTTTCTCGGAGATTTCTGTAGAAGTTATTCCTCGATAATGGCTCACGTTCTGCTTCTTGGCAGTAGCTTTTATACATTTCTGAAAGCTCCTTAGTTTTGATTTTTTCTGAAAAATCCTTTGCCAATCGATCACGAATGAACGCTTGAACAGAATCACAATCAGAATATAGCTCTTCAACTAACTGTCGGCTCCGAGTGCTCTCATATAGCTCATTGCTATCTAAAAGTTCTTGCAAGCCCTTTAACGCTTGTTGGATGATATAAGGAATTTCTGCCCTAATCTTATTAATCAACTGTCTATCTGGTTTGACTGGACGGTTATCCATTTCGATTAAAACGATCCTCTCAAACAGCGCATTGCTTTTTTCATCCAATGACAACGGCACTGCGTTACAACTAAAGAATAATCTTGCATAAGGTGCAAAGGTGATTATATCCTTCCCCTTGAAGCTGTCAGACAGTGTATCACCGCCAGTAATCAACTTAATTGAGTTTACAGTCTTTAATGGGCTGGCGTTTATATCTGCACATAGGTTAAGTAGTTTTCCTAGCAGCTGAATAGAATAGAATTTTTCTTCCAGTTTTTGCAATGGAACATTACTGTAATTTCCTGTCCCTATAACCGATTCAAACATATGTATAACTACAGATTTTCCAGTTCCCCGGCTTCCTTTTAAAATCAGAAACTTCTGAAAATTTAGTCTTGTCATACATAAACCTAAATATTGAAATATTGTTTTTCTGTCCTCTGTATTCATAGCACTTGACAAAAATTTTTCTGTTTCAACTCCTGTTGATTCAACTTCCGGGAAATTCCATGGAATCTGATTGATGCAGTAGTACTCTGGCTTATGTGGTAATCGTTCTTCTGTTTTCACATCATACATACAGTCTTTAAATGGTATCCAATATTCCGGAAACTGGTTTATTTCCTCGTAATTTTTTTCCAACTCATAATCTTGAAGAAATAATTGATAAATTCTTGTAATGGTTGTACTTTTAATAAATCTAGGAAGAATGCACCCCTTTATAAGGGTTTTCAATCTTGTTCCTGACTTATCAATTTTATATGCTCCATTCTCATAGAAGTAAGGCGTCCCGGCCAATATAAAAAGCTTGTGCTTTTCTTTGATAAATTCTTGAATCGCATAATCAAATACGCCACACGGCCGTCCGTTTCCGTCTAATAAATGAAATTGTAATTTTTCATCATTTCTCATATATATTTTTTATCTGGCTCTCACATGGCTCTTCACCTTTCTTAAACTTTTCAAAAAATTCCGCACAGCAAATCAACCTTTCCACTTGCACTGGTCAACCTGTTCTGACAGATACACCACAGCCATGATAGTGGCTCACAGTGTCCTGAATCAAGGATGCCCTGATAGAGCTCACATTCCCCTTGCAAAGCTTCAACCTGTAGCCGCCAGCGGCGTTTCTCGGCCTGTTCAGCTTCAATCTGTTTTTTATGGGCCTGTTCCTGCTGCCGGATTAAATCTCGGCTGTTCTTCCTATCAGGCGTATTCAGTCCGAATATTTCCTTGATCCGGCATAGTGCCGTCCAGCTGTCAACGTCTCGCACATGTGACCACAAACGGATCACATCGCCGCCGGTGCATCTGCCGAAATCATAGAAACTTCGTGTCTCCGGGTAAATACGGATGCTTGCAGTTTTTTCTCCGGGATATATGTACATACGCCCCTGCTTCTGCATCAGATAGTCAGCTACAGTTTCAATGTTAATCTGCTGCCGGATTAATTCAAAATCTTCCTTCGTTCCTAGCATCTCCTTTCTTTGAGATTTTTTTCGTCTTTTGTATGAAATTAATGCGCGAATCGCGCTTGATCGTCCTTTGTAGATATGTGTGTTAGTTGGCCTTGTAAACCGTATCAATATACTTGTAAAGTACAGGCATATCAATTCGTACAGTTCGACCAACTCTGATGATTGCATTCGCTTCTGCGGCAACTTTCATAAGTGTGTTTCTGCTCCAATTAGTATCTGCACACGCTTCTGGTACTCTTTGAAGCTTTGCATTTTTGTTGATTACTGCTGCATTCACTGAAATTCCTCCTTTCATATTTAGAAAGATATATTTTTAATTTGTTTCATCTCTCTATATCTTATTTTAAGTATTGCCATTGACTTTTGCAACTAATTCCTTTAGAATTTTTATATAGTTATTAATTTGTTTTTATATAGTTCTATTAAAAGGAGAATATATTATGCACATATTCACATATGATTTAACAAAAA